>ENA-ORCW01000645-ORCW01000645.1-marine-metagenome-genome-assembly--contig:-NODE-645-length-15248-cov-3.704766_pt1 | contig 15248 bp, 12 predicted proteins | sample MGYA00237784_ERZ508517 | MGnify/ENA primary metagenome ERZ508517 (study PRJEB26187, sample SAMN06268979) | marine metagenome | isolation source: Tt ae E1 feedstock associated aerobic enrichment on... | reverse complement strand
ACGAGGTTTCGCGCGCTATCGAGACGGGTGATCGTAGCCGTCCGACCCGGCGCAAGATCGATCGAGATATTCCCGTTTATGTGGGGTACTTCACTGCATGGCCACAGACGGATGATGTGATCGCCTATCACGGAGATATCTACGGTCGCGACACACGGCTGCAGGCCGCCTTGGAAAAGATCACCGATCTGCGCTCGTCCAGCATCTGATTAAGGTTTGCGCCGATCGGGCACGAGGTGAAGCGCCCTTCTGTGATTGTGGACGCAAATGTCGTTTGTCATTTTGGTCAGTCGCGCCAGAATGTTGGAAGCAGCAGCACCACGACGGCGAGAATCTCAAGCCGGCCGAGCAGCATCGTCGCCGACAGGACCCATTTCGCAAAATCGCTGAGCGGCACGAAATTGCCCGCCGGTCCGATTGTGGTGCCGAGGCCGGGACCGACATTTGTCAGCGCTGTAAGCGAGCCGGTTATCGAGGTCAGGAAATCCAGCCCCGTTGCCGCCAGAAGAAGCGTTGCCACCACCCACGAGACCAGAAAGCCGACAATGAAGAGCACGACGGACCGCTGCATCTCTTCGTCCACGATGCGTTTGCCATAGCGCAATGCCCGCACGGAATGTGGATGAATGAGCAGATGGAGCCCGTTGCGCAGCATCGCCCCCAATATGAGGAAGCGGTATGCTTTGATGCCACCGGAGGTCGAGCCCGAACAACCGCCGAGGAAGGTCGCGAAGAAGGCCAGGGTCACCGCGAAAGGCCCCCACAGTGTATAATCCTCGCTGGCAAAGCCTGTGGTCGTGATGATCGAGGTAAAGTTGAACGCGGTGGCGGCGAGAATATCGTCGAAGGGCTCGCCTGTGGTGATACGACGCTGGACCGTCAGAACGATCACGATCACCGTGACATAGCCTAGAAACAATCGGATCTGGGGATCGCGCAGTGCGTCGAGGCGCCCCCGTGCGAAGAAAAGAACCAGGATCGAGAAGGGCAGGGCGGCGGTCAGCATGAAGATGGTGCCGACCCACAGAACTCCGTTGCCTTCGAAATGGCCGAAAGAGGCGTCGTGAGTGGAAAAACCGCCGGTTGCGATGGTGGTCATGGCGTGGTTGACCGCATCGAAATTGCTCATGCCGGCCGCTGCGTAGGACAGCGCGCAAAGTGCCGTCAAAAGGCAATAGATGCCGACGAGCGCGATCAGAAAGCTGATGAAGCGGTCGAAAGGGCGGTTCTCGATATCGGACGATTCGACGCGGAAATAGGAGAAGCCGCCGACCTTGAGAAGCGGCAGCAGGAAGAGCCCGAGCGCGACCACGCCGATGCCACCGATCCATTGCAGGATCGAGCGCCACAGCAAAAGGCCGGGCGGTAAGCCGTCCAAGCCCGATATGACTGTGGAACCGGTGGTCGTGATGGCGGAAACGGATTCGAAAACCGCTTCGGCAAGGTCGAGCTTCAGCGATGCGGCGTAGAAGGGCAGTGCGCCCACCAATCCCAGCATCAACCATAGGATCACCACCACCAGAAAGGTCGATTGCGTCGAACCGCGGGTGAGCGGTGCGCGCGTGGCGGCGGCAATGGTCAGGGCGATAGCGCCTGTCGCCAACGAGCAGACAACAAAAATCTGCCAGTCGTCGTTTCTATAATAGAGATCGACCGCGGCGGGGAGAAGCATCGAAGCGGCGACATAAACAGCGAAAATGGCCGCCGGATAGGTGGCCGTCCGTATTGTCGATGGTTGCACTCTCTCGCCCTCGAAAAGAACCGGCACCGTGGTAGAGGAGAAAGGGGCTCAAGGAAAGAGACTTCAAAAGACGGGCAGGCATGTGCAAACGGCATAACTGAAATTGCGAGAGAGCCCGCAGACCGGCGATTACCGACGCACGCAGTAAAAGCCGGCGCTTTCGCTTGCACCATACTCGGGGTGGGTATCGATTACATGAGCAAGTGAGGGGATGCTCCATCGATCGGCGATGTCGTAGCCGAGCCCTTCGATCATTGTCAGAAACGAAGCTTCGTTGCGGATCTGATAAGGCACCAGCGCAGGGCCGATCCGCTCCAGGGTGACGATCGTCTTTCCCTTGCGCAACGCCACCTTGTTCAAAAGCAGATGCGTCGGCCGCGCGGAAATAGGGGCGAGCAGCTCCGGTAGCGGAACGTTGAGATACTGCAGCAATCCCGATCCCAGGAACACGTCATACCGCCCGCTGCCCTCCAGTCGGCTGGTAAAGACAAGGTTTTTGATACCCTCATCACGCGCTCGCTTTTCACCGGCTTTGACGATTGCTGGTACATCGTAAACGGTCCATTTCACCGCCTCGATTTCGGGAAGAACCTTGCGGAAGGCACGGAATTTCGTGCCCATATGCCCACCGGCATCTAGCAATGAGCGGTTCTCTTCCTTGATTTGGCTCAGCCAGAAGAGAACGGGATAATCCCATGGCACCAGTCTGCACATCTGCTCGAATGCGACGCCTGCCACCTCGTCATGATCGTAGCCGGCCAGGCCGCGCTGTCTTGCGGCGGCCAGGGCGTCTTCAAAGGTCGCGTAAGCGCCCGAGAAACGGACTGGACGATGTGTGACCATCCGCAAGCGCCCCGCCGCTGCCTGAAGCGGCAGAACAGCCGCTCCACGAGCGTGTTTGAGCCTTTGCTTGATCTGGTCGAGCGACATTTTCAGGAATCCGGTCTTGGTTCACCTGCGCCGGGGCGAACCCGGATGCTGGATGCTGAGCGTAGCGCCGGCGACTTACGAAGACCAATTCATCAATAAGGCTGATTGCCGATCCAATCGGGTTAGGGCAAACCCGGTTCCTGGCCGGCCGGAAGGGGTCAGACCGGAAAACCGTGCTTTTTCGCCAAGGCCCATATCTCACGGTTCGTGGCGATCAGCCGATTGATGGAACTGCTGATGTTTGCGATCTCGGCGTCGTCGATCGCATCCACCTTTCCGTATTTCAGCCGGTCGCCGGCATCGGAAATTCTCATGAGCAGCGTCGAGACGTTTTCTCCGCTGTCGTCAAAGGAATAGATGCAATGATTGTATTTGTTCCTGAGCTTGGATTCGCTCATCATCTTGCGGGTTACGTTCAAAATGTCCTTGCGTATATTCGCATCGGTCCGATCGAGTTTGGCCAGGCGTTCGACAAGATCCACCCGGGCACGGGAGGTGTTCAGGGTCAGGAAAATGACCGTGGCGGTCTCCATGTCGACCCGCGCCAATCCGGCGATCAGATGGATGAGCAGGCTCTCGGTGTTGGTCCACGTGTAGTTGAGCTGTCCCAGCAGCGTCAGCACATCCCGGAAACGCGGGTTGGTCTCCCTCATTGCAAGATCACTCGCGCTCACCTCGAATGGCTCGATGGCAGTCATGCTATCACCCCGCATTTCGGGCGTCCACGCCGGGACTCCTGGCTCAATCTTCTCGGAAGGCGCGATTCATGCTGTCTATGATTGGCTTCGAGAGATACTCGAAGAAGGTGCGTTCCGCTGTCTGGATCAGCACCTCGGCCGGCATGCCGGGAGTTGGCAGAAAGCCGCGCACGCGGGCAAGTTCGCTGGGTGGCAAGCGCACACGCGCGAGATAGATTTCCCGCTTGTCGTCTGCCGATTGATCGCGCAAAGCGTCGGCCGATACGTAAAAGACTTCGCCCGTCAGCACCGGCGTGGTGCGTTGATTGAGGGCCGTCAGCCGAACGGTCGCTTCCTGGCCAGCGCGCACGCTGTCGATCTTGGTGCGCGGAATCTGTGTTTCGATGATCAGTGGAACATCCGAGGGAAGAATTTCGGCGATGCTCTTGCCGCTTTCGATCACACCGCCTGCGGTGTGGTAGTAGAGTCGTATCACCGTACCCGTGACGGGTGCGTTGATCGTGGCGCGGCGCAGCACGTTTTCCGCCGCCCGTGACTGTTCGCGCACTGCATCGAGTTCCGCCTCTATGGCCTGCAATTCATCGAGTGCCGCCTGCCGATAGGCGGCAAGCGTCTGGTCGGCCTGTTGGCGATAACGTTTGATCTGCGCGTGTGTCTCGTCGACCTCGGCGGCGAGGCGTCCGATTTGCCCCTCAGCTTCCGCCATGGCCCGCTTTATGGCTGAGATTTCGGGTTTGCGCATCAAACCCTGTTCATAGAGCTTCTGCTTGCCGACATACTCGTCGGACAGGAACGCAAGTTGTCGCGTCAGTGCCTCGTGCTGCGCCTCGTAGCCGCGTCCCCGGATCTCCAGTGCGGCGATATTGTTGTTCAACAATTCGATCTCGCTGTTCAGCTTGCGTTTCGAGGATTCGAAGTTGAGCTTCTGACTGTCGAGAATTTCGGACACTTCGGGGTCGATCATCCGCTCCGTCAGTTCCGTGGGAAACTCGATTTTATCTTTCTCCTGATATTCCGCGCTCAGCCGGGCCACGATAGCGAGCAGGCGAGCGCGCCTCAGGAAAAGTTGCCGTTCATTGGCAAGCGCTGAAGTTTCGTCGAGCTGGAGCAAAGGCTGGCCGGCAAGGATGTGGTCTCCTTCCGAAACCAGAATCTCTTTGATCACACCACCTTCCAGGTGCTGAACGATCTTGTTTTGGCCGGTGGCCACGAAACTTCCCTGGGCGATGACCGCCGCCGCGAGCGGCGCGAACCCGGCCCATATGCCAAAGCCGCCAAAGCACAACACAAGCAGGATAACACCGGCAACGGTTTGTTTGCGGATCGAGCGCGGCACCTCGGCATACCACGCCATATCTTGCAGTTTTGCGATGTCTGTGGTGCTCATTTTGCGCCTGCCTTCAGGAGAGCTGGTTGGCGAAAGGGCCGTTGTTGAGTTGTCGGGCCTGATGAGATGCGAGTGCGCGCAGTACATCTTCGCGGCGCCCGAACATCGAGATCGTGCCGTTCGTCATCAGCATGATTTTGTCGACATATCGCAGCAGGGAAGGGCGCTGGGTGATGACGACCACCGTGATCTTGTTTTCCTTGGCATGTTTCAACGCCCGGGCAAGAGCCGCGTCGCCAGCGCTGTCGAGATTGGAATTCGGCTCGTCGAGTACAAGCATGCGTGGATTGCCGAAAAAGGCGCGGGCCAGAGCGATGCGCTGCTTTTGACCGCCTGACAACGGCGAGCCATCGGCCGCGACGATGGTCTCGTAGCCCTGGGGAAATGTAGCGATCATCTCGTGTACATCGGCCAGTATGGCCGCTTGGTAGATTTCCTTGTCGTCGACATCGTCGCGCATCCGGGCGATGTTGGCCTTGATGGAGCCGGGAAAAAGCTGCACGTCTTGCGGCAGATAGCCGATATTGTCGCCGAATTGACGCTGGTCCCAGTTGCGCAGATCCATGAGGTCGAGGCGGACGCTGCCGGAAGTGGGCAGGATCGAGCCGACCAGCATCTTGCCGAGCGTTGTCTTTCCGGCGCCCGAATTGCCGATGATGGCGAGGGAGTCGCCCGGACGCAGGGCGAAATTGATTCCATTGAGAACCACCCGTTTGGTACCTTGCGGCACGTAGAGCACGCGTTCCACGTCGAGCCGTCCCTCCGGATTGGGCAGAACCAGGCGCTCGAGGTTCAACGGCGAGGAGCGAAGAAGCATACTTATGCGCCGATAGGCGCCACGGGACAGGATGAACTGGTTCCAGCCCTCGATTGACCCCTCGATCGGGGCGAGTGCTCGGCCTGCAATGATAGAGGCCGCGATCACCATTCCGCCGGTGATGTATCCCTGGATGGCCAGATACGCGCCCCAGCCGAGCAAAGCCACTTGTGTGAGAAGACGGATCGCGCGCGAGGTGGCCGCCGACATGATGTTGCGGTCCTGCGCTTTGACTTGGGCCTTGAGCGAGCCGGCCGTGTCTTGCCCCCATATTTTGACGGCTTCGGGGATCATCGCCAGCGCATTGATGATCTGTGAGTTCCGCGCCATGGAGTCCAGATGCATATTGGCTTTGCTTTGGTAGACATTCGCCTCGCCGAAAGGGGCTGCCGTAGCGCGCTGGTTGATGAACGCCACCAGGGTGAGCAGCAGCGCCGACAACACGACGATGCTTCCCAGATGCGGATGGACGAGGAACACGGCCAGCACGAAGATCGGAGCGAACGGTATGTCGAGAAAAGACAGTAGAGTTCCCGAAACCAGGAAGGAACGCAGTTGCTGCAGATCGCCGAGGGTCTGATATTCGCGGCCGGTGCCGTGCAGGGAGGCGCGGGCGGCGGCGCTCAATATGGGCGCGCCGAGCTGCGCAGCGACCTCGACGGCCGTGCGCATGAGGATGAAACGCCGGATCGCATCGAATATTGCTTGAAGAAGCACCGCACCCACGATCACAACGGTCAGCATTATTAGCGTGTCGGTGGAACGACTGGTCAGCACGCGGTCCGAGATCTGAAACAGGTAGACCGGAATGGCGAGGACGAGGATGTTGCTGGCATTGGTAAAAAGCAAAACCATCAACATGTTCTTGCGCACCGCGGCGAGACCGGCTGTAAGGCTCTTGGAAAAGTCGACCGGGCCTAGTCGCCGGTGAAACGGCTCCTTGGGCCCGCCGTTCTTTGTGATCTCCGGGTCGCCGCTTTTTGAAACCGGCTTCCGTGTCTCGGATTGGGGCGCGGTCTCCGGATGCCGGGTTTGTGCCTGCGCGGAAACGTTCTCCGCGATGTCGGTGCGGATCGGTTTGCCTCTTCCCGGATTGTCCTCGGCGGTTCGCGCGGGAGCGGGTACTTCTGCAGATTGGGCGTGTTTAGCCTCGGCCGTCCGCCGCGCCGCGCGAGCGTCGACCTCTTGGAAAATACGGGAAATTTCTTCGTCTGCCGAACGCAGAAGGCGGGCTCTGCGCGGTTCGTCTTCCGTACCCAGCGCGCAAGAGGATGCGTCGTTCACATGCGCCGGTCGCTTTGTCGGTTTGTCCAGCATGTCGTTCCCCCGCTCTCCACTATCCAAGCATCGTCTGCATCACATCGGCTGTGCCGCCATCGGGCATGGGCGCATCCTGTGAGTTTTGGCCGCCGTCGCTCTCCGACGGAGCCAGCAGATCGTCGCTGAGAAACGCCACAGCCTCGCTCACCAGAGCATCCGCACCCTGCGTGTAGAGGTCCGTGTCGTTGGAGATGAGTTCGGCCTGTATCAGCAGTTCGTCCGAGTAGACCGCGCCGCCCGTATAGGTGGTCGAATTGACGCCGCCATCGGCGATCGCGGCCTGATTGATAAGCGCGTTGGACCCGGTGGAGATGCTCCAGTCGGCGTCCGTATCGGCGGAAGTTTGGCTTTTCGCCAGTGCGACCTGGTCCGCGTCGCCGAGCACATTGATCTGGCTGACATATTGAAGATCGACCACGTCGCCGGATATGTAGAGCACTTTGATGTTCGTCAGGCCTGCGAAATCCGATCCTGAAAGAAGCGATTGCGGCGCGGGACCCGAGCCTTCCGCGAGTTTGTCGAGTGCCTCCAGGTAGGACGGCGGCATGGTGTCGAAAGACATGGTCCCGTACTGCGTGATGGACGCTTCGTTCCAAAGGAGATTTCCACCGGTCGAAAGCGACGCTTCGCCGGTCGTCTGGAAATTGCCGACGGCGCCCACGAAATCGTTGTCCAGGAGGATATTCGTCTGGCTGATGATGTTGGCGTGGTAGACGCTGCCGCCGACGATGATCAGATCGTAGTAGTTTCCCAGCGCTGCGAGCGATGTGGCATTGATGACAGTGTTGTCGCCCAGGACAATCTCCGTACCACCGCCGGAAGCAGACATCACGGTGATGTCGTTATCCTCGACGAAACTGACCTGCTTGATCCAATTGGCCAGCATCAGGTCGCCATCAATCCGCGAAACCTGCCAGTATGCGGGAAAGACGGGAACACTCTCGGCACTCTCGATGCCGGGTGGGGGTCGATTGTCGATGGTCTGAATGGTCGCGACGTTGAATGCCTGCGTCGGCGCTTGCGTCAACGATTTCCAGCCGGAGAGTGTGTCGCTCGTCGTGTCGTTGTCGCTCCAGACGTTCAACTGGCTGATCGCGTTTAAGTGAATGTAGTCGCCGGCTATCGCGAGTACCGGTGTTCCGTACCAATCGTTGATAAGGATCGCCTCGTTGACGAGAAGGTTCGCTCCCGCTTCGATGTTCATCGTCGCTTGCGTTGAAAAATCGGTTCCCGTCCCGTCCGATTCTTCACTATCTTCGATTTCGTTCGGCAAATAGGCGTCGAGGGTGGGCAATTCCTCGACTTCCTCGCCATTCACAAACTTTCCTTCGACGTTCTCGTCACGCGATACGAAAACCGCTTCACTTTCTTCCAGCGTTTCGACAAACGCGTCGGCGATAAGCGGGACATGCATGATAAAGTCGCCGATTTCCGCCGCTGAACCTGGTTCATGGAGATCGGCGAAAGGCTGAAGGGTGGAGGCGGCCTGAATGAGGGCTGCCAGGGCCGCATCCGTGTCGACGATCGAGTCCAGAACCAACCCATGGTCGCCAATGCTCAGATAGTCGTTGTCTTCCAGGCGCGCTTCCTGCTTCAGATAAAGAGCGAGCGAACCAAGCGGCTGATACTCCGCGAAGACCTGCCCGGTGCCAGGTGCGATCGCCGAGGCTTTGCCGCTTGACGCCATTTCCTGTGCGCCGCCGCCATCGTAGTTGAGCGGAATGGGATCGTGACTGACCGTGACAGACACTTGTGCATCGAACCGGTCGATCGGCGGAGGTGTGTACTCGACCTGCGGTTTGAAACCTTCCAGGGAATAGGGGCTGACGATGTTGATCTGGACGTTTAGAAGCTCGTTCTGTTCCAGCGGCTCCTGCGGGAGAGCCCTGAAGTCTTCGTAGTCGAGCCGCAACCGCACTTCTTCAACGGCCTGAGAGAACAGTCCTATGAAGTGGGCGATGGCTTCGGTGGTTTGGTCCATATGCATCAAGCATCACCTTGCTTCGGCTTGCTGCGACCGGCGATCTGTCGATCACTGCTGCGTGTCTGCGCTGAAAAGGCGCGGAGGTTTGCGGGTGTCAGACGAAGGATGATTTGCGCAAACCTCCGGTTCCGGCGCCCGGGGGGATCGGGCGCCGGAATGCTTGTATGCCGTCAGGCTTCGTCTTCACCGACGACCGTGCTGGTGAGATCGCCACCGACCACTGTGGTGTCTACGGTGTTGCCGAGTACGTTGGCACCCATGACGATCTGCTGGTTGAAGGCGCTGGTGTCGACGAGAGCGTCGGCGCTTGCTTCGGAGATTCCGTTCACATAGCCGTCATCGCCATTGTTGGAACCCCACATACCGCCAGCGCCGCCAGCGCCGCCTGCACCTGTGGTGGCGATACCGCCCATGCCGCCAGCGCCGCCGTTGCCGCCTGAGACCGGTCCGGCCCATGCATCACCGGCGTCGCCGCCGATTGCAGAAGCCCAACCGCCTGCGCCGTCGCCGCCATTGCCGCCGTCGCCGCCGCGAGCGGCGCCGAACCCAAGGCCTTCTCCTTCACCGGCACCGAAGCCGAGACCGGCGCCACCATCGGCTGCGCCGCCGAGGCCACCCATGCCGCCCATGCCGCCCATGCCGCCTTCGCCGCCGGTTCCGGTACCGCCGTTGCCGCCGGAGCCTTCACCGCCTGCAGCACCCGTTCCGGTGCCTCCGAGGCCGCCGGCACCAGCCGCACCGCCGGCACCACCGGCGGCTGCGGCCGCGTCGGCTGCCGCTGCTGCGTCGGCTGCACCGCCGAGGCCTAGTCCGCCAGATGCCGCTGCTGCGTCGGCTGCCGCTGCTGCGTCGGCTGCTGCATCGCCGCCGTCGCCCGCGCCGCCGCCCGTGCCGCCTTCGCCGCCGGAGCCTTCACCACCGGCACCGCCGGTTCCGCTGCCGCCCATGCCGCCGGTACCGTAGCCGCCGAGGCCACCGGCACCGCCAGCACCGCCGGCGCCACCGGCACCGCCCGTGCCGCCATCGCCACCGAGGCCCACGCCGGCACCCAGGCCGCCGAGGCCGAGACCCGTGCCAGTAGCCGCACCGCCGGTACCGCCGGCCGCGCCCGTGCCATTGCCGCCATAGGCCTTGGCGTCGTCTGCCATGCCGCCGTCGGCGTAACCGCCATCGGCATAACCGTGGGCGCCTTGGCCGCCATTTGCGTCGGCATCACCGCCGCCTTCGCCACCGCCGCCGCCGGCCACAATGCCGTCGTCGGAACGGGCATCGCCGCCCGTCGCATCGCCGTTCTGATTGAAATCGGCATTGTTGGCGACGGATGCGTTCTCGAGCGTGTCGTTGTCGACGAGATCGTTTACCTGACCGACCACGAAGGCGTTGTCATTGCCGCCGCCGTTGAGCGAATCGTTCAAGATGTCGTCGAACGACATATCGTCACCCGGATCGTAGGAAATCTCGCCGTCGCGATTGATGAACAATTGGTCGACCGATCCACCGCCGTAGATGTCCACATCGGCGAAGTCGTCGTCGCTCGGAATGAATCCGTCGAGCCCCACATTCACGGATGTGTTGACGGATGTCGCCACATTTGTCGCCACGTCGGTGTTGTTGGTGGCATTGTTCTCAGCATTATTCTGCGCGCCGTTTCGGGCAGTATTGCTGGCTGCGTTGTCAGCGGCATTGCTGGCAGAGTTACCAGCCTGATTGTTCGCGCCGTTCTGTGCCGCGTTGGCGGCATTGTTCGCGCTGGTGTTGTTGCTGGTATTATCGGCGTCATTGTCGGCGCTGTTGTTGGCGTCGTTGTCAGCATTGTTGTCCGCCGTATTCGTGGCGGTCTGTTCCTGGCTCTGCTGCTGCCATTCTTCTTGGTACTGTTGTTGATCCTGATCCTGGTTTTGATCTTGCGATTGACTGTTACCGGGCCAGCCCGGGAAAAAAACGCCAAAACCGTTTTGCTTAGGCATGATCGTGTCCTCATCCTCAAAATGAGAACCGTGCGGACACGATCACTGTTCATCTCTCAAGTGATATTGTGTCTGCACGGTCCTGCTGCTTCGCGACCCGCAGGTCGCATTTGAAGTGCAGAGCAACGTTCGACTGTCGAATGATGGTGCACTCCTCCCTCTGTCGGATGGCGCCGATCGTCCCGATCACGAATCCCCACCGCCCACATCATCGTTGCGACCCATGAACAGTCTTCGCGACAAGGTCTCGGATTTATCCGACGGATGAATTGTCATGCGGAGGCGAGGAACAAAAAACCTGCAAATTCGGCGGATTCGGGCAGGCCGCGGCCTCACCATAGGTCCAGCCCCCACATCAAAATGATTAGAGATGGGGTAGCCAGGTTGGGGTGAGTCTTGGCATTCGTGACGTTATCGTGCCGGTTTCCACATTTTCGCACGCATGTGCCAGGCCCAGTTTTAGGCGTGGCTGCCCGCAATGGCGAATCAGAAGCGGAACGTCCAGTAGAGACAGGTAAGCGTTGCCGCTGCGAAGCCGATGAAGGCAAGTGTTCGCAACAGAATGTTGCGTCTCAGCATATCCAGCGACAGATGGGCGACAACGATGCCGGCGGCGAACACGAATTGCCAGTCAAGAAGCGTCCAGAGTGCATCCCGATCACCGAAGGCAAATCGGGAAATCTGCACACCGACGATCGTTGCAAAAAGCACCAGAGCCGTCGAATAGACAGGCGTTGTGCCGTTGGCATGTACCAAAGCGGCCGCGCGGATGGGAAGAATCGTTACCAACATGGCCGCAAAGGCATAAAGTGCAGCCAGCGGAACGAATGTGGTTGCATTGGCAAGCCCGTCGAGGCGTTCGATGCCGAGGCGGCCGAAACCGTATCCCTTGATCTGCAATGCAAAGCTCAAAGCGACCAGCAATCCCGTCAGAATGGCGACGAGAAGGAAAGCGGATGCGGTTCGGTTCATACTGAATCACTCCGGAAGCGGATCGGTGCCACGTCGCTTAGGACGATCCGGCGGAGTTGGAAAGGGTCGATTTCGAATTGTGTGACATTGCGCGGGTATGACTATGCGCGACCGCTGCCATATCGATATTCAAACGAGACGGCGACCGCACGTCGAAACCGATCGTCAATGCGTGGTCTGTCGATGCTTCAGGAGTTGGCGACCTTCTTTCGCTCCTCGCGGGCGCGCCGTCGCTTTTCCACTTCGTTGAGAACATAGCAGGCGTCCTCTGCCTCGGACTTACTGAGCCCTGCGACGATCGTCATGCCGATCATGGCTGGTTCGTTCAATAGATTGTCCCAGACGGTCCAGAGTTCCGAAGGGTCAAGGATTATTTCGTAGCGGTGTTTCACGTCCCGTCTCCTTCACCGGGTTGATCTCCATGGCTTGCCTAACGAGAGATCAATGATTCTGATGAAGGGGAAGTGAGTAAAAACAATAAGATAATAGTAAAATTTGAACTTATCGCTGTAGGCCAGGCAAATTCTTCTGACCGGTTTATCGCTGCGGTGGACGCGAAAACTGCAATCCGCTTGCAACTGACGAAAAAAGCGTCCGCGGTGTGGGAAAGTCATATCTCTTAAAGAGACTCATCCATCGGACCACAAAAAGCCAGGCTCGGTCCAATGGTGGGCGCGGCAGGGATTGAACCTGCGACCCCACCCGTGTGAAGGGTGTGCTCTCCCGCTGAGCTACGCGCCCGTCGACGAAAGCTTCGTCAAGCGAGCCGCGATATAAGAGGCGGGACGGGCAGGTGTCAAGCGGGCTTTCAGCGGCCTGATTAGGATGCCGTGGCGGCGATCAGATTCTCCACCATCTCGACGGTCAGTTCATCGAAGCGGGAGATCACCCGTGAGGGCTCGAATGTGCTTACATGCTGATCCGTATACCCGAAGTCGACAGCGATAACGGGAATGCCTGCGGCCTTGGCGGTATCTATGTCCGTGCGCGAATCGCCCACCATAACGGCCCTTTGGGGGTCGGCGCCGGCCATGGCGATGGTGCGTAGGAGATGTCCCGGATCCGGTTTGCGCATTGGAAATGTATCGCCCCCGCAAACCGCCTTGAAATGTCCGACGATGCCGAGCGCTTCGAGAAGCGAAAGTGACATGCCCTCGAGTTTGTTGGTGCAGACTGCGGCCGTATAACCGGCGGCGCTGAAACGCTCGACGGTTTCGATCGCGCCGGGAAACGGCCGTGAATGCCCAGGGACGTTGGCCGTATAGTGGTCTAGAAAAACAGCCTGAAGGGCGTCGAGCTGGTTTCCCGCAAGATGCCGTTGGCGGAGCGAAAACGCCCGCTCGATCATCACGCGGCTGCCGAAGCCGACGATGCGGTTGACGTCCTCGTGCTTGACAGGCTCCATGTCGACGGTCCTGAGACAATGGTTCAGGCTGTCGAGCAGGTCCGGTGCCGTATCGACGAGCGTGCCGTCGAGGTCGAAAACGATGATTGGCGCTGACATGAGGTCCCCTTCTTGAATATCTTTGGGATAGCGCGCAGGGCAGGCCGAGGCAAGTTAAGCACCACACGCAGCCCGCATTGCGGGCTGCGGTAAAACGGGTTAGGAACCGCTCAGATAAGACCGGGGGCGAAATGTCGGCGGATATGCGAGAATTGAAGATCGAGGCGGCACGTGCCGCGCTGGATCGGGTGCAAGATGGAATGCGGTTGGGAATCGGTACGGGGTCGACCGCCGAAGAGTTCGTTCGCCTTCTCGCTGAACGGGTTGCCGTTGGTCTTTCCGTGATCGGCGTTCCCACCTCCGAGCGCACTGCAGCGCTATGCCGGGAACTTCGAGTGCCGCTGACGACACTGGACGAGACGCCTGAACTCGATCTGACCGTCGACGGTGCCGATGAGATCGGCCCGCGGCTCGGTTTGATCAAAGGCGGCGGCGGTGCGTTGCTGCGTGAAAAGATCGTCGCGGCCGCCTCGCAGCGAATGATCGTCATCGCCGACAAATCGAAACTCGTCGAAACGCTGGGCCGTTTTCCTTTGCCCATTGAGATCAATGTCTTCGGTCTTGGAGCAACCACCGTTGCTGTTGAAAAGGCTGCACACGGATTGGGGCTCAATGGTTCTTTGACCATTCGCCAACGGGATGGAAAGCCATTCGTCACCGATGGTGGACATCTCATCATTGATGCATCTTTTGGCCGCATTCCCGATCCAAGAGCATTGGCAACCGCTTTGAATGCCGTACCAGGCGTCGTTGAACACGGCCTGTTTCTCGACCTTGCCGACACCGCTTTCGTTGCGGGCGATGGCGAGGTGCGAACCGTCGAGGCCGCATGAACAAGAATGGAGTGAGAAACACATGAATCTGGCAACCCGCATCCGCCTTGTTGCAGCTTCCACAGCGGTGGCGGTGACCTTCGCTTTCTCTCCTGTGACCGCTCAGGAGATTTCGGCCTCGCATCTTGCGGCGGCGCGTTCCGCGATCGATGCGATCAACGCAACCGATGATTTCGATAGCGTACTGCCCCAGGCGGCGGCCGCGTTGAAATCCGAACTGATCCGCAAGAATCCGGACATGGTCGCTCTTATCAACGCCACCGTGGATGAGAAGGCCATCGAGTTGGCCAGTCGCCGCGTTGATCTCGAGCGCGAGGCGGCGCAGGCCTATGCGCGCGTCTTTTCCGAACAGGAACTGACCGAAATCACCAACTTCTACGAATCGCCCACGGGACAGAAGTTGATCGAGGATGGTCCCATCGTTACCCGCGAAGTGATGAAGGCGGGAGAGATTTGGCGTCGTGGTGTGGCACGCGATCTCGCGCAGATCGTCGGTCAACAGATCCAGACGGCCACCGGCGCAACCGGTGGCGGTGAGAGCGCCGGTGGAGGCGAAGGTGCCGCCCAATAGGGTATCGATCACGAAACATTTAAAGCCCGGTCGTTGCACCGGGCTTTTATTCTTATGCGGCCATTTCTACGTCTAGGCCGCAGCACAGATCGAGTGCCGCATATACGCGACAGGGGTGCAATTCGCTTTCAACATGCGCTCCGCAAAAGCTCTCCGGGGCGAGGAATAGAAAATGAGTGATTTCGATTACGATCTTTTTGTCATTGGCGGCGGGTCCGGCGGTGTGCGTGCCGCACGTCTGGTGGCTGGACTTGGAAAGCGTGTGGCCATCGCCGAAGAATACCGTTTCGGCGGCACATGCGTCATTCGTGGCTGCGTGCCGAAAAAGCTTTATGTATACGCCTCGCAGTTTCCAGAGCATTTTGAGGACGCGGCGGGATATGGCTGGGCCGTGCCCAAAGCGACTTTTGACTGGAAGACTCTCGTCGCGAACAAGGATCGCGAGATCGCCCGCCTCGAAGGGTTATACCGCAAGGGACTGGAGAATGCCGGCGCTGAGATCATTGAGGCACGCGCCACGCTGG
>ENA-ORCW01000644-ORCW01000644.1-marine-metagenome-genome-assembly--contig:-NODE-644-length-15263-cov-3.097853_pt1 | contig 15263 bp, 12 predicted proteins | sample MGYA00237784_ERZ508517 | MGnify/ENA primary metagenome ERZ508517 (study PRJEB26187, sample SAMN06268979) | marine metagenome | isolation source: Tt ae E1 feedstock associated aerobic enrichment on... | reverse complement strand
ATCCGTGGGTCGGCGTTGTGCTCGTTGACCGCATTCTGGAAGAAAATGGAGCCTTCCTCGGCGGCGGTCCAGGCCCCGAGGCTCTGCTTGATCGGGAAAACGTCGTTGTCGATGGTCTTGGGAAGGCCGATGACAGTCAGGTCGTAATTGTTCTCTTTGAGGAACTTGGCCAGGTCGGCGGCCGCGGTGTTGGTGTCATCGCCGCCGATTGTGTGCAGGACGTCGACCTTGTCCTTGATCAACTGGTCGGCGGCCACCTGTTGGGGATTCTGGCCTTCCTTGACCAGGCCCCGCTTCACGCAATCCTTGACGTTGGTCAGCTTGACCCGGCTGTTGCCGATGGCGCTGCCCCCGAACTGGTGCAGGATGGAGGCATCCTCGCGGATGACATCGGTGACCTCGATGGAGTTCCCCTGCAGGAGGCCCTTGTAGCCGCTGCGGTAGCAGATGATCTCGATCGAGGGATCGATCTCGGTATAGCGCTCGATGAGGCCGCCCACGGCGCTGTTCAGGCAGGGGGCCAGGCCCCCGGCGGTCAAGATGGCAACTTTCTTCGGTTTCATTGGTAGGAATTGTTACTGGTTATTGGTTACTGGTTTACCCTGAGCGTGGCGAAGGATTGCTGGTTACGGGATTTAGGCAGGGATCGGACCGATCAGTCGGTTCTGTCCGATTGCTCCGATTATTTAATCAAACAATCCCCGGTCATGGCTTCCGGCTGCGGGATGCCCATCAGCTTGAGGGCCGTGGGGGCGATGTCTGCGAGACGTCCGTCATCGGCCATTTTCAGATCCTGAATTTCCTTGCCGTAGACCACCAGCTCCACCGGGTTGAGGGTATGGGCGGTATGGGGGCTTCCGGTCTCGGGGACCCACATCTGGTCGCTGTTGCCGTGGTCGGCGGTGATGATGGCGGCGGCCCCGGTCTCGTCGCAGGCCTCGAGGACATCCCCGACGCACTTGTCCACGGCCTCACAGGCGGCGATGGCGGCTTCCTTGGAACCGGTGTGGCCAACCATGTCGGCGTTGGCAAAATTAATCACCACCAGCCCGTACTTGCCGGTCCGAATGGCCTTGCAGGCGGCGTCGCGGATCCCGTAGGCCGACATTTCCGGCTTCTGGTCGTAGGTGGCGACTTCCTTCGGGCTGGGGATCAGCTCCCGGTCCTCCTTGTCCAGCGGCTCCTCGCGGTAGTCGTTGAAGAAGAACGTCACGTGGGGGAACTTCTCGGTCTCGGCGGTCCGGAACTGCGGGATGCCCCGGTCGGCGATCACTGTTCCGAGGATATCCTTCATCTTGGGCGGCTTCTTGAAGATGACCTTGTTGCAGAGACCCTTCTGGTACTCGGTCATGGTGGCGTAGTAGAGATCCAGCTGGTCGCCCCGGTCGAAGCCGTCGAAGCCGTCCTCGATAAAGGCCCGGGTCAGCTCCCGCGGCCGGTCGCCGCGGAAATTGAAGAAGATCACGGAATCGCCGTCCTGGACCACCCCCAGCGGCTTGTCGTCGTCGCCGGTAATGGCGGTCGGGACGACAAACTCGTCTCCGTTCCGGCTCGAATCCAGGGGATTGTCGTAGTAATACTGGATAGCCTCCCCGGCGCTGCCGGCGGTCCGCTCGATATTCCGTCCGGTCAGGCAGTCGTAGGCTTTCTGGACCCGGTCCCAGCGCAGGTCGCGGTCCATGGCCCAGAACCGGCCGCTGACCGAGGCGATCCGGCCGATTCCGATTTCGCTGCACTTTTCCTCGACTTCCTTGATGTAGCCCTGGCCGGACTTCGGTGGCGTGTCGCGACCATCGGTAAAGCAGTGGATAAAGACCTTTTCCAGTCCGGCCTTTTTGGCCAGGCGGAGCAGCCCGTAAAGGTGTTCCAGCATGGCGTGGACCCCGGCATCGGAGACCAGGCCCATCAGGTGGAGGGCGCCGTCGCTGTCCTTTACATTGGAAAAAGCCCCCTGCAGGACTTCATTATCGTCCACGCTGCCGGTCGAAAAGCCCTTGTTGATGCGGACAATCTCCTGGTCGACAATCCGGCCCGCGCCGATGTTCTGGTGCCCCACCTCGGAGTTGCCCATCACGCCCTCGGGAAGCCCCACGTCGAGCCCGCAGGCCATCAGCTCGGTGCGCGGCCATTTGGCGGTCAGCATGTCGGCAACCGGTGTCTTGGCCAGTTTGACAGCGTTAAAGGCGTCGTGGGCGGAGTTGTGGTTTTCACCCCATCCGTCCCGGATGATCAGTACAACGGGTCGTGTATCCATGAATTTGTGTCAGCTTTCGATATTAGCGTATCTAATTTTAAATCCCAACCTCCAAAGCGTTTCTTAATGCGAATAGGAGATTACGGTGACAAGAATATAAGTGGCCAGGAGCAAAACGCCAGACCAGCGCCGCAAATGGGTACCGGAGACCCAGACCGAGACCCGCAGGACCAGCAGGACAAAGAGCATGGCCGGGAAGAGGAGCTGGAAAAAGCGGGCATCGGCCTGCAGGCCGCCGGGGGTGACGGAAGCGGCCGCCCCGGCCACGAAGAGGACATTGAGGATGTCCGCGCCGATGATGTTCCCCAGCGCCAGGGCTCCATGTCCGCGCATCACGGAAGTCATGACCGTGACCAGTTCGGGCAGCGAGGTCCCGAAGGCGACCAGGGTGGCGGCGATGATCGGCTCCGGCACACTGAGGCGAACGGCGGTTTCCTCGACCGTCGGGATCAGGACCTTCGATGAAAGGACAACCAGGGTGATGCCAATAACCAGCTTGAGGAAGACCATTCCCGTTTTCGCCTTGTCCTCATGGGTCTCCTCCTGCTCGGGAGCCTCCCCGCGTTTGGACCACTGGATGGTTTTCCAGATGTAAATGACCAGCAATCCCAGCATGATCCATCCGGCCCATTGGGGGAGGTGGCCGCCGGAGGTAAAGGCGCTGGCCGGCGAGGACCAGGGCAGGCACATGAGGACCAGCAGGAAACCGGCTCCCAGCTGGATCCAGCCCTGCCGGTTGACAATCGTCTTGTCCAGGGGAATGGGAGCGATCAAGGCCGCCAGGCCGAGAATCAGCCCGGTGTCGCAGATGATCGAGCCCACCGCGTTGCCGAGGGCCAGGCCGGGGCGCCCTCCTACGGCCGCCATGACCGAGACGGCCATCTCCGGGAGGGTGGTGCCGAGGCTGACAATGGTGGCCCCGATCAAGAGGGCCGGAACGCCCCAGCGGATGGAGAGCGTGACCGCCTCCGTGACCAGGATATCCGCCCCCTTGGCCAGGGTGTAAAGGAACGCGGCGATGATCAGGAACAGCCCCCACAGAGGGAGAGGATGAACAATGGACTGAATCCAGGCTTCCATGATTTTATTCCAGCGAGGAAGCCGAAATCATGCCCGACTGCAAGCGCAACCGGATATTGAGGAACTACGGATTGCTCGGATAAGGCGGATTGCATGAATAAAATGAAAAACCTTTCCAGGGGAATCTGGCTTCCGCGCAAGGAATTTGTGCTATCCGCGCTTTCCGTAGTTAACGCAATCAGCGGACATCGAGGTCCGGCCACTGGTTAAGCTTCCGGTGCAGGGTGCGGCGGCTCATGCCGAGCAGCCTGGCGGCCTGGGTCCGGTTCCCCTTGGCCTGGACCAGGGCGTTGCGCAGGAGGCGCTTCTCATTCTCCTCCACGGAAAGCGGATTGCTCATGGGCATCGACTGGACTGCGGCCTGGTCCGGTTGCGGATTCTCGATGAAGCGGTGGTCGAGGTCGTACAGGGAAAGCCGCCCTCCCCGCTTCATGACCACGGTGTTCTCGGCAAAATTGCGCAGCTCCCGGATGTTTCCCGGCCAGCGGTAAGCCTGCAGGGTTTTCATGGCGTCCGGCTCAATCTCCACCTGCGGAACGTTGTTCTCCTCGGCAAACTGCTTTATGAAATGGTTCAGCAGAACCGGAATGTCGTCCGGGCGATCCCGCAGCGGCGGCATGGTCAGCTTGACTACGTTGAGCCGGTAGAGCAGGTCCTCGCGGAAAGTGCCCTCCTTGACCATTTTCTCCAGGTCCCGGTTGGTCGCCGCCACCAGCCGGACATCAACCTTGATCGGCTTGACGCTGCCCAGCCGCTCGAAGCTGCGAGTCTCCAGGAAGCGCAGCAGCTTGACCTGGGTGCTGGCATCGATCTCACCGATTTCATCAAGGAAAAGGGTGCCGTTGTCGGCCGCCTCGAAGCGCCCCACCCTCCTTTCGTTGGCTCCGGTGAAGGCGCCTCGCTCGTGGCCGAAAAGCTCGCTTTCCAGAAGGTTTGACGCGAGGGAAGCGCAATGCACCGCAATGAAGGGCCGGCGCGCCCGGTCGCTGTTCTGGTGAATGGCCTGGGCGATCAGCTCCTTGCCGGTACCGGTCTCCCCCTCGATGAGGACGCTGGTCCGGGTCGGGGCCACCAGGCGCACCTTGTCGATGACATCAGCCAGGGCCGGTGAATTGCCGACAATCCCGTCAAAACTGAACTTGTTGTCCAGCCGCTGTTGCAGGTGCTCCACCTGGACCTGCGTGTTGCGGTCCTTGAGGGCGCGCTTGATGAGCAGCTCCAGCTTCTCCAGGTTGACCGGCTTGGTCAGGAAATCGTAGGCCCCCCGCTTCATCGCTTCCACCGCCGTCTCCACGTTGCCGTAGGCGGTCATCATGATGATGATCGGTTGCCGCGGCAGGCTCATGGCCTTCTCAATGACCTTCATCCCGCTCTTGCCGGCCATGCGCAGGTCCGTCAGCACCACGTCGAAGGGCTCGCTGTCCATCAACCGGAAGGCCTCCTCGGCATCGCTGGCCAGGTAGACGTCGTATTCGTCCTCAAGGGCCAGCATCAATCCCTCCCGGGTGTGCTTCTCGTCATCGACTATCAGGACCGTTGCAGGCATGCATCCCATTGGTGGGAAAAAATGTCACAGCGTCAAGGGAGGAGCAAGTCCACCTTGGAGGACAGGCGTCCCGCCTGTCTGTGTCACCTACAGGCGGGACGCCTGTAGTCCGGGCGAGCAGCCTGTCCGCCTGCGGACCAGACGCTAATTGACAGTCCCGTGCCCGCACCTAAATTCCCGTTCCTTTATATCCATGAGCACCGATCCCACACCCGAATACCTCGAACGCTTTGGCGGCATCGGCCGCCTCTACGGCGCCGCGGGATTGGAGAAGATCCGCTCCTCCCACGTGGCCGTGGTCGGGATCGGCGGGGTCGGCTCCTGGGTGGCGGAGTCCCTGGCCCGCTCCGGCGTGGGCACCCTCAGCCTGGTCGATCTGGACGACATTTGCCTGACCAATACCAACCGGCAGATCCACACCGTTGCCGGCACCATCGGCCAGCCCAAGATTTCCGCCATGGCCGCCCGCCTGAAGGCCATCAACCCCGAGATTGTCGTCCACGAATGCCCCCTCTTCTACGGCGAAAAGACCGCCGAGGCCTTTTTCGCCACGCCCTATTCCGTGGTCGTCGATGCCATTGACAGCGTCCGGCACAAGACCCATCTCCTGGCCACCGCCCGCGCACGCAAGGTGCCGGTGGTCTCAGTCGGCGGGGCCGGCGGGCGGATCGATCCCTCGCGGATCAAGGTCGACGACCTCAGCCGCAGCCGGAACGACCGCCTCCTGATGCTGGTCCGCAAGAAACTCCGCACGGAGTACCGCTTCCCCCGGGAGGGCAAGGGCAAGTTCCGCATCCCCTGCGTCTATTCCGACGAGTTGCCGCGCTTTCCATGGGAAGACGGCTCCGTCTGCCAGACCCGCGAACCCGGCACCCCGGGCGGACTCAACTGCGACGCCGGACTCGGCAGCGCCGCCCACATCACCGGCGCCATGGGCCTCTTCGCCGCCGGTGTGGCGCTGGATTTGTTGGGCTAAGGGCTAGGGACTAAGGACTAAGGACTAAGGACTAAGGACTAAGGACTAAGGGCTAAGGGCTATGGGCTAAGGGCTATGGGCTAAGGGCTATGGGCTAAGGGCTATGGGCTAAGGGCTATGGGCTAAGGGCTATGGTGTGCGAGTATAGCGGATGGTCTTCCCCCGAAAAAATGGACACCCCTTGAGGGTGATTTAGTTAGTATTGGTGTTTTGATTCTGGAAGTAAAGTTCGAGGAACTTCACCGGTGATAAAGAACCGATGCCGCTGTGTTGGCGGGACCGATTGTAGAAGGATTCGATGTAGTCGAAAATGACCCTTCTGGCGTGTAGTTTCGATTCAAAGATCCCGGACTCGGGAAGGCTTTCGCATTTGAAGGAAGCAAAGAAGCTTTCGGCATAGGCATTGTCGTAGCAGTATCCTTTGGCGCTCATGCTTTGCGTCCATCCGGCCTGATTGAGGATCTTGCGGACTTCCTGACTGGTATACTGACAGCCCCGGTCCGAGTGAAAGAGCGTGTTTTGGGACAGGCAGGGCCAGGTCTGCGTTTTGTAGAGCGAGCGTCCAACCGTGTCAGCGGCCAGGGAGTCGCTCAGGTCCCATCCCAGGATGGCGCGGGAAAACAGATCGAGAACGATGGTCAGATACAGCCAGCCCTCCCGTGTCGGGATATACGTGATATCGGATACCACCTGTTGGCCCGGTTGGGTGGGAGGATCCTGCTTGGCCAGTTCATTGGGAGAGGCTTTTGCTTTCGAGTCAGTCCGCGTGGTCCTGGGACGGAAGGGCCGACGCGACTTCCCCCGGATCCCGGCTTCTCTCATCAATCTGGCCACCCGGTTCTCCGAACAGTCAAAGTCTCGATTCTTCAGTTCAATCGTCATCCTCGGACTTCCGTAGGCACACTTGAAACGATGCTCGTGCACCTGCTTGATCGCTTCAACCATCCTGTGGTTCTCCCGCTCGCGTTTGCCGGGCTTTCGCTTTTTCCAGGCCTGATAGCCGCTGCGTGAGAGCTTCATCGCGTTGCACAGTTCCTTCACACTGTATTTGTCCCGCATCCGATCGATCAATGCATACCCAGATGCGGGTCCTCCCCGAGTATGCTCATGGCTTTTTTTAGGATGTCACGCTGCCGCTTCAGGTATTCGTTCTCCCGCCGCAGCCGCTTCAGCTCGCCCTCCACACTTTCTTCCAGCTTCGGACGCCCCTTCGATTGCTCCGGAGACTCCACCGCCCGCTCGTCGCGCCATTTGCGCAACGAGCCGTCACTGATCCCCAACTCCCGCGCCAACTCCTTCAGCGGCCGTCCACTGCTGATCAATAAATCCACAGCTTGGTCCCTGAACTCCTGACTGTATTGTGGTCCTCTTTTTCCCATCTCGTGATTCTCCTTTCTCACTCAGGGGAGGTCCACCCTTTTGGGGGAACTTTTGGAAGCCTCAAAGAGGCGAAATGATACAGCGAAGGGCCAGGCCACGCGAAGCGGGGCCGCAGCCCTGGAAGACGACCGGAACAGAGACAGGAAGAAGCCCCAACGGGGCGACATGTCCCGTTGCCATTAAAAACCCAACGCAGGCATATGTCGCCCCGTTGGGGCTCAAAAATTGGATTGGAATCCTATTCCAGGGCCGCGTCTCCCCCGACAAGTCGGGGGATCCTTGCCCTTCGCTCCAACATACCGCCTCTTCGAGGCTTCAGCATGCCCCAACCCTTCGACGGGCTCAGGGTAAACCCGCAACCCGTAACCAGTAACCCGTAACCCGTAACCCGTATCCCGCAACCAGTAACCAGTAACCAGTAACCAGTAACCAGTAACCTAAAGATTCCTGACCACGGCCCGGGCCACGCCCTGGATGACCAGTTCGGAGACCGGGTGCAGTTCGGGGAAATTGCGGTTCTCGGCCTTCAGGTAGGGGGCGCGGCCGGGCTTGTTCATGAAGCGCTTGAGGGTGGTTTCCCCGTCGATCAGGGCGGCCACGATATCGCCGTCCCGCGGCGGGCACTGCTCGACCACCACCGTGTCCCCGTCGAAGATGCCGACGTCGATCATCGATTCCCCGCGCACCTTAAGGGCGAAGCTGCGCCGTGAGCGTCGGATCCCGGCCGTCTCGCTGTCGATCTGCAGACGCCCGATCTCGCCGCCCGACTCCACCCCGTCGGGGAAACCGGCGGCGATGTGGCCGTAGATGGGAATGTCGATGACATCCAGGGAATCCTCGGGCTGAGTCTCCTCGTTGAGGTCGAAATTGATCCGGAAGGTCCGGGCCTGGCCCGGCACCCGGCTGATGTAGCCCTTCTTCTCAAGGGCCTTGATGTGCCCCATCACGGCGTTGGTGCTCTTGAACCCGAAATGCTCCTCGATCTCGCGGAAGCTCGGCCAGGTGCCGTTCTCCCGCATGTACAGTTGAATAAAGCCCAACACTTCCTGCTGCCGAAACGTCAATTCCTTCATATGGAAATTTGTATACCATAAACGGGCGTTCACTGTCAAGGTGGACAAAGGACAAAAGACTAAGTGCGGAACCGGGATTGGGATCAAGTATCTGACCAGCAAAGAGAAAAGGGAGCGACTGAACTGAGATACGATGGATGTTTCCTGACAGTCTTTATTCAACGGGAGCAAACGGATCCCTGGTGAAGGGGATATATTGGTACCAGCCATCAAGCTCCCCGTAAACATACAGGAAAGGAACGGAATTCGCGGAGAACCACATCCAAGTTTCCAGATTGGGGCTGTAGAGGTACCAACTGAATGTGTTGTCAAGGGAAACTGCGGGATAAAAGGAGACCCACCCAAGCTCCAAATCTATCATCCAGGGCCAATAAAAGTCATTGAATGGTGAATACACCCAAGAGAGCGGCCAATCGGCAAGTTTCCAATTGTTCCCGTAATCGGGCAGATCGGCCCAGGGATATGGTGGACTGACAACCTCGATTTCAATCAGAGCCTCCGTCGAAAGGATCGGATTCCCATCATCGGTGACACGAACGGTAATTTCATGGACGCCCACCTGATCAGGAGACGCATTCCATGTTAAAACACCGGTGATGGGATCAATCGCGGCCCCCTCGGGAGGATCGACGAGGGAGTAGGTCAGTTCCTGAATGGGGAGTTCGTTGGGTTTACCCTTCACTTCAATTTCGTCCACTCGCCACAATCTTGCTTCTCCGGTACCCGTACCATCCGAGATGTAACGAAAAGCGATGTAGACCTGATCGCCCTCAAATGCTGACAGGTCAAGCAATCCAGACTCCGTCCAATTGCCGGGAGGATTCCCATCAGCCTTAGGCAGACTGGGTGACAGTTCCGTCCAGGTCGCTGTTTCAATGTCTTCACAATTACCGGAATAATCCCCGGAAACGAGGACGCTGAGGTCCGGTCCGTCAAATTCCCTCTGGCTGAGGAAGGACAGCGTCTCCCCGGTGTACTCATCCAGATTCAACGCGGGAGAAATCAGCCAGTCATCGCTCGCTTCGTCTCCGCCAAAGCCATGAATCCAGGCATAGCGGTCCCCAAAATCCTCGTTGATCCAATCCTTGTCGCTGGCCAAGCTGCATGCGGACCAATCACCAAGGGTCAAGTCATTGAAGCGGGCTGTACTGATAAAGACCTCATTGAGGATATTGCCATTGTCAGGATCATATGCACTCAGCCCAATCGCTGTTCCTGCGGAATGTTCAACGATCCACCCGGATCCAGCCGAGGTGAAAACAGGAGGGTGATTCACTTCCAGTACTTCTACATTGAAGGTTTCGTGATCGAGTGGATGCAGGGTCGATCCTTTCTGGTCAACCTGGACTGTGATCGAGTATACGCCGGGCCCCTGCACCTCACTTGGGGTCCAGGAGAACTGGCCGGTCACCGGATCTATGGAAGCCCCGTCAGGCGCATCCGATGCCAGGCTGTAGATCAAATCCGGCCCGCAAGCTTCCACCATGAAGAGCAAAGGTTCAAGCTCCGTAAAGGCGTAGTAGTCGGCGATGTCCTCGATGCTGTCATACTCGATCCGAATTTCGTCAAGGTACCAGCCGGCGGCCTGCTGATCTAGGCCAGTATTTGGATTATCAACCTCTTCGTGATAAAACCCAATCCGCACCCTATTTCCGGCATGGGAAGACAGATCCACACCGACCTGAGCCCAATCACTGGATCCATTTTCCTGAGCAGATACAAGTACGGTTTGCCAATCTCCCCACGTTGATCCTTCCCATGCTTGGATCAATACACTTCCTTGGTCAACTTCACTGCCATAGGTCCAAACGCCATTGTTATAACTGTACCACTGCCAAAATCTTAATGTCAGGGAAGGACAATCACCAAGAATAGGCAGCACAACCTCAGGACTAATCAAAATACTGTCTGATTGTGGCGGATAGTCGGCTGATAAATCGGTACCCACCAATCCCTCTCCATTGTATGCTTCACTCGGACCATATGTAGGAGGACCTGCTTGCCACACACCTCTATCAGTATACCAATCCCCCCAACCATCTTCAAATGATTCCGAAAAAGTCAGTACACCTTTCCAAATCTCAATGTCGTCAATATACCAACCGGGCGCCTGACCATCTATTCCCGTGTTAGGATTATCAACCTCTTCATGGTAAAATCCAATCCGCACTTTCTTACCAGCAAGGGGAGTCAGGTCCACTCCTATCTTCGACCAGTCGCTTGAACTCCATTCCTGAGCGGATACCTGCAAAAACTGCCATGGCCCCCACTCCGTCCCGTCAAATACTTGAACCTGTACTGTTCCCTGATCAAGTTCACTGCCGTCTGTCCAAACACCTTCGTTGTAACTATACCACTCCCAGAAGCGCAACTGGAGGCGTTCTACACCGGACACCGCGCAGAGGTCGATCTCTTCGCTTATGAAGCGGCTGTCGGTCTGTGGCGGATAGTCACCTTCAAGGTTCGTTCCCGCACAGCGCAAGCTGTCATGCCCACTCCCGGGACCACTGGCAGGCAATCCTATCTGCCATACTCCATTATCGGCACTCCATCTTTCTGGAGATCCGGGATCGTCAAAGGTTTCAGACCAGCAAATTTCTGCTGAAAACGATTGGGAGAATGAGTAAAATATGGCGGATACATAAAAAAAACGACGCAACAAATCCAGAGCACTGGTATGAGTGGGGTTCATGAGAAAAGGAGTGAACTGAGGTTAGATGAGTTGATGAAGCGAATTCTTCACCGAAGTGGATTATTCACGAAGAGTTCCAATATGGCCAGTTAATTTGTAAAATAACTTCACTCCTCTTCAGCCATACCGCGCATATCTGAGGTTCTAAGCGAAATAACCGCGAGCGATTTCATGTATGACGACGACACCATCTTTGCTTAAGCTTGGAGCGCTAGCTGATACCATGGATCAGTCTATCCGGTCTACCTAAACAAATCCCCCTTGCGGAAGCGCCAGAGGGCGATGGCCAGGATGGCGGCGGCCACGGCGCAGAGAACGCCGATTTGGGGCAGTATCTGGAGGACCCCGGCATCGCGCCAGAGGACGGCCAGGATTCCATCCATGGCCCAGTAGACGAGGCTGAAGGGGGAAATGTAGGTACGGATGAATTCCGGCATCATGAAGAGGGGGAACATGGCGCCGCCGAAGGCGCTCATGGTCAGGATGAGGAGGGTGCCCAACCCGTTGGCCTGGGCCTGCGTCTGGGCCAGGGAGGCCAGGAGCATGCCGAAGGCGGTGGCGGCCGCGGCCGTGGCGATGGAGATCAGGAGCAGCGGCAGGAGCTGGGCCGGGGAGGTAATGATCCCGTACAGGAGATGCCCGAACGTGAAGAGAACCAGCATCTGGATCAGGCCGAGGAGCCCGCAGAAGAAGAACTTGCTCCAGAGGATCTGGGCCCGGGTGGCGGGACCGGAAAGGATGCGCAGGAAGAGGCCGGCCTCGCGCTCCTCGAAGAGGCTGGAGGCGGCGCCGCTGAGCGAGAAGAGCAGGAACATCACGGCCCAGCCGCCGACGCTCTGGGAGGCCGGATTCTTTCCTTCGCCGTAAACCTGCGTCTTCTCGATGTTAAAGAGCTCGCCGAGGGCGTCCGAGGAACCCGACTCACCGGATCCGCCTTCCTCCCCTTCGCCGGAGCTTCCGCCCAGGCCCCAGAAACCGTCCGCATCAAACTGGGCCCGGATCTCCTCCGGGTCTCCGCCAAAGTGCCGGGCAATGACCTCGGAGAGCTCATCGTCGAACGAATCACGCATTTCATCGGTCAGCCCGTAGCTTTCGCTGTTCATCAGCAGCGGGAAGGCATTCGAGAAGAGGACCTTCTGCAGGATGCCCTGGACAATGTTGTTCTCCACCGGGTTCTGGGGGTTGTAAAGCAGCTCGAAATTAAGCCCGAAATCCGCATCCATCAGGTTCTCCGGCAGGATCAGCACATAGCGGTAGGAGCCGGGATCCGTCCGAAGGAGCTGCCCGGCGTAGTCCCGGTCGAGGGGAGCGGTTTCCCCATCCGCAAGGTTGCGTTCTGTCAGGACATTGAAGGTGTCCTCCCGCTGCAGGAACCCGACCAGCTCGGCCGATTCCTCCGACTGGACCTCATCGACCACCAGCAGGCGGATCCCGGAGGGACCGGAATTGTCCCCGCTCATGAAGATGATCCCGAAGATGACAATCAGCAGCATGGGGACCGCAAAGGTCAGGACGACGGCGGTCTTGTCCTTCCAGAAGAGGAGGAAATCCTTTTTCACCAGTGAGAGAATGGTATTCATGATTTCGCTACTATTCTAGTCCCTGAGCTTGCGTCCCGTGAGCTGCAGGAAGAGGCCCTCCAGGGAGGGTTGGCGCACCTGCAGGTGTTCATGACTAAGCCCGTGCTCCTCGATGATGGCGTACAGGCGGGAAAGCCGCAGCCCGGGCCCCGGCACCAGCCGCCAGGTGAGGTCCTCCTCGATCAGCTCGCCCTGGCCGCCGGCCGCTTCCACCACCGGCTCCATCCCCGGTGCCTTCTTGATCAGGACCTCGCAGCCGCTCCCGGCATCAGCCAGCAGCCGGTCCTGCTTGTCGCAGGCGAGAATTTTTCCGTGGTCGATAATGGCGATGCGCCGGCACAGGCGCTCCGCTTCCTCCATGTAGTGGGTCGTGTAGAGGATGGTCAGGCCGCGGCGGTTCAGGTTCTCCAGAAACTCGAAGATGGCGTTCCGGGACTGTGGATCGACGCCCACCGTCGGCTCGTCACAGAGCAGGATATCCGGCTCGGGAAGGATGATGTTCAACCGCCGCTTCATCCCGCCGGAGAAGTCCTTGACCCGGTCGTTGCGGCGTTCCCAGAGGCCGACCGACTCCAGAAGCTCCCTGCCCTTTTCCTCGATACGGGCCCTCCCGAGACCATGGATGCCCCCGAAGACCCGCAGGTTGTTGATGGCCGAAAGCCGGTCGTAGAGGGCCAGTTCCTGCGGCACCAGGCCGAGGGACCGGCGGGCCTGCTGGTCGTCGGCGGCCACGGGCTGTCCCTTGATCCGGATCTCCCCGGTGTCCGCCGGCTGGAATCCGCAGAAGACCTTCAGGAGGGTGCTCTTGCCGGCCCCGTTGGGTCCCAGGAAACCGAAAAACTCGCCGGTGGCGATCGACAGGTCGACCTCCCTCAGGGCATGGATGCTCCCGAAGGACTTGCTGATCCCGGTCAGCTCAAGAATCGGCTTGCTCGCGGTCATAAAGGCAGACCCGAGCAAACAACTTTTCCAGTTTCTGTCGATCCTTGATGCCGGGCTCCGATTCCACCCCGCTGTTGACATCAATGGTGCCGGCCTGGGTGAAACGAAGCGCCTCCAGTACATTGTCCGGGGAGAGACCGCCGGCCAGGATCCAGCGCTTGTGCTGGTAGAGGATGCTGGAATCGAGGAAACGCTGCCAGTTGGCCCCGGACTGCCCGGTCCCGCCGTAGGCCGACTTGCTGTAGGAATCGAGCAGGATGGTGTCGGCAAATTCCATGACAATCTGCGGAAAGCGGATATCCGAAGCGGGAATCCTTGGAGCCGCCCAGAAACCGGAGGATCCGGCAATTTCGGACCAGGCGGCAATTTCCGCCAGGGCGATATCGAGGTCGAAATGAATCTGGAAATGATCGAAACCCAGGGATCGGTACTCCTCCAGCTGGGCGGGCGGCGTGGCCACGTCGACCAGGACCCGCTTGCCCTCGGGAATGACCTCCAGGAGCTCCGGGATCCGCTCCGGGGACACGGCTCGCGGCGACTTGTGGTAAACAATCATGCCCACGTAGTCCGCCCCCAGGTCGAGGGCCAGACGGGCATCCTCGGGCCGGGTAATACCACAGACTTTGACCTTGGTGGGCATGGAGAAACCTGCGTTCAGGGCTTGTCGGAAAAGTAGTCCACGAGAGCCTCCACCATGCCGTCCAGGCCCGGGCTGGAGGCTTCCACGGCGACCGGAATACCGGCCTGCTTCATGCGCTCGCTGGTCGAGGGACCGAAGCTGCAGAGGACCGGCACCCGTGCCTCCTTCTCCAGGCTCAGGTGCTTGGCCTGTTCTCCAAACGCCTGAACCGCCGAAGCGCTGGCGAAGACCACCGCATCGGCACCCTCCCGCCGGAAACGGGCCGCATCCGGGTTTTCCGAAAGATCGCAGAAATGGGTCGAATAGACCCGCAGGGTATCGACGATGGCCCGCTCCTCCCACAGTACCTTGGTCAGGTCGTCGGTGTTCCGGTTGCCGACAATGACCAGGACCTTGAGGTTGTCCAGGGTCAGCTCTTCCGACATGGCCTTGGCCAGGTCCGCTCCCGTTGCCTTGGGCGCCACCAGGTCGGCCTTCAGGTGGAAATACTGCAAGGCTTCCACCGTTCCCTTGCCCACGGCCGCAATCCGGACAAAGCCTAGGGAGCGGATATCGTCGAAGATCCGGAAAAAGGCGGTGAAGAAGTGCTTCACTCCGTTGCGGCTGGTGAAGACCAGCCACTCGTAGGAGGCGAAGTCCTTCATGACCTCCTCCAGAGTTTCGCCGTCGATGTCGTAGCGGACCTCGATCAGGGGAACGGCCAGGACCTCGGCCCCGAGGGCCTCCAGGCGGGAACCCAGCCGGCCGGAGCCCTCCTGGTCCCGGGTCAGGACAATCCGGCGTCCCTGCAATGGAAGGGACTGGATCAAGAGTCCTCCCCTTTCATCAGGGAATCGATGAGTTCCGGGTCCAGCCAGTCGGCACCGGCCGGAAGCTGGATTTTCCGGTACCCGCGCTCCTCCTCGAAGACATGCAGGTAGCCGTTGCAGAAATGCGCCGCCGTGGCCGAATGGCAACCGCCCCCCATGGCCGCCAGCCAGGCCCGTTCGACATCCACCGCCCGGGCGGTCGACTGGCAAAGCAGCTCCCGGAAGACCGGACCGTCCTCGGTCCGGACCTGCAGGCCGATGGCGCCCTGCCCGGCGGCCGGCACGCTGGCC
>ENA-ORCW01000643-ORCW01000643.1-marine-metagenome-genome-assembly--contig:-NODE-643-length-15298-cov-3.799882_pt1 | contig 15298 bp, 17 predicted proteins | sample MGYA00237784_ERZ508517 | MGnify/ENA primary metagenome ERZ508517 (study PRJEB26187, sample SAMN06268979) | marine metagenome | isolation source: Tt ae E1 feedstock associated aerobic enrichment on... | reverse complement strand
CGCGATCACCGCCAGTTCGATCGTCACCGGCGCGCGGCGGAGGAATTCGTCGATGACCGGCCTGCGGGTCACCATCGAGACGCCGAAATCGCCCTGGAACATCACCTCGGCATGACATGCGATCCCGTCGCCGGCCTCGTTCAGGTGCCGTGCATCGAGCGCAACGCGCTGGGGTCGGTGAAAGCCGTGACCGCCGCGTCGCTGGCCGTGAAAGGAGATGGCAAGCATTTCGTCTCTCTGGATGCTGCGGTTGAAACGATGCGGCAGACGGGCGTCGATATGAACGAACGCTACAAGGAGACCAGTCTGGGCGGTCTCGCGGTCAACGTAGTGGAGTGCTGAACGCTGCCGACGCTGTGGAGAGCGCGCGACCGTGCTTGACTTGAGCGACCACCGCCCGACATTTGGAATATGGCACTGAATCTCATCAAATTGTGCGTCGGCTGCGAGAGCGTCGAGCAGTTGGAAGACTGGATCGCGCTGCGTGTGAGGGAGAAAATGGCGCGCGGCGAACCGGCCGAACATTTCCACACGACGCGCATGGTTCCCAAGCGCGTTGAAGAATTGACCGGGGGCGGTTCGCTCTACTGGGTGATCAAGGGGATTGTACAATGTCGTCAAAAGCTTATGGATGTGCGGCCGTTCCGTGACGCCGAGGGAATTTCGCGTTGTCATCTGGTTCTAGAGCCCAGCCTGGCGCGAACGCACTTCCAGCCGCGCCGAGCATTTCAAGGATGGCGTTACCTGGAGGCGAAGGATGCCCCTGCCGATATCGGCGGGGCCGGTGACGACGCCGATATGCCTCTGGAACTGCGGCGCGAACTTTCCGAACTCGGCTTGCTGTAGCGCCCGTTCTGGCGCAGGCTTGCCGACAGTCTTGCAACCGGTTCGTAGACGCCCATCTTTTTCACTATGAACGACAAGAAAACGCCTGCGCCACGCCGCGCCGAAACCGATCTCAGCAAAACCCGATCATCTTCGGGTGCAATCGATGCGTTCGTCCGGCAGGCACGTGCGGTTGCGCCGACGCATGGAACCGGTGACGGGCGTCTCGTTCTCGCATTGGATGCGACCATGAGCCGGCAGCCCACATGGGATCTTGCCTGCAAGCTCCAGGCGGAGATGTTCGACGCCGTCGGCAAGGCCGGTTCGCTGAATGTCCAGCTGGTCTATTTCCGCGGTTTCGGCGAAAGCCGCGCCTCACGTTTCGTGCGCGACACGGACGCGCTCAAAACACTGATGACGAAGATCGACTGTCGTGGCGGCCACACGCAGATCGGCAAAGTGCTGACGCACGCTTTGAACGAAACCGCGCGCGAGAAGATCAACGCGCTCGTCTATATCGGCGACGCGATGGAAGAGAGTGTGGACGATCTCTCCGACAAGGCCGGTCGACTCGGCCTAAGCGGTGTGCCGGTCTTTGTCTTCCAGGAAGGGCACGATCCGACCGCTGAACGTGCCTTTCGCGAGATTGCCCGCTTGTCGAAGGGGGCCTGGTTCCGCTTCGATTCCCGTTCGGCGGCGGAACTGGGCAAACTGCTGTCGGCCGTCGCCGTTTATGCGACCGGCGGGTTGAAGGCGCTTAGCGATCGCAACCGGCCCGAAGATCGAAAGATGCTGGAGCATTTGCGTGGCGGAAAAAGCAGATGACGTTCCCCTTCTTTTTCTTTGCGCTTTTGCTGCTGCTCGTCTTGAGCGGCATGGCTTTCATGAATGCGAACCCGAAGGGTATAGCCAACGCGGTTCGGATTGCCGGCCCGTCGCTGTTGGCGCTTGCCGGGGTGGTGATGCTGTTTGCGGGCAGGGCGGGAATCGGCGGAATGCTGATTTCGGCGGCGGTCGCCTGGTTCGGTTCAGGACGGCTCAAGATGGGACGGGCGAAGACGCCTGGCCAAAGCTCGAACGTCCGAACCGCCGCACTCGAAATGGAACTCGATCACGACAGTGGCAGATTGTCCGGGGTGGTTCTGGCAGGCCGGCACGAAGGGCGCCGGCTCGGTGAGATGACCCAGGAAGAATTGCTTTCGCTTTACGGTGAACTGGCCAGCGATGAGGAGAGCCTACGGCTTCTCGAAACCTATCTTGACAGCGAATTCCCCACCTGGCGCGACAGCGCGCAGGCGAATGGCGACCGGCGGGAGGGAACTGCGCCGGGCGCGGGCCCCATGACCGAGGAGGAGGCCTATGAGATCCTTGGTCTTGAAAGAGGTGCGACCGTTGCGCAGATCAGAGAGGCTCACCGCCGCCTGATGCAACGCCTGCATCCCGACATGGGAGGAACCTCTTCTCTTGCCGCCCGTATCAACGAGGCGCGCGACGTTTTGCTCTCCGCTCACAGCTGAATTCCCGGTACGCGCAACGCTATCCTGTTTCATGTCCACTCCGCTCCTACTGCTGTACTGCGTAGCAGGAGATGCTCTGCTTCTTGAGCGAAGCACAGGCGCCCCAGGCGTCGGATTTGTTCTCGAACCCGACGAAACGGGCACGGTGGTATACAGTTCCGCCCTTTTCGAAAGTCTCGGTGATCGGAACGGCTCTCGCGAGCACCTTGCCGGCCTTTTTCTCCGTTTCCGCGAGGAACATAAGAGCCTCGTCTTCGCTCGGCATGGACGCCACCTGAATGACCCAGCCGCCAATGGAGCCTGTTGCAGCCGAGCCTTGAGCACCCGCCTCGGTCGAGGCTGTGGGCATGGGGTCGACCTCGGCAACGGTGGCGCGTGGGCGCGGAACGGCCGCGTTGACGACCGCTGCGGCCTTGACCGGCTGCTCCGGGGCATAGGCGGTCAGCGTGTTCTCCTCGGGACGATCCGTCGGCAGAGGAACCTGATTGCCGGGGATCATGGCTGCGAGGGCGGTGCGGGCGCCTCCGGGCGCCTTGGCGATCAGCATGCGGTCGCGGCCGGTCGACCCCTTGTTGAGATAGCGTTTGATAAGATCAGCCATGTGTGCATCGCGGCTGCGGGATGTGCGGCCACCCATGACCACGGCGACGATGCTGCGGCCGTTTGCCTGCACCGAGCTGGCGAGGTTGAACCCCGATGCACGGGTATATCCGGTCTTGATTCCGTCGACACCTTTCACGCGGCCGAGCAAGCGGTTGTGATTGCCGTAACGACGCTTTTTGTACGTGAAGGATTTGGTCTGAAAATAGCTGTAGTAGCGGGGATAGTGTTCGCGCAGCGCGATGCTCAGTTTGGCCATGTCGCGCGCGGTCGTTTTTTGCTGGCTGTTGGGAAGGCCGTGCGCATTCTTGAACGTGGTGCGGGACATTCCCAGACTGCGCGCCTTGGCGGTCATCATGGATGCGAACTTCGATTCCGAGCCGCCGAGGAATTCCGCGACAGCCGTGGCGACATCGTTGGCCGAGCGGGTTACCAGTGCCCGTATCGCCTGGTCGACGGTCAGGCTGTCGCCGGGCCGCAGCGCGATGTTGGTGGGAGGCTCGGCTGCGGCGTTGCGCGACACGGAAATACGCGAATCTTTGGAGATGCGACCGCTCGAAAGTGCCTCGAAAAGCATGTAGGCCGTCATCATCTTGGTGAGCGAGGCGGGATAGCGCGGCGAATCGGCATGCGACTCGTACAGCACCTTGCCGGTTTTGGCGTCCATGACGATGCCGGCATATTTCGAATTCGCGGAAGCCTGTCCTGCTACGCCGAGCATGACAATGCCGGAAAGAAAGAGTGCCGTTAGAATCTTGCCTGAGAGCCGCGCAAGATTCGCTCTACCCAACAACGCCTGACGCACAATTACACCCATTTGCACCTGGTTTCAGATCGCGAGGCATCCCCACTCGCGAGCTCATTTCCCTCACATTATCGGCGTCGGCGTTACCAATCCGTTTATGGTGAGCCATTCGTTGACGGAATTTCTTAACATTGACTCGAAATCGAGCGATCTGCGTTTGTGACGACACAGAAGCGATATCGATTGTCATGATGGCGTAGTTTTGAACGCAAAAGGCTTTCCCCCGTATTGTCACGAACGCATAAGGGCTTAAAATTGTCGCAAGGGTACCTACATGTCCCACGTAAGGGCTCGGCACAGGGAATGGAATTCTTGAATATCGGTGAAGCCATGCAGCGCAACGCTTGGCGAATGCAGGATGGCGAGGATGACGGTGACAGTTCCGATCGCGGGACGGCGGTCATCACGCGTACAAAAACCAAGACGAAGAAGCCGAGTCTCTATCGCGTGTTGTTGTTGAATGACGATTACACGCCGATGGAGTTCGTCATTCATGTGCTCGAGCGCTTCTTCAAGAAGAATCGCGAGGCGGCGACCAGAATTATGCTGCACGTACACAATCACGGTGTTGGTGAATGTGGCGTGTTCACGTTCGAAGTGGCGGAAACCAAGGTGACGCAGGTGATGGACTTCGCCAGACAGCACCAGCATCCGCTTCAATGCGTGATGGAAAAGAAATGAGGTATTGAATGCCGGCTTTTTCGCAAGGCTTGGAGCGGGCACTGCATCAGGCGCTTACATTCGCCAATGAGCGCCATCATGAATATGCGACGCTCGAACATCTGCTCCTGGCGCTGATCGACGATTCGGACGCTGCTGCCGTTATGCGGGCATGCAATGTCGATCTCGACGCGCTCAAGGATACGGTGATCAAATATATCGATAGCGAACTCGACAATCTCGTCACCGGTTACGACGAGGACTCCAAGCCCACGGCGGGCTTTCAGCGGGTCATACAGCGCGCCGTCATACACGTGCAGTCGTCGGGGCGCGAGGAAGTCTCCGGGGCGAATGTGCTCGTGGCTATTTTCGCAGAGCGCGAAAGTCATGCCGCTTATTTCCTGCAGGAACAGCAGATGACGCGTTACGACGCGGTGAACTACATCAGCCACGGTATCGCCAAGCGACCGGGCGGGTCGGAGGCACGCGCGCCGCGTGGTGCCGAAGACGACGACGCCGGTGCGCCGGGAGCTGAAGCCGAAGAAGGCGGCAAGAAGAAACAGGCGCAGGACGCGCTCACAGCCTATTGCGTCAACCTAAACGAAAAGGCGAGGGCGGGCCGCATCGATCCGCTCATAGGTCGCGCGCCCGAGATCAATCGCACCATTCAGGTGCTGTGCCGTCGCTCCAAGAACAACCCGCTGTACGTGGGCGATCCGGGCGTGGGCAAGACGGCGATTGCCGAGGGGCTGGCCAAGCGCATCGTCGAGGGCGATGTGCCCGATGTGTTGTCGGACGCGACCATTTTCGCGCTCGATATGGGCACGCTCCTGGCCGGTACCCGCTATCGGGGCGATTTCGAGGAGCGCCTCAAGCAGGTGGTCAAGGAACTGGAAGATTTTCCCGGTGCGGTTCTGTTCATCGATGAAATCCATACCGTTATCGGTGCGGGCGCAACCTCCGGCGGCGCAATGGATGCGTCGAACCTTTTGAAGCCCGCCTTATCGTCGGGCTCGATCCGCTGCATCGGTTCGACCACCTACAAGGAATTCCGTCAGTTTTTCGAGAAGGACCGTGCATTGGTGCGCCGGTTCCAGAAAATCGACGTGGCCGAACCCACGGTCGAGGACGCCGTCGAGATCATGAAGGGCCTGAAGCCCTATTTTGAGGATTTCCATAAGGTCCGCTACACGAACGAGGCCGTGAAAGCCGCCGTCGAGTTGTCGGCGCGCTATATCAATGACCGCAAGCTTCCCGACAAGGCCATCGACGTGCTGGACGAAACCGGTGCCTCGCAGAAGCTTCTGCCCGAATCCAGACGTCGCAAGACGATCAACGTCAAGGAGATCGAGGCGACCATCGCCACCATGGCCCGCATTCCGCCGAAGACGGTTTCGGCCGATGACGAGAAGGTATTGGCAACGCTCGAGGACGAACTTAAGCGCGTTGTCTACGGCCAGGATGCGGCGATCACGGCGCTGTCGTCGGCGATCAAGCTGGCACGCGCCGGCCTGCGCGAGCCCGAAAAGCCCATCGGTTCCTATCTCTTCTCCGGCCCCACGGGCGTCGGCAAGACGGAAGTTGCCAAGCAACTTGCCGCCTCGCTCGGGGTGGAGCTCCTGCGCTTCGATATGTCGGAGTACATGGAGCGCCATACGGTGTCCCGTCTCATCGGCGCGCCGCCCGGATATGTCGGCTTCGATCAGGGCGGTCTTCTGACCGACGGCGTCGACCAGCATCCGCACTGCGTGCTGTTGCTCGACGAGATCGAGAAGGCCCATCCGGATCTGTTCAACATCCTGTTGCAGGTCATGGATCACGGCAAGCTGACCGATCACAATGGGAAGAGCATCGATTTCCGCAACGTCATCCTGATCATGACGACGAATGCTGGCGCTGCCGATCTCGCCAAACCGGCCATCGGTTTTGGATCGTCGAAGCGTGAAGGCGACGATATGGAGGCGATCAATCGGTTGTTTACGCCCGAGTTTCGCAACCGGCTCGACGCGGTTATCGCATTCGGCGCGCTGCCGGTTCCGATCATTCATCAGGTCGTCCAGAAGTTCGTCATGCAACTCGAGGCGCAGCTTGCCGAGCGCCGCGTCACCTTCGATCTGTCGGATGAAGCGATCGCCTGGCTCGCGGAAAAAGGCTATGACGAGCGCATGGGCGCGCGCCCGCTCGGACGTGTCATCCAGGAGCACATCAAAAAGCCGCTGGCCGACGAAGTGCTTTTCGGCCGACTCAAGAAGGGCGGTACGGTGCGTGTCACCGTGGAGAAGAGCGACACGGGCGAGAGCAGGTTGACGCTTGACGCAGTGCCCGACGATGCACCGATCAAGCCGCGTGACGAAGTGCCTGCCAAGAAGAAGGCAAAGCCCGCGGCCAAGAAGACGCGGAAACCCAAAACGACCGCGGCCAAGCCCAAGACGCAGAAGCCGAAAGATCCTCCCAAGCGCAGCCTCGTGCCGCAATTGCCGCGCAAGGACTGAAAACCGAACTTGCGAGGTGGACCAATTTCGAAGGCGTGGGTGCCACAAGCACCCACGCCTTCGTCGTATCGCCCGTCGATCCATGCTGTGCTAGGTCGTTTGGGCGATGAATGAGATTGCGACAACCGAGTCGAGCAGCGAAGACAGCCATATTGCTTGGTATCTTCGAGGCGTGCGGCGCTGTTTTTCGATTCCGGGGCTGGTTTTGGTCAGTGCTTTCATTGGCTTTGCCGGGCTGGCCCGCGAAGCCGGTCTCACGCTTCCTCAAACCGTTTTCATGACCGGGGTCGTATGGGCGTTGCCGGCGCAAGTGGTGCTGATCGGTGCCGTGCTTGCCGGCAACAGCCTTTTTGCCGCTGCTTTCGCGGTCGCGCTGTCATCCGTGCGTCTTGCGCCGATGGTTGTGGCGTTGACACCGGAAATGCGCAGCAAAAAGACCCGTCCCTGGGTGCTCTACGCCCTCTCGCACTTCGTTGCCGTCACCTCATGGGTTCTGGCAATGGCAAGCTTCCGGAACGTACCGCGCGAGATGCGCACCGCCTATTATACCGGCCTTGGTTCGACGCTGGTCTTCGTGAACATGGGCGTGGTCACGGTTGTCTTTCTTCTGGCGGAGCGTCTGCCGCCACCGATAACGGCAGCGCTCTTCTTCCTGACGCCGATCTATTTCCTGACCTCGCTCTGGGGATCGGCGCGTGAGCGTGCGGGCCATGTGGCAATGGTGCTCGGCCTCGCCTGTGGGCCTGTCTTCCACATTCTCGTTCCGGGCTTCGACCTGCTTGCCGCGGGGGTCCTGGCGGGACTGGTCGCCTATCTCTGGCACCGCATGCGCCGCAAACGGGAGGCCGTTGGATGAGCTTCGACACCTTCGATGTCTGGTGGTGGCCTTACCTCTTCATTCTGCTCGCCGGCTGGCTCGCGACGGACGCCTGGCGCTATCTCGGCGTCTATCTCGGCGGCATGATGTCGGAAACCTCCGATATCCTGGTTTTGGTGCGTTGTGTCGCGACCGCGCTGGTGGCGGCAGTCATTGCGAATCTGGTGGTGTTTCCAAGCGGTGCGCTCGCCGATGCGCCGCTCGTGCTGCGGGTGGGCGCGGCGATTGCGGGGTTTGCGGCTTATCTCCTATGCCGCAAACAGATCCTCGCTGGCATCATCGTCGCAGAAGCTGTTTTGCTGAGCGGTCTGTACGTGTTCGGCTAATCTAAAGTTGCGCGCGAATCTTTTCGGCCTGTTCGGAAAGCACGGCCTGATCCGCCATTTCGCCGGTATGCGGCCGTAGCGCGACGCCCTCGAAGCGTGGAATGATGTGGACATGCAGGTGAAACACCACCTGGCCACCCGCCTGTTCGTTGAACTGCTGAATCGTGACACCGTCCGCGCCAAAGGCATTCTTCGCCGCGCGGGAGAGCTTCTGGACCGTACGCATCACGGCGGCGAGGCTGTCCTCGTCGACATCGAGAATATTGCGCGACGGCTTCTTGGGAATCACCAGGCAATGGCCGTCGCCACGAGGCATGATATCCATGAAAGCGAAGGTCTGGTCGTCTTCATACAGCTTTTGACAGGGCAATTCGCCGCGCAGAATCTTGGCGAAAACATTATTGTTGTCGTAGGCGGCACTGGTCATGGAAACCTCTCGTCTCGGGCGATTGCCGCGGCATTTTTCTGCGCTAATGTCGCGCCCGTCAACTCCTCGTGCCGGGCGATTCGCCGCGTTTTTGAAAGAAGGTGCCGACCGTGACCTACCTCTATCTGATCGTCGCCATCCTGTTCGAGGTCGTGGCCACGACGGCGCTCAAGCAGACCGAAGGTTTTACGCGTTTGATGCCGTCGCTTGTTACTCTGGTCGGCTATGGGGTCGCGTTCTTCTTCCTGTCGTTGACGCTGCGCACCATGTCGGTGGGCATCGTCTATGCGTTGTGGTCGGGTGCCGGCATCGTTTTCATCACCGCCATCGGCTGGCTGTGGTTTCAGCAAGCGCTCGACTTGGCGGCTCTCGTCGGTGTGGCGCTCATCATCGCCGGAGTGCTGGTAATCAATCTTTTTTCGAAATCGATCATGCACTGAGCCGCATCAGCCCTTGCGGAAGGGCGTGTGCGTTTCGAGCAGCCTGTTGATGTCCGCCACGTCGCGCCTCTCCAGTTCGAGGTATTGGGCCACTGCGTGCCGAAGGCCGGGATGCGGGATGTGATGGGCGGACCTGGTGGTGACCGGCTCATAGCCGCGTGCGAGCTTGTGTTCTCCCTGCGCACCAGCCTCAACCGTCGTCAGCCCGCGGGCGATGGCGAATTCGATGGCCTGATGGTAGCAGACCTCGAAATGCAGGAACGGATGATGCTCGACGCAGCCCCAGTTGCGGCCGAACAACGTATCCGAACCGATGAAGTTGATGGCGCCGGCGATGTAGCGGCCATTCCTGCGCGCCATGACGAGAAGAATATCGTCGGACATTCGCTCGCCGATCAGGGAGAAGAAGCGGCGGTTGAGGTAGGGGCGTCCCCATTTGCGGCTGCCTGTGTCCATGTAAAAGCCGAAGAAGTCGTCCCACACGGCCTCGGCCAGGTCGGCTCCCGTCAGCCAGTCGATCTCGATGCCGTTCTCAGCCGCGGTCCGGCGCTCCTTCTTCAGTGCCTTGCGCTTGCGTGAAGCCAGCGTGGCGAGAAAATCGTCGTAACTGCCATAGTCGCGGTTGAAGAAGTGAAACTGCTGATCGGTGCGCATCAGAAAGCCTGCGCGTTCCAACGCAGCGATATCCTCATCGACCGCGAAAGTGACATGCGCCGAAGAAACGCCGAGCCGTTCCGTCAGGGTCTTGAGCCCCTCGGCAAGCGCCTGTCTGACCGCGTCGGGCGAGGCCTTCTGGCTCACCAGAAGGCGTGGACCGCTGGCAGGGGTGAAGGGGATGGAGACCTGCAGCTTCGGATAATATTGGCCGCCAGCCCTTTCAAAGGCGTCGGCCCAGCCGTGGTCGAAGACATACTCGCCCTGACTGTGCGATTTGAGATAACACGGAACCGCGCCGAGCAGGGTGCCTTCGGCCGAACGCAGGAACAGATGCTGACCGAGCCAGCCGCTCTCGCGCGCCGCACAACCGCTGTCTTCCAGGCTCGACAGAAAAGCATGCGAGACGAATGGATTGTAAGGTGCATCGACTGCATTTCTGTCCGCACCGGACAGGGCCGCCCAATCGGTTTCCGGCATATCGGCGAAGGACGGTGAAACCGTCAGCGTGATTTCACCCGAGATGTTCGCATTCGTTTCGGCTGATGACATGTGCGATAGCTAAGCCTGCGGGCCGGGGGACTTCAAGGGGCGAAACCACGCATGGTGCCTAGGGCAAGAAACCCTCAAACGTCATCTGGTCCGCATGAGCGGCAGTCCGATCTACGGCTTCCCGGTCTCGCACGGTCCATGTGATGACGGGCATGGACAGTCGGTCACGCACAAATGACACGAACGGGCTCGGCAAATCATTCACCGCATAGGAAACAAAGGAGATGTCATGCGCGAGCATAGAGAAATGCGCCTCGATCGCGCCCCGCGTCAAGCCCTCGGCCGTTAGCCCACGGGGCAGGCCGGGCGCCTGCTCAGCGAGCTGGCGCACAAGCCTGTGCTCGAACGACATCAGGGCTGTCGGCCCCGAATAGCTTTGAAGCGCTTCAATCACCCGCACGACCAGTGCATCGTCATGTCCGTCGGACGCCTTCAGCTCGATGACGAGCGGCACGCGGCCCGCCACCACCGCCAGCATTTCATGCAATGTGGGAACATGGTCCTCCGTGTCACCGATCCTTAGCGCGCCCAACTCCTGCGCTGTCTTATCCGCAACGGTGCCGTGTCGTCCGGTCAGGCGGCGCAGAGCGTGATCATGAAAAACCACCGGAACGCCGTCGGATGAGAGGTGCACGTCGCACTCAATGGAATAATTGCCGGCGACGGCAGCCTGAAACGCTGACAGCGAATTCTCCCAACGCTTAGAGTTCATGTCATGCAAGCCGCGGTGCGCGATTGGACGCGCTGTCAGCCATGCGAGGTCGTGCATTATTCGGCAACCTCGATGACGGCGTCGATTTCGACCGGTGCGTTCATCGGCAGGGAGGCCATTCCGACGGCCGCACGCGCATGGCGCCCGCGATCGCCGAGCGCGGCGACGAGAAAGTCCGATGCGCCGTTGGCAACCAGGTGCTGGTCCGTGAAATCCGGCGTCGAGGCGACATAGACGGAGATTCGCACCACACGCTTGATGCGCTCGAGATCGCCAAGTGCCGCCCGCGCCTGGGCGAGGACGTTGACGGTGCACCATTTCGCCGCAAGTTTGCCAGCCTCGGTTCCCAGTTCGCGACCCAGAAGGCCCATGGCCATCAGTTTCCCATCCTTGATGGGAAGTTGGCCGGAGGTCATCAGCAAAGAGCCGGTCTGGACATAGGGCACATAATTCGCGACTGGAGCGGCCGCTTCCGGCAGCTCGACTCCCAGTTCCAACAGTCTTTTCTCGATTTCACGCGCCATAGTGCTCTCCAGGCATTTCAGTTATGTCGGACGGTCTTAAACCGCCGTGCAGGCAAATCTAAACGTCAGTTGCGACACTTTCGCAATCGTTTCCGTCGTGAACGGGGAATGTACCGCCGCGGCAGAGGTTGCATATTTGCCTCGGTTCCGCCACGACTCTCGTTCAAACGAGAACCATCCACACGGTCCGCATGCTCCGACCGTAGAAAGCCGAATTCCGGGAGGTCGTTCATGCGCTCTTCGCGCTTATTTGTCGTTGCTTTGATTGCAGTTTCCGGAGCGGCTTCCGGCGTTTCGCAGGCCGCGCCCAATTTGCTCCCGCATCGGGCCGTCTACGATCTTTCACTGGAACAGGCGAGCGACCGTTCGGGAATCAACGGCATTACCGGACGCATGGTCTATGAATTCGCGGGTTCGACTTGTGAGGGGTATACGACCACCTTCCGTTTTGTAATGCGCCTTCAGACGGACGAGGCCTCGCGGCTTTCCGATCAGCAGACGACCACGTATGAGGATGGCAAGGGCGAGGTCTTCCAGTTCGTCAACAAGATGTATCTCGACAACATGCTCGATCGGGAAGTGAAGGGCGTTGCCCGCATCCAGGACGGTGAGACACATGTCGAGCTTTCGAAACCCGAGCGTCGAGGCGAAACTTTGCAGCGTTCGCAATTTCCCGTGCAGCACATGAAGGAAGTGCTGGAGAAGGCTGACGCGGGCGGCGGCTTCTATCAGACCACGCTGTTTGACAGTTCCGAGGATGCCGATCGGGTGATGATGACATCGGTGACGATCGGCGAGCCGAAGGCGATGGAACAGAGCGAGAGCGAGCGTTCGGCCGCCGCGCCTCTTGAAAACCAGTCCTACTGGCCGGTGAGCATCGCTTATTTCGATCCGGGGAAGGAACGGGGCGAGGCCTTGCCCGACTACGAAATCAGCTTCTTGCTGCACGAAAGCGGTGTCACGCGTAGCCTCGACATGAATTATGGCGAGTTCTCGATTCGCGGCCAGCTTGTCGATCTGACCTTGTTCGATCAGGCGAACGAAGGGGGCGACTGCGCCCAATAGCGCTGTTTGGGAGCCAAACGCTTGCATTGTGCGCAATAAGCTTCTATATGCGCGCGCATTCCACACACGGATCTTGGTTCCGGTCGGGAGACATCCGGCCGGCGCCTCCGGTGGCGGTTTCCGCCTGATGGTCCGTGGAGGTTCAACCGGAAAGGAAAACGAATGGCACTGCCCGATATCAGCATGCGCCAGCTTCTGGAAGCTGGTGTTCACTTTGGTCACCAGACCCACCGCTGGAACCCGAAAATGAAGCAATACATTTTCGGCGACCGCAACGGGGTCCATATCATCGACCTGTCCCAGACCGTTCCGATGCTGCACCAGGCCCTGGTCAAGGTGCGCGACGTTGTTGCCGGCGGCGGCCGGGTGCTGTTTGTCGGCACCAAGCGCCAGGCCCAGCAACCGGTTGCCGAAGCCGCCTCGCGCTCGGCCCAGTACTACATGAATGTGCGCTGGCTCGGCGGCACGCTGACCAACTGGGAAACCATCTCCAACTCGATCAAGCGCCTGAAATCGATGGAAGAGACGCTTGCCGGCGGCGGCGCCGGCCTGACCAAGAAAGAGCAGCTGACCATGGCGCGCGACAAGGAAAAGCTTGACGCGTCGCTGGGCGGCATCCGCGACATGGGCGGCCTGCCGGACCTGATGTTCGTCATCGACGTCAAGAAAGAGGCGATCGCCATCCAGGAAGCCAACAAGCTGGGCATCCCGGTTGTCGCCGTCGTCGACACCAACTGTTCGCCGGACGGCATCGACTTTGTCATCCCCGGCAATGACGACGCCTCGCGCGCGATTTCGCTTTACACCAACCTCGTCGCCGATGCCGTGATCGACGGCCTGTCGGCCAGCCAGGCTGCGCTTGGCATCGATCTCGGCGAAATGGAAGAGGCCCCGGCCGAACCGGTGCTCGAGGAAGCCGCGGCTGAAGAAGGTGCCGCCAAAGAGGGCGACCAGGCCTCTGCCTGATCCCTTGCGTGACATGGCCGATGAGGCGCCGGACCCGCGCGCGTCATTGGCCTGTCACAGAAGCAGGCTAGCTGCCTGCGCAAACCGTGTTTTTCATACCGGCGCTGGCTGGCCCCTCCGGCCGGTGCCGCGACAAGCCTGACCCGGACAGCCGGGACGGGACCCAACCAAGGAGCATGACAATGGCTGCCATTACAGCTGCAATGGTGAAAGACCTGCGCGACAAGACCGGCGCGGGCATGATGGACTGCAAGGCCGCGCTGAACGAGACCGACGGCGATGTCGAGGCCGCGGTCGACTGGCTGCGCAAGAAGGGCCTGTCGAAGGCTGCCAAGAAAGCCGGTCGCGCCGCTGCTGACGGTCTCGTCGCTGTGGCCGTCGACGGTGGCAAGGGGGTCCTCGTCGAGGTCAATGCCGAAACCGACTTCGTTGCCCGCAACGAGACCTTCCAGAAAATGGCTGCGAATATCGCCCGGGTCGCCCTGGCAACCGGGGGTGATGTCGAGGCGATCAAGGCTGCGGCCTATCCGGGCTCGGACAAGACCGTCGAGGACTATGTGAAGGAAATGGTCGGCCAGATCGGCGAGAACATGGCGCTGCGCCGTGCCGCTGCGCTGTCGGTCGATGAAGGCGTTGTCGTGCCCTATATCCACACCGTCGTGACCGAAGGGGCCGGCAAGATCGAGCGTCGTAGCGCGCCCGGCGGGCACCGGCCGCGCCGTGATGACGTCTCCGAGGTCGGCGAAGACGACGAGGCTTTCGAGGTCGTGATAGCCGTCCGGCCGTGTCGCGCCGACGTGAAGCGCGAGATTGATTTTCGCCGGGGCGAGTTCCGACGTGGCGGCACCGGTCGCCGCCTCGATGGCACTGGCAATGTTATCCATGGAGCGGCGGAGCGGTTACCTGGAGTCTCGGGTCCTGTCGGACCGGGACGCGCTCAGTTCGCCTGTGCCGCCGGCAGGTTGAGCGTCATGCCCGGAAAGATACGATTAGGATCGCGGATGCGATCCCGGTTGGCCTCGTAGATCTTTTCGTACATTTCCGCGTCGCCGTAAATGCGCGCCGCGATATCCCACAGGCTTTCGCCCTTGCCGACGGTGATCACGCTGGGCTCGGCCGCGGCCGTCTTGGTCGGAAGGACCGGCTCCTCGCTGATCGCGCCGGTCTTGCCGGTCGAGGCGGCTTTGAGGCCGTGCTGCAGCTTGTCGAGGATGACGGGAAGCTGCTCCTTGTCGGGGTCGAGGTCGCGGGCGTGGGCCCACTGGAAGGTCGCCTCCAGCTTGCGGCCGACCTGCCAGTAGGCGTCGCCGAGATGGTCGTTGATCGTGGAATCCTCGGGGCGCAGCTGAATGGCGCGCTCGAGCGTATCCACGGCGTCCTGATACCGCCCGAGGCGGTAATGCGCCCAGCCGAGGCTGTCGACGATGTAGCCGTCGTTGGGGCGGAGATCGACTGCTTTCTCGATCATCTCCAGCGCCTGATCCAGATTGATGCCCTGATCGACCCAGGAATAGCCGAGATAGTTGAGCACCTGAGGCTGGTCGGGGTTGAGCTTCAATGCGTGGCGGAAGTCGGCCTCGGCCTTGGACCACTCCTTGGCACGCTCGAGGGCAACCCCGCGGAAATAGTAGATCCGCCAGTCGGCCGTGGTTTCCTTCGCGAGCGCGGCGATGCCCTTGCCATAGGCCTCCGCTGCGTCGGCAAAGCGATCGTCGGCCCGGTAGACGTTGCCGAGCTCCACCGCCGCCTCGAAATCTTTCGGGTATTTCGCGAGCACGCGCTCGATGTAGCGCGCGGCCTCACCGGGCTTTTCCATCGCCTGATAGCAGCTTGCGATCTGCAGGTCGGCGTTGCGG
>ENA-ORCW01000639-ORCW01000639.1-marine-metagenome-genome-assembly--contig:-NODE-639-length-15477-cov-5.212532_pt1 | contig 15477 bp, 12 predicted proteins | sample MGYA00237784_ERZ508517 | MGnify/ENA primary metagenome ERZ508517 (study PRJEB26187, sample SAMN06268979) | marine metagenome | isolation source: Tt ae E1 feedstock associated aerobic enrichment on... | reverse complement strand
TCGCGATGTGGCTGCCGGCGGGCACGGCCCCGCCGGTCTTCCAGTCGCCCTCGATGCGGTCGCCATCGTCCTCGCAGATGACGATGTCGGTCATGTGGATGACGGTCTCAGCCCGTGGGGGCGGCGTATCCGTATCGATCAGCGAGAGGCTCGCCAGCGCGTGGCCGATGGCCGCATAGGCGATCTCGGCGGAGGCCGGGTCGTCGTGGCGGCCACATTCGATGGTGGCCGCATAGCCGCCGGCGAAGCGCATATATTCGGTGGTTCCGTGGCCTTCCGCCGGCGACAGCGGGGGCAGATGGAGGCGCGCCCTGGCGTCGATCAGCCTGGCATAGTTCTCCAGCCAGCCATGGATGATGGTCGAAACGCCGAGCTGCGAGGCGAAGGCGAATTCGGCATCGGCCTGACGGAAGGGCTCCATCCCGCCGTCATTGTCGGGCGGGCCGAAGAACACGAAGGGCTCGCCCTCGCCGGTGAAGGAATGGATGTCGAGCAGCACGTCGTGGGTGCGCAGGAGCGCACATAGCCGGTTCCCGACGCGGTCCTCGTGGTCGAGAGGCACCGGCTTGTCGTGCAGGTTCCGGTTGAGATTGCGGTCGCCTTCGCGCGTGCCGCGGGAATAGGCCTTCGGGTTGGCGACGGGAACGAAGGTGACGCTGCCGCGCCGCAGCCCTATGGCGCCCGAGCGGAGCTCTTCGATCGCGCGCCGTATCGCGTCGGGGCCGCAGGTCTCGTCGCCATGGACGGCGCCCAGCACGAGAAGACGCGGGCCGGGTTGGAGCGCGCTGAAGGCCACGGTTTCCAGCGGCGTATCGGCCGCGGCGGGCAGGGCGTTTCGTGCAGGCGCGGTCACGTCATTCTCCTTGGCCGATCTCGCGGGCCCTGATACAGCGGACGAAATGCCCCTCGTCGATCTCCTCCAGCTCGGGGACCGGAGGCTGCCTGCAGGCATCGGCGGCGTGCGGACAGCGCGGGTGGAAGCTGCAGCCCGTCGGCAGATCGATCGGGTTGGGCACCTCGCCGCCGATCTTGGTGCCGATCCCCTTGCCGAACGGGTCGGGGATCGCGGAGATCAGCGCGCGCGTATAGGGGTGGCGCGGCTCGGTGAAGATGGCCTTCCAGTCCGCGCTCTCCACGATGCGTCCGAGATACATGACCGCGACGCGGTCGCTCATATGCTCGACGACGCCGAGGTCGTGGCTGATCATGACATAGGCCAGACCGAGCGTTTCCTTCATCTCCAGCAGAAGATTGATGATCTGCGCGCGGATCGAGACGTCGAGCGCGGAGACCGGCTCGTCGAGGACCATGATCTTCGGCTCGAGGATCAGCGCACGGGCGATCCCGATGCGCTGACGCTGACCGCCGGAGAACTCGTGCGGATAGCGGTCGGCGAGCTCGGGCCGCAATCCGACACGGCCCAGCGCCTCCGTCACCCGGTCGCGGATCTCGTCCTTGTCGGTGATCCCGTGCAGGCGCAGCGGTGCCGCGAGCGTGCGCCAGACCGACTGGCGCGGATTGAGCGAGGAATAGGGATCCTGGAAGACGATCTGCGCCATGCGCGCCCGCTTGCGACGGTCGACGCCGGGGGCCGAGATGTCCTCGCCATCGAGGATGATGCGCCCGCCGGTCGGCAGCTGCAGCCCCATGAGCGACAGCGCGAGCGTCGATTTTCCGCAGCCCGATTCGCCGACGAGTCCTAAGCATTCGCCCGAGCGCAGCTCGAGGTCGACGCCATTGACGGCGTGCACGGTCCGCCGGCTGCCGAACAGTGCGCTGCCAAGCGTGAACTTGACGTTGAGGTCCTCGACCCTGAGGACGGCGGGAGAGTGCTGATCATCCATGATGGTGACACCTCACGAAGCCGCCGCTTTCAAGCCACGTGCGGTCGGGATCGGTCTCGACACACAGGTCCGTGCTCCGTTCGCAGCGCGGGTTGAAGCGGCATCCCTTGGGGAAATCCGCAACCGCCGGCACCACGCCGCGGATTTCGTTCAACGCCTTTCGCCCATGCCTGGCGCGCGCGCCCAGAAGCGGCAGCGATGCGATCAGCCCCTGGGTATAGGGGTGCTGCGGATTGCGGAAGACGCTATCCGCCTCCTGCTGCTCCACGAGGCGGCCGGCATACATGACGCCGACGCGCGCGCACATATTCGCGATCAGCCCGAGATCGTGGCTGATCATCATCACCGCCGTGCCGCGTGCCGAGGACAGGTCGCGGATCAGCTCCAGGATCTCCGCCTGCACCGTCACGTCGAGCGCGGTCGTCGGCTCGTCGGCCAGCAGAAGATCGGGGTCGCAGGCGAGCGCGATCGCGATCATCACGCGCTGGCGCATCCCGCCCGAGAGCTGGTGGGGGTAATCCTTGACGCGCCGCTCCGGCGCCGGCACCCGCACATTGCCGAGCGCCTTGACCGCCAGCCGATCCGCCTCGTGCCACGTCGCGCCCTTGTGCAGCACGAACATCTCCGCGATCTGCCGGCCGATGGGGGAGAGCGGATTGAGCGCCGTCATCGGTTCCTGGAAGATCATGGCGATACGCGCGCCGCGGAGCGCGCGCATCCGCGAGGCGGACACCGTCGTCAGGTCCTCGCCATCGAGGAGGATGCGGCCGCCGGCACGGATCAGGGGATGCTTCAGCAGGCCGATCACGGCAAGCGACGTCACGCTCTTGCCGCAGCCCGACTCGCCGACCAGCCCGAAGGTCTCGCCGCGACGGATCGAGAAGGAGACATCGGTGACGGCGGAATGGGGGCGGTCGCCGATCATCAGGTCGATGCACAGACCCTCGACGGAAAGGAGCGTGTCGTCCGTCATGTCCTTCGCGTCCTTGACTGGGGGTCGAGGATGTCGCGCAAGCCGTCGCCGAGGAGGTTGAGGCTGAGCACGGTGGCGAAGATCGCTAGGCCCGGGAAGATCGAGATCCATGGCGCCAGCATCATCTGCTCGCGCGCGTCGGACAGCATGCTGCCCCAGCTGGGGAAGGGCGGCTTGATGCCGAGCCCCAGGAACGACAGGGCGGCTTCGGCCAGCACCGCGCCGCCCATTCCGAGCGTGGCGATGATGACGATGGGCCCGAGGATGTTGGGCAGGATCTGCGTCGCCATGATGCGCAGGTCGCTGTAGCCCAGCACCTTCGCCGCCTGGACATAACCTTGCGACTTGACCGAAAGGGTCGAGGCCCGCGACAGCCGGCAGGTGAAGGACCAGTTGGTGAGCCCGAGCGCGATCAGGAGGCTGGTCAGCCCCGGGCTCAGGATCGCCATGATGGCGAGCGCGAAGACGAGCGATGGGATGGCCAGCATCATGTTGGTCAGCCCGTTGATGAAATCGTCCCACCAACCGCCCCAGTAACCGGCCGACAGGCCGAGCGCGACACCGATGACGGTGTTGATGAGCTGTGAACCGATGCCGACCGTCAGCGACACGCGCGCGCCGTAGAGGACGCGGCTGTAGATGTCGCGGCCCTGGTCGTCCGTGCCGAACCAGAAGTCGTGGCCGGGCGGCAGGCCGGAATTCATCAGATCGGCGTCCATGACCGGGTCGGTATGGGCCAGCCAGGGCGCGAAGACACCCGCAAGCACGATGAGCGCGAACAGGATGCCGCCTATCCACAGATTGGCGTGGTATTGCGAGAGGATCCTAATCGTACTTAATCCTTGGATCGATGATGGCACACAGGACGTCGATGAGCATGTTGACGACCAGGAAGAAGAGGACGATGACCAGGATGCAGCCCTGGACGACGGGAATGTCGCGCAGGGTGACGCTGTCGACCATGAGCGAGCCGATGCCGGGCCACGAGAAGAGCTGTTCGATGACCACGGCCTCGCCGATGACCGTGCCGAACTGAAGGCCGATCGTCGTCAGGACAATCACGAGCGCGTTGCGTACGAGATGCCAGCGCACCACCCTGATCTCGCTCATGCCCTTGGACCGTGCCGTGCGCACGAAGTCGGCATTGAGGATGTCGAGCACGGCGGCCCGCGTGGTGCGCGCCAGCAGCGCCATCGGCGCCACGCCGAGCGCGATGGACGGCAGGATGAGATGCCGCAATCCGCCCGAGCCGTAGCCGAAGCTCGGCAGCCAGCCGAGGGTCAGCGCGAACAGGAACATCATCAAAAGCCCGAGCCAGAATTTCGGGATGGACAGGCCGGAGACCGCAGTGACCATCGACACGCTGTCGAGGAGCGTGCCCGGCTTGAGCGCGGCAAGGAAGCCGAGCGGCAGGCCGATGACGATGGCAAAGAGCATCGAGCCGGCGATGAGCCTCAGTGTCGGCAGGGCCCGCGAGGCGAGTTCCTCCACAACCGGCCGGCGCGTGCGGAACGAGTCGCCGAGATCGAGCTGCATCAGGTCCAGCACATACTGTCCGAAGCGGACATAGACCGGATCGTTGAGCCCGAACTGCTCGTTCATCCGCTCGATGACCTTGTCGTCCAGCATGCCGCGGCCATCGGCTCCGACGCTCGACGCGAAAGTGCCGGGAATGACGCTGAACACGACGAAGATCAGCAGGGCGACGGCGAGGAGGATCGGGATCATCTGCACGATCCGCCGCACAAGGTATTGCAGCATGTAAAGCTCCTGGAATGGATGCCCGCGAGCCAGCCCGCGGGCATCCACAGGTCCCGGTTATTCCGCGACAGGCGAGCTGTCGTCGACCCAGATATCCTCGTAGTTCTGGAGGGCCAGATCGACGGGGTTGGCCTGCAGGCCGTGCAGCCAGGGCTGATAGGCCATGACCGCCTTGTTGCAGTTGTAGAACCAGTAGGGCGCCTCGTCATAGACGATCTTGTTGGCCTTCTGCAGGGTCTCTATGCGCTTGGTCTGGTCCTTCTCGTTGCCGGCCTGCTCCAGCAGCTTGTCGAATTCGGCGTTGTCGAACTTGGTGTAGTTACAGGCCGATTGCGGCGTCGAGGAATCGAAGCATTTCAGGGCCGCAAGCGGGTCAGGTCCGGTCTCGAGCGACCACATGAACGCCTGGAACTTGCCGGCGCGCACGCTCTCCGAAAGCACCGAGCCCTCGACCGGCTTGATCGTCACCTTGATGCCGACCTTGGCCAGCATCGGCACGATCGCCTCGATGATCGGAACGCCCCAGCTTTCGTTCGATGTCGCGATGACCTCGAACTCGAAGCCATCGCCATAGCCGGCCTCCTTGAGCAGCGCCTTTGCTTTGTCCGGATCGTAGGCATAGGGCTTCATGCTCTTGTCATAGGCGGACGACGACGGCGGCAGCCAGCCGGCGGCCGGATAGGCCTTGCCCTTGGCAAGCTTCTTGATGATCAGGTCCGTATTGATCGCGTAGTTGATCGCCTGACGCACGCGCTTGTCGGCAAACGGCTCGTAGCCGGGATTGAAGCCCATCACGCGCGTGTAATATTCCGCGACCTCGACCATGTTCTTCGACAGCTCGGGATCGGCGCTGTATGTCTGGTACTGGACCGGACCGAGGATCGAGGCGTCGATCTCCTGGTTGCGGAAGGCCACGTTGCGCGCCGATGCCTCGCCCATTGGCGTGATGACGAGCTTGTCGGCGTGCGGCAGGTCCTTCTTGTAGAACTTGTCGAAGCGCGAGAAGGCCATGCGCGAGCCGGGCACGTACTCCTCGAACTTGAAGGGTCCGAGGCCGATCGGGTGGCTGGCGAAGCCCTTCTCCTGCGCCTCCTTGGCCGGATAGATCGCGGTCGTCATCTGGTTGAGGTAGTAGCCCGGCTCGACCGGCTCGGTGAGCGTGATCTCCAGCGTATGGTCATCGATCTTCTTCAGGCCGGAGATCGTCTTGGCCTTGCCGCTCTCGACGTCCTCGGCCCCCTTGATCAGGCGAATGTAGCGCGCGCCGGGATAGGCCTTGGACCCGTCCATGATGTCGGTATAGGTCCAGATGATGTCGTCGGCCGTCATCTTGCGGCCATTATGGAAATAGGCGTCGTCGCGCAGCTTGTAGGTATAGACGAGGCCGTCGTCGGACACATCGACGCTCTCGGCGAGCTCCAGGGTCGGCTTCTTCGCCACCGGATCCCAACCGTACAGCCCGCGATGCACCGCCATCGCCCAGATCGCGTCCTGGGTGCGGTTCGTGGAATGGATGTCGAGGCCGGCGAAGCTCGGGCCGTAGGCCGCGGTGTACCGGATCGTACCGCCGTCGCGCGGCTCCTGCGCGTGGGCACCGGCTGTCAGCGAGAGAGCCAGTGCAGTGGTTGCTGCCATCAGAAATCTGTTGATCATTCACTCCTCCTCCTTTTTCGTTCTGATCTCGTCTGTCGGACCGGTCCTCCCCGTCCTGTCTGTCTCGTCGATCTTCCCCCCTTGCCTGTCGGTGCATGCGCAGCGCAGCCGTGCCGCATCCGTCTCAGCGAGCGTGCCTGTCGTAAACGACCTCGCCGTCGAGGATCGTCATGTCGCAAGCGGTGTCCCTGAGGATCTCCTCCGGCGTCGCCGAGAGCAGATCGCGCGAGAAGATCGCGACATCGGCCAGATAGCCGGGCACCAGCTTGCCCTTGATGTGCTCCATCTTCTGGGAGAACGCGCCAAACTCGGTGTAGGCCTGCAGCGCTTCCTCGACGGAGACGCATTCGCGCGCGTCCATCACCGTGCCCTTCCAGGTCTCGCGGGTGATCATGGCGTGGAGGTTCGGGAACGGGTTCGGCTCGCATACGGGGGCGTCGCTGCCCGTCGGCGGCTTCAGTCCCAACCTCATCCAGGTGCCCTGCGGATAGCTCGACAGAGAGCGCTCCGGGCCGAGAACCGAGATGTAGGCATCGCCGAAATCGTGGATGAAGGCCTGCTGCGGCGAGGGATAGATCCCGCCCTCGACCATCCGCCGGTGATGGTCGGCCGTCGAGAAGCCGCAATGTTCTATGCGGTGGCGGCGGTCGGGATCGGGATGGGCGGCGAGCGCCTTCTCGTAGGCGGTGATCAACTGCTCGATGGCCGCGTCGCCGATGGCGTGACAGGCGAGCTGATAGCCCTTCTCGTGCAGGTCCATGACCTGCGCTTCCAGCTCCGCGTCCGGGAACATCTGCACGCCCAGCTCGCCGTCGTCGCCGAGATAGGGGGTCGACATCCAGGCCGTCCGCCCGCCGGCGGAGCCGTCGAGGAAGAGCTTCACCGCGCCCACGCGCAGCATGTCGTCGCCGGTGCCGGAAATGAGGCCCGCCTCCAGGCATTGCGGTACGATGGCGCCCTTGCCGTCGCCGAGCAGCGTCAGCCAGGTGCGGACCGGCAGGCGCCCGTCGCGCCGGGCGCGGTTATAGGCGGCGATCTCTCCGAACCCGCCGCGCTGGCCGACGGCGGCGTCCATGCAGCTTGTGATGCCCAATGACAGGAGATGGCGGCCGGCCCGCTCGATGGCGTCCACGATCATGGCCTCGTCGGGATGCGGCATCGCCGCCCAGACCGGATCGCTGGCGTTCTCGGCGAGGAGCCCGGTGAGCCTGCCGTCCCGGTGCTCTATGACGCCGCCTTGCGGCTGCGGCGTCGCCTCGTCGATGCCCGCCAGCTCGAGCGCTCTGGAGTTGCAGATCTGGACGTGCCCGCAGGTCCGGATCAGGAAGGCCGGATTGTCGGGCGCGGCCCGGTCCAGCTCCTCGCGCAGCGGATGGCGCTTCACATCGAGCTTCGTCTGGTCGTAGCCGCGCGCCAGGACCCATTCACCCGGTGCGCTTTGTGCCGCGCGCCCGGCAATCGCGTCGAGCAGGCCGTCCAGCGTGGAGACAGTCGTGGGCCGTGCGTCGACCCAGTCCATGACAAGTCCGAGCGACACCAGATGCAGATGCGCGTCGTTGAGGCCGGGGGTGGCAAGGCGCCCGTCGAGATCGATCACGCGCGTTGCAGGGCCGGCGAGCGGGGATATCTCGGCATCTGTGCCGGTGGCGAGCACGCGCCCCTGCCAGATCGCCATGGCCTCCACGAGCCCTTCCTCGCGGCCGCACCAGATCGGACCGTTGCGCAGGACGATATCGGCGGTGACCGTGCCCGACCCGCCGCCGTGATCTTGAGCGCTCAATGCTGCTGTCCCCCCATTGTCTGTCCCGCGCGGATGCGCGTTTACGTGTCCTCAGGCCCTCAGATGGCGTCGAGCGGCCAGATCGGGCGTCGTACCTTGCGGTAGGGCCGCTCGGCGAAATTGCGTGTCGACAGGGCGCCGGTATCGACCTCGACGACCTCCCGCGCGATGGGCTCGAAGGCCGCGCGGAAATGCTGCATCGACTTGACCACCAGGGTCGCCTTTTTCGTCGGGTCGACGCCGAGCGAGGTGAACTGCGCCAGATCCGTCGCCTGTCCGTTGTGCGTGATGATGACGATGTCCACGCCGTCGACCCTGACAAGTGCGCTCAGGCCGTGATTGCGCCAGGCGCCGCCGCCCATCGGGCCATGGGCTATAAAGCGTCCGTCCGTCAGCGAGACCACCCGCCCCGCCACCTCGATCGGCCCGCCGCCCATGGTCGGGTCGACCTTGCCGCCGAGCATCAGCGTCACGTTGTTGCCGACGCCGGCGGCCTGTGCCGCGAGCGCGGCCTCGGGATCGCAGATCGCGTGGAAGCCGACATTCGACAGGCCGGCATCGAGGATGGCCGACAGGAGCCGCGTGGCGTCGCCATAGGCGCCCGAGCCCGGATTGTCGGAGTAGTCCGAAATGACCAGCGGCTTGACCGCATCGCGCTCGCCCGCCTTCGCCTTGGCGAGCGCCTCCTCAAGCGGTGTGAAGCCGATGGTGGAGACCTCGCGCTGCTCCCAGGCGTAGTCCATCAGCGTCTCCGCGACTGCCCTGGCGTCCTCGGCGTCCAGGCCTGTCACCGCGGCGGACGGGCCGATATCGTGGACATCGGCGGAGGAAAAGCCCGCCTGCATGCTGACGACCAGCGCGCGCCCGCTTGCCTCGATCTCGTCGCCGCGCCGCAGGAGCTCCCGGAAGGGCGGCGAGGTCGTTCGGCCGCCGTCGAGTGCGTAGAGGATGGGGCGGCGCGCGACCGCGACGCGCGGGCGAAGGCCCTCGTCGAGCATTCGCTTCATCAGGTCCGCCGCCTGCCACATGCGGTCATATTCGTCGATATGCGGATAGGTGCGGTAGGAGATCAGCGCGTTGGCGTTTTCCGCCATCGCTTGCGTCACCGTGGCATGGAGATCGAGGACGACGGCGATCGGGATGTCGGGGCCGACAGTCTTGCGAATCCGCGAAAGCAGCAGGCCCTCGCCATCGTCGCTGCTTTCCGTCGCCATCGCGCCGTGGAGATGCAGGAGGATGCCGTCGACATCGCGGCAGCCATCGACGATCAGCGAGGCGAAATACTCAAAGGCGCGGTCGGTGACGCGTCCGGAGGGGTTGGCGTGGGCGGCAACCGGGTGGACAAGGTGCCAACCGTATTTCCGGGCCGCCTCGAACGCCGCGCCGAGCGCTGTGTGCGTGCCGTCGAAGGCGGTTGCGAGCTCGTCGCCAAGATAGCAGCCGGCATTGCGGAATGCCCGCTCGTCGGTGGGCTGCACGCTGAAGGTGTTCGTCTCGTGCATGAACTCCGCGACGAGTATGCGTGCCGGCATGTCCTGGTTTCCTCCCCCCTGACGCCTTGCGGTGATTCTACTTCAGGCGATACGACCCCATGGCGCGAGCATATTTCTTGCATACACAATTCGGCATTGAAAGCCGTCATAAACCCGACAAGGACATTTTCGTGCGGCCGGCCCCGTCAGGCCGCGTGCGCGATGTCCTCGGCGCGCGCATAGACGCGGCCGAAACGGTTGGCGAGAAAGCGTTCCAGAGGCACCTGTTCGGGGCGGACAAAGCCGCTTTGCGGCAATGCGCCCTCGGCCAGCAGGTCGAGAATCGCGCAGACGCCGGCCGACGTCGTCACCTGGATGGCGCTTTGAACCTCGCCACCGACCGTGCGGCTGTAGATCTTGTTGGCGTATGTTTCCTGTACGAACTGGCCCATCCTCTCGCCTGTCGCCGTGACGAAAACGACGACCACATCCTGCAACGTTGCAGGCAGCGCCTTCTCGAAGATGTCCTTGAGGACGTCGCGCCGTTCGGCAAGGCGGAGATCGTGGAGCAGCGCACGCATGATCGCTGCGTGGCCGGGATAGCGGATGGTGCGATAGTTGAGGGTCCGCACGCGCCCGTCCAGCGTCTCGCAGAGCGAACCGAGTCCGCCCGACGTGTTGAACGCCTCGTAGGTGACGCCGTCGAGCGAGAATTCCTCCCGTTCCTCGAGCGGAGCGACCAGTGTGCGCTTGCCGTTGACGATGGCTTCGCAGGGCTCGCAATACTCGTTGATGACGCCGTCGGTGCTCCAGGTCAGATTGTAGTTGAGCGCGTTGGAGGGGAACTGGGGCAACGCGCCGACCCTGAGGCGCAGGGCATCGAGCGTGTCGAGACGCCGCGCCAGATCGGCGGCGACGATCGAGATGAAGCCGGGGGCCAGGCCGCATTGCGGAATGAAGGCACGTTCGCCGTCCGCTCCCAGGGCCTTCACCGCCTGCGTGCTGGCGACATCTTCCGTCAGGTCGAGATAATGGACCTTGCAGCGTGCGGCCGCTTGCGCGACCGGCACCGTCAGGTCGTAGGGCAGGGCGCTGATTACCGCGAAATGGTCCCGGAGAAGGCTGTCGAGCGATGCGCCGTCGGCCACGTCGACCTCGCGCGTCTCGATCGAGCTTCGCTCGCCCATCCGTGCAAGCTGCTCTGCAGAGCGGTCGGCGACAGTCACCCGGTAGTCGCCGGTCGCTTCAAGCATGGATGCGATGGCTCTGCCGATCTTGCCCGCACCGATGATCGCGATTCTTGTCATTTACCCCCCTCCGCCTTGTCCGTGCCATCGGTAAAGTGTCCTGCACGCCATCGTCACTTTGAAGAGGATCAATTGACGGATCTGCCGGATAATTCCGGCGAAATGACGGGGGTTGCCGGTCTTATGGCGGGGACACGCCATTGGCGGATGCCGTGCTTGGCGTTTGTGTCCAACATGAGCGCGGTCGTCGGACAGCCCGCCGCGCTGCACCGCGCAGACCCCGGCACTGCCCGCAGGGTGGATTTCGGGGTGCCGGCGACGGGGCGGCGCGGCATGATCGCAAGGGAGTTCCCACGAGGCTCCGGAAGGAAAGGGAGGTTGTGTCATGACGGCCAGGGTCGGCTTTGTCGGTCTCGGCGCCATGGGAAGTCCCATGGCCGCCAATCTCGTCGCGCGGGGGTTCGCCGTGACGGGCTTCGATATCCGGCCGGAGGCGGTCGAGGCTCTGGTCGCCGCCGGCGGCGCAGGCGCGGCGCGTGCGGCGGAGGCGGCGGCCGGCGCGGACATCCTGGTGCTCATGGTGGTGAATGACCGGCAGGCCGAAGAGGCGCTGTTCGAGGCGGGCGCGCTGGAGGCCATGGCGGAGGACGGCATCGTCGTCCTCATGGCGACCTGCGCGCCGGACGCGGCCGCAAACCTTGCCGCGCGCGTCACGGCGACCGGCCGGCGCTTCCTCGACGCGCCCGTCTCCGGCGGCGCGGCGGGGGCGGAGACGGCGACCCTCACGATCATGGCGGCGGGGCCGGACGGGACGTTCGAGGCCGCGAAACCCCTGCTCGACGCGCTCGGCGACAAGGTCTTCCATGTCGGCGAGGAGCCGGGGCAGGGGGCGACGGTGAAGGCCGTCAACCAGCTCCTGTGCGGGGTCCACATCGTGGTCGCGGCGGAAGGGCTGGCGCTGGCGGAGCGCATCGGAGTCGACCCGGAGGTGGTCCTGAAGATTCTCGGCGGGTCGGCGGCGTCGAGCTGGATGCTCAACAATCGCGGGCCGCGCATGCTGATGGACGACCCGCCGGTCATGAGCGCCGTCGACATCTTCGTGAAGGATCTCGGCATCGTTCTGGAGGCCGGGCGCGGCGCCGGCATGGACCTGCCCCATGCCGAACTCGCCCATGGCGTCTACGAGGCCCTGTCGCGCGAGGGCAAGGGGCGGCTCGACGACAGCCAGGTGATCCGGCGCTACCGCGAGGCGGACGTCGGCAGGTCGAGCCGATAGAAGCGGGCCGGATTCGGAGCCATCCGTTCGCGAGGATTGGCATGCCGGAACAGATCTCGGAGAGCTCGCGGTTTCGCGGTAAATCTGCGAAGAATTGGCAATGATTGACCGGTCTTCGCGTAATCGCATACCATTTTCCGGCTTCCAATCCATGCCACGGTCGGAAAGGGCCAGAAGCTCCCATGAATCCAGAAAGCTTTCTCGGCGCGGGCGATGGCGCGCCGATCCGGACCGGCCTTGTCGGGGTCGGCGAGTTCGGGCGCAGCTTCCTGTCCCAGTCGCGCCTGGTGCCGGGGCTTGAGGCCCGGGTCGCGTGCGACCGCGATGTCGAGCGGGCCGCCGCGGCGTTCGGCGCCATCGGAGTCGATGCCGCCGACATCGCGATCTGCGAGAGCGCGAAGGCAGCACTCGCCGCGATGGAGGCGGGCAGGGCCGTGGTCGTGCCCGCCGCCGATATCATGCTGGAGCTGCCGGTCGATATCGTGCTCGAGGCGACGGGGCAGCCGGAGGAGGCGGCGCGGATCGCGGAGGCCGCCATCGGCCACGGCAAGCATGTCGTCATGGTGACCAAGGAGGCGGAGAGCGTGGCGGGCCCGCTGCTGGCGGACAGGGCGCGCCGCGCGGGCGTCGTCTACACGCCTGTCGACGGCGACCAGCCGAGCCTTCTGATCGGGCTCGTCGCCTGGGCCCGGCTACTGGGGCTCGAGATCGTCGCGGCGGGCAAGGCCAGCGAGTACGATTTCGTCCACGATCCTGCTGCCGGCACACTCTCGGCGCAGGGCCGCACGGTCGACGCCGCGGAGCTCGCCGGCCTGTGGCATGGAGAGCCCGCCCGCCTTGCCGGGACGGTCGCTGAACGCGCCGGTGTCCTGTCGGACTTCGCCCACCGCACCGTTCCCGATCTCTGCGAGATGACCATCGTGTGCAACGCGACGGGGCTCAAGCCGGATGTTCCCGCCCTGCATGCGCCGATCGCGCGCACGCTGGAACTTCCCGACCTGTTCGGACCGTCCGGCGCGGGCGGGCTTCTGGAGGCGACCGGCGTCGTCGATATCTTCAACTGCTTTCGCCGGCCGGACGAGCTGTCCTTCGCCGGCGGGGTGTTCGCCGTCGTGCGCACGCCCGATGGCGAGACGGGCGGGCTGTTCGGCCAGAAGGGCATTCCCGTGAGTGCCGACCGCACGCGGGTGCTGATCCACAATCCGGTCCATCTCCTGGGCGCGGAGGCGCCGATGTCGATCCTGTCGGCCTGCCGCGCCGGGCGCTCGACGGCGGGCAGCGATATCCGGCCCCGCATCGACCTCACCGCCGTCGCGGAGAGGGACATTCGCGCGGGCACGCCGTTCGCCATCGGCCATCGCCATGCCATTGGCGGGGCGGCGCCGGCCATGACGCCGGCACGTCCCCTCGGCGATGGCGAGGCTGTGCCCTACTATCTCCTGGCGGGGGCGAGCGCACGGGTCGATATCGCGGCGGGCGCGCCGATCACGGCGGCGATGGTGGATATCCCGGCGGACTCGACCCTGGCGCGCCTGCGCCGCGAGCAGGACGCGCTGTTCTTTTCGTGAGGCCGGTGCAGTGTCCCGGCAATCTGGCAATCTGGCAAGAAAGCACCCTCACCGGTAGAAGATATCCACCAGGGTCATCGGCACGGCCGGCACATAGGTGACGAGCATCAGGAGCGCGAACAGCGCGGCGATGAAGTAGACATTCACCTTGGTGACCTCCCAGACATCGGCCTTGGCGATGGAGCATGCGGTGATCAGCACGCTGGCGACCGGCGGGGTCTGCTGGCCGATGGCGAGGTTCAGCGTGACGATCAGGCCGAAATGCACGGGGTCGATGCCGACGGCGTGAACGATCGGCAGCACGATCGGAACCACCAGGATGATCGCCGCCGCGCCGTGCAGGAACATGCCGAGCACGAGGAACAGCACGTTCAGCATGGCGAGCACGGCATATTTGTCCTGCGTGATCGAGACAATGGTCTCGGTCAGCATCTGCGGCACGCGGGCCTGGGTGAGATACTGGCCGAGAAGGGCCGACGTCGCGACCAGGAGCATGACGACGGCGGTCTGGATCGCGCCGTCCTTGAGGCTCGCCACGAGCTGGCGCCAGTCGAGCTCGCGATAGATCACGCCGCCGACGAAGAGCGCGGCGGCGACCGCGAGGCCCGCCCCTTCCGTGGCGGTGACGACGCCGCCGAAGATGCCGCCGAGAATGATGATCGGCAGGAGGAAGGCCCAGGCGGCCTCCTTGAAGGTGACCCAGAGCCGGCGGAGCTGGAAGACCTCCTCCACGGGAAAGGACTGGCGCACGGCGAACCAGTAGGACAGTCCCATCAGGAGCCCCGCGCCGATCACGCCGGGCACGATGCCGGCCACGAAGAGCTGCACCACCGAGCTGTCGGCCATGACCGCGTAGAGGATCATGGGGATCGAGGGCGGTATGATGATGGCGAGCGAGGCCGACGAGGAAGTCACCGCGGCGGTGAACGCCTTCGGGTAACCGCGCTTCTTCATCGAGGGGATGAGGATGGAGCCCAGCGCGGCCACGTCCGCCACGGCGGAGCCGGAGATCTCGGCGAAGAACAGCGAGGTCGCGATATTGACCATCGACAGCCCGCCCTTGATGAAGCCGACAATGGCGGAGGCGAAGGCGATCAGCCGGCGCGAGATGCCGGAGGTGTTCATGATCGCGCCGGCGAGCACGAAGAGCGGTATGGCGAGCAGCGGAAACTTGGTCGCGCCCTCGAACAGCACGACGCCCATATTGAGCAGCGACGCGAAACCGTAGGAGTACCACAGCGCCGTCATGGCGGTGAGGCCGAGTGCCACCGCGATCGGCACGTTGATGAGGACGAGCGCGATCAGGCCGATCAGCATGGCGAGCGCGATCATTTCTCCACCCCTTCGAGGACCCGGTCGGGATCGGCGGCCGGCGCGCCGTGCCGGGCTTCCGACAGGCGCTCCGGAACGGTGAGGAGTTCCGCCAGGATGAACAGGGCCCCGCCGATCGGGATGACAGACTGGGTGAACCGCACCGGCACCCAGGGCAGCGAGGTCAGGGTATCGCCGCGCAGGATTTCAACGACCTGATAGCCGGACCAGGTGACCATGACGAAGAAGAAGATCACCAGCCCCTCCGCCAGCAGAACGAGCGGCAGACGCAGGCCCGGCGGCAGGGTGGCGACGAAGTTCGGGAAGCCCAGATGGGCGCGCTTCAGGGCCGCGAGCGCCGCGCCGTAATAGGTGATCCAGGCGAGCATCACCGAGGCGACCTCGTCGTACCAGGTGAAGGATGAGCCGAGCTTGCGGGAGATCACCGCGGCGACGACCAGGATGGCGAGGGCGGCCATCAGCCCGATACTCACGATAGCAAGGACCCGTTCGAGCCCTGTGCGGAAACGGTCCAACATCGGCGGCAGCCTCGGCATTTGGCGGTTACGGCGACAGGCGGCGAGCGGGCGGG
>ENA-ORCW01000638-ORCW01000638.1-marine-metagenome-genome-assembly--contig:-NODE-638-length-15482-cov-3.833950_pt1 | contig 15482 bp, 12 predicted proteins | sample MGYA00237784_ERZ508517 | MGnify/ENA primary metagenome ERZ508517 (study PRJEB26187, sample SAMN06268979) | marine metagenome | isolation source: Tt ae E1 feedstock associated aerobic enrichment on... | reverse complement strand
GCCCAGTCCGCCGCGGAAATGACCGACGAACTGCGAGGCGAAGCGCAGCAGGATCTGGGTCATCGCGCCGCTCGACATGAGTTCGGCCGCCAGGATGAAGAACGGCACCGCCATGAGGGGGAAGCTGTCCAGACCGGAGAACATCTCCTTGACGATGACGATCTGCGGGTAGGTGCTGCCCAAACTGATCGCCGCCCATACAGCAAGCGCCAGCGAGAAGGCCACCGGCATGCCGATGATGAGAAGCACGAAGAAAGAAGCGAAGAGGATCAGCGCCACGGTCGTCTAGTCCCGGTTGGCTGCGATATGGGTGTCGCCGCCCTCGAAGAGCGCGGTCGATGGGGTGTCGGCCTCGATTTCGGCGAACCGGTTTTCCATCACGAATGAGCGCGCGACCAGAAGCAGATGCACGATGAGCAGGCTGAAGCCGATCGGCATGGCGGCATAGATATAGCTGAACGAGATGCGGGTCGCCGGCGTGAGCTGGAAGCGGGCCCGATCCATATAGTCCATGCCCATCCAGATCATGATCGCGAAGAAAGCCAGTAGCAGGCACAAGATGAGAATGCGCAGGGCGCGCTGGCTCTTGGTGCCGAGCATTTCCTGGAAATTGCCGACGGCGACATGACCGCCGGCGCGCAGGGCGAGACCGGCGCCGATAAATGTCATCCAGATCATCAGGTAGCGGGCGACTTCCTCTGACCATGTGATGGAGAAATTGGTAAGATAACGCAGCGATACATTGGCGAAGACGATCACCGCCATGGCGCCCAGGAGCAGCACCAGGGCCCATTTGTTGAGGGCAACGAAATATCGCTCGAACGTTTTCAATGACCTTCCCCAAGCATGGCGTCGGCTGCGCCCTGGCCCGTTGAACGGGCATTGTTTAGCTCATCATTGCAATGGGTGGGAACCGCTTGGCAGCGAAAAATTTCAACTGAAACAAAAAGCCCGGGTGGCGGCCTGTCCCGCCGCCACCCGGTACGTGTAGCGCCGTGCGCTTACTCTGTTGCGATGATCTGGTCGATCAGAGCCTTGTCATACTGTTCGTAGTAGGTCTCGTAAGCGGGCTGAATGGCTGCCTGAAAGGCGGCTTTCTGCTCAGTGGTGAGCTCGCCGACTTCCATGCCTTCTTCCTTGAGCTGTTCGACGCCGGACGTCTCCACATTGTCGACATAGGCGCGCATCGCGTTCACCGCTTCCGTGGCGGCGTCCTGGAATGTCTGCTTGTCCTCGTCAGACATGCCATCCCAGAGCTGCTTGGAAACGAGCAGCATAGCGGGCGAATAGACGTGGCCGGAGAGGGTCAGGTACTTCTGCACCTCGGAGAGCTTGGCGGAGGTGATGACGGAGAGCGGATTTTCCTGACCGTCGATCGTGCCTTGCTGGAGGGAGCTGATGACTTCCGGCCATGCCATGGGGGTCGGCGCGGCGCCGAGCGTTTCGAAGGCAGTGATGTGGATCGGGTTTTCCATCGTGCGCAGCTTCAGGCCGGCGACGTCCTGAGGCTCACCGATGGTATTGCGATTGTTGGTGATATGCCGGAAGCCCTGCTCGCCCCATGCGAGCGCCACCAGGCCGACATCGTCGAACTTGGCAAGAATGTTCTGGCCGATTTCGCCATCGAGAACATTGCGGGCGTGCGCCAGATCGCGGAACAGGAACGGAATGTCGAAAACGCCGGTCTCAGGCACGAAGTTGCTGAGCGTGCCGGACGAAACGATGGTGGCTTCGATTGTGCCGATCTGCAGGCCTTCGATCACTTCGCGTTCACCGCCGAGACCGGAGGAGGGGAAGTGACGGAAGGAATAACGGCCGTCGGTATTCGCCTCGACCACTTCCTGCCATTTCTCGGCCGCGACACCGTAATGCGAGGTCGGCGCCAGCGCATAACCGATTTTGATTTCCTGTTGGGCCTGTGCGGCCGACGCGCTCGCGAAAACGCCGAGCGCGGTTACAAGTGCCGCGAACGGCCCCCAATTTCTTGCGTAAAATTTCATGCCTCTCTCCCATCGTGGAATTTCGTTGCGATTCAGTTCTCCCATTCGGATAAAGCGTCTGGCGTATCAGACCTATTCAGTCAATGCGCCAGTGCTTGCAGGACCCGCAAGTTTTGCAAATTTGGCCAAAACTCCGTTGCGGTAACGCGGCGCGGGTTTGCGCCAGTGCGCACGGCGGTGCGCGAGTTCGTCGTCGTCCACATTCAACTGCAGCAGGCGGTGGGTGGCATCGATGGTAATCGTGTCGCCCTCCTCGACCAGTGCAATGGTGCCGCCTTCATACGCTTCCGGTGTGACGTGACCAACGAGTAGGCCCCAGGAGCCGCCGGAAAACCGCCCGTCGGTGATGAGTCCGACCGTCTCGCCGAGCCCGCGCCCGATCAGCGCGGAGCTGGGCGCCAGCATTTCCGGCATGCCCGGTCCACCTCTCGGTCCAAGATAACGCAGGACCAGAACATCGCCGGGGCGGATCCGGTCGGACAGGATCGCATTCATGGCCGATTGTTCGTCCTCGAAGACGCGGGCGGGGCCGGTGATACGGGGCGATTTGAGGCCGGAAATCTTGGCCACCGCACCGTCTTCAGCGAGGTTGCCTTTCAGGATCGCCAAATGGCCTTCCGGATAAAGGGGAGCATCGATCGGGCGGATCACGTCTTGATCCGGTGCTACCGTTGCGGGAGTTCTTGCCAACTCGTCGGCCAGTGTGCGGCCGGTGATGGTCACGCAGTCGCCGTGAAGGAGGCCGGCTTCGAGCAATATTTTAAGCACTTGCGGGATGCCGCCGGCGCGATGAAGGTCAACCGCCATATAGCGGCCCGACGGTTTGAGATCGCAAAGCACCGGCACCTTGCGCCGCACACGTTCAAAATCTTCGAGTGCCCACTCCACCTCGGCCGCGCGGCAGATAGCGAGATAGTGCAATACAGCGTTGGTGGAGCCTCCAGTCGCCATTACGAGGGCTATCGCATTCTCCACGCTCTTACGGGTGATGATGTCACGCGGTTTGAGCCCGGCGCGCACCGCATCAAGCAGAACTTTGGCCGAGCGCGCCGCCGACAGTCGCTTCTCTTCGTCGACATTGGCCATGGTGGACGAGCCGAGCAACGACATGCCGAGCGCCTCGAAAGAAGAACTCATCGTGTTGGCGGTATACATGCCGCCGCATGCGCCGGTGCCAGGGACGGCGTTGCGCTCGATGGCATCGAATTCGCTTTCGGAGATGCGGTTGGCCTTGAGCGCGCCGACCGCCTCGAAGGCCGAGACCAGATTCAGGTCTTTGCCGGCCAGCCGTCCGGGCAGGACAGTGCCTCCATAGACATAGATGGCCGGCACATTGGCACGGGCGATGCCGATCATGCCGCCCGGTTTGTTCTTGTCGCAGCCGCCGATGACGAGAACGCCATCCATCCATTGCCCCTGGACTGTGGTTTCGACGCAATCGGCAATGACTTCGCGGGAGACGAGCGAGTATTTCATGCCCTCCGTGCCCATGGACATGCCGTCGGAAATGGTCGGCACACCGAATGTCTGAGGGTTGCCGCCGGCTTCATGCACGGCTTCCACGGCAGCATCGGCCAAGGGCTGCAGGCCGGCATTACAGGGCGTGATGGTCGAGTGCCCGTTGGCGATGCCGATCATCGGTTTGGAAAAGTCTTCTTCCCGATAACCGAGTGCGTAATACATTGCCCGGTTGGGTGAGCGCTCGATGCCTTGCGTGATGGTTTTCGATCGGTCGATTGCGGCCATGGCTGTCTCCCGGCGGTTCTCTTCGCCATTCGAGCGCAAGCTAGGCGTGTTTGAATGATATGAAAAATATATATAAAATATCATATTGATATGTATTATGAATGATAGCTTTATGGACCTTCGCCAGATCAGACATTTCGTTGCTGTTGCCGAGGAGTTGCATTTCGGCCGTGCGGCCGAACGCCTGGGTATGACGCAGCCGCCGCTGAGCCAGAGCATACAGGCGCTGGAGATGGATCTGGGACTGACTCTTTTCGAGCGCACACGGCGCAGCGTGGCGCTGACGCCGGTGGGGCGCGAATGGTTGCCGCATGCGCGGCGGGTTCTGGAGGAAGCCGTGCGTCTGCCGCAGACGGCGCAACAGCTTTCCCGCGGTGAGGTCGGCAGGGTGCGTCTCTCCTTCATCAGTTTTGTCAGTTACAGTTTCCTGCCCACGCTCGTCCGGCGCTTCAAGGAACGGTTTCCCGAGGTCGAGTTGGTGCTGAACGAGGCGACGAGCGATGTTCAGATCGCCGAGCTTCTCGATGGCGCGCTCGATGCCGGCATCATCATCAGCCCACCGCGCGGGGCCCTGCACCCGCCTTTGAGCTATCGACCCGTGGAGACGGACAAGCTGGTGGTGGCGGTGCCGGAGGAATGGGTGATTTCCGGTCGGGTGGTGCCGCAGGGCGGAAAGCTCGACTTTGCCACTTTGTGCAATCTGCCGGTTATTCTGTTTCCGCGCCGCAGCGCGCCGGTGCTGCACGATCTTGTCACACGCTACTATGCGGAGCATGAAGCGATACCCTTTCAGGGGCAGCAGGCGGTGCAGATGCAAACCATCATCAACCTCGTTTCAAGTGCGCTCGGCATTGCTTTCGTACCCAGCACAATGCGCCGCTTGATCCGGCCAGGAGTCGCCTATTTCAGGCTCGCCGAACAGCAGCCGGAAATCGAGATCGGCTTTGCCTGGCGCGTCACGGACGCGAGTACGGCGTTGCAGCATCTGGCCGACACCGTGGCGGGGATGTTTCCGGCGGATGGAGTCCGGTGAGATGAGGCGGCCTGGGAGCCGCCTCTTTTCCCGGGTGTGGTTTTAGTTTTCCGGCAGCCTCACGGTAAGCGCCGGATTGTGCGGGAAGAAGTTGTAGGGCTTCAACGTGATGCCCTTCCACATGGTCGACATGACCGGCCAGTCCTCCATCTGCGGCACATGATGGAAGCCCATCGTGTACCAGGTTACGATGTCGGTGTTGTCGATGTTGCGGTCCTGCTTGACCCACTCGGCCAGCGTGTCGGACCCGTCGCTCTGGAAGGCATACTCGCCGCCGGCATAACGTTCGTTCGCCGCATAGGGCGTGTTCCAGAACGTATAGTCGATATAGGCGTTGCGCTTCGCGGGCGGGTCGTTTTCCGTGTCCAGCGGGCTGTAGGCAACGCTGTTCTGCGGCAGGATCATGTAGCCCGGCGCATGGCCGACGCCGATTTTTCGATCCATGTTCATGACATGATACATGGCCGGCGTTGCCGGGTTTACCCGATAGCGCGCTTCCATTTCCGTCTTCGGCATTTTCGCCTCGGTCACCCACATGGAGCGGCGTGGCACGTCGCCGGGCATGTCGCCTTTCACGAGGCCGGTGCGCATGAAGATATTGTCCTGACCGTCAATGTCGAAATCGAGCCGGAAGTTGAAGAAGTGGTCATGATTGGGTGCGACCAGATTGGGCACGATCAGCGTGCCGTAACGGGTTTCCTGTTCGGCGGTCGCATCCTCCATGGAGGTGGAGGCAACACCCTTCACCGCATCGAGGCCGGTTGCGCCGACCATCACGCGAATGCGCCCGTTCTGCTCGAACACATAGTCGATGAGATAGTCGTAATTGCCCACCTGCGAGGCGGAGCGGACGACCAGCTCGCTGGCGGGTCGGCCTTCCGCGGGCACCGCCTGCTCCTCGCTTTGGGCGAAGATCTCGTAGTGCCGCCAGGCGGGGTCGCCGATATTGCGTTCGAAGATGCACAGCGCATCCGGGATCTCGATCGGATTGCCCAGATCGTCATGCACGGTGGCGGGCAGGAAACGAGCATAGGATGGACAGTCCACACCGGCGCGCAGCGGGCTCAGGAATATGCCGAAGCCATATTCGCCACTGTCCATGTAGGTGCGCCAGTACCAGCCTTCGTCCGGGTCCATATAGGGCACGAAGACTTCCGACAGATGCGCCTGGTAGAGCACTGAGCGCCAGTCGTCGCGGTCGTTCACCTCGATGTTAGAGAGAACCACGCCGGGGCGCTTGTCGACACGCCAGCGAAAACGCCAGATATCCCAGTTCACCATGCTTCCGTCGATGGTGAAGTTGGGGTCGCCTTCCTGACGCAGCACGGCAGGATTGCTTTCGGGCCGCAATGCGCCCGTGCGCGCTTCGACCTCGTCTTCCATATAACCCCAAGCATCCTGCGGCACCGGAACGACGCCATTGTCGATCACTTCCACGACGGTTTCGCCGGCGAGATCGACCACGGCGTAAAGCCCCTCGATGGGCTTGGCGTAGAAATTCGAGCCGGTCGGATTGACGTAGCAGGGCACCTTCATCAGGCGCTGACCGGCTTCGGCTTCAACGTCGAAGGAACCAGCCGTCAGCGGCAGGCAGAACACGTCGCCGGGTTCCAGGTCGCGCTTTGCGAGGGCCGCGACGAAGTTCTCGTCGGAAAGGGCCAGGTCCATGGCTCCGATGAATTCTTCCAGAAGCACCATGTGCTGGCCGCCAATGGCGCCGAAATCGCTGATTTCGCCGGAAACGAGATTGACCTCGGCCTTGTAGGACTCATCGCCGGAGATGACATGGACGGTTGCGGCGCGCGGGCCATCCTCGCCTTCCTTCCAGGCAAGAACCTCGGCCTTTTCCGGTTCTTTCAGTTCGATCAGCGGAAAGCGGGCCTCGTCGGAAATCCGATCGTCGGATTTCATGATGGTGACGACTTCGGCGATCTCCTCCTTGGATAGGCCGTCGAGCGGGTGCGCGAAGGCGCTTCCGCAAAAGACGGTGAGAGCCATGGCCGCGCAGGTGGCGGATAAGTGTCTTTTCATCGTGTCTCCTCCTCTTGAACCGGGCCGTTACATGATCAGGGTCTGGCCGATGGTGTTCTCCATCAGCCCTGCCTCGGCGAACTGTACGCCGATACCGGATTGCTTGATGCCGCCGAAGGGCGCGTTGGGCTGGATCATGCCGTGCTTGTTGATCCATGCGGTGCCGCATTCGAGCTGCAGCGCCAGCGCCTTGGCGCGTTCAGTGTCCTGCGACCAGACGGAGCCGCCAAGGCCGTTCGGGTTGTCGTTGGCGCGTGCGATCACGGCCTCCACATCCGTGTAGCGAATGACCGGCAGGACCGGGCCGAACTGCTCTTCATCGACAAGGCGCATGCCGTGTTCGGCATCGGCGACGATGGTTGCGGGATAGAAGTAACCGGTCCCACCCGACGGTGAACCGCCGGTGAGAATGCGTGCTCCGGCGGTTTTCGCCTCCTCGACCAACTCTTTCACGCGCTCGAACTGCATGGCGTTCTGCACCGGGCCGAGGGCGACGCCGTCCTGCCGTCCGTCGCCCATGGGAATGGCGGCGGCCAGCGCTGATAGCGCATCGCAAACGGCGTCATAAATGCTGTCGTGCACATAGAGCCGCTTGATGCAGGCGCAGGTCTGGCCGTTATTGAGGAACGCGCCCCAGAAGAGCCCTTCGGCGATGGCCTGCGGATCGACATCGGGAAGCACGATGGCTGCATCATTGCCGCCGAGTTCAAGCGTCAGGCGTTTTACCGTTTCGGCGGCCGAGGCCATGATCTTGCGGCCGGTGCCGGTGGAGCCGGTGAACACCATCTTGTCGATGCCGGGATGGGCGGATATGGCCGCGCCGATTTCATCTGCGCCACACACGATATTGACCACGCCGGCCGGCAGCACCTGGTTGATGATCTCGACGAAACGGATCGTGGCGAGCGGTGTGTTGGGCGAGGGCTTGATGACCACGCAATTGCCGGCGCGCACGGCGGGAATGATGTGCCAGGCGGCAATCAGCACCGGGAAGTTCCACGGCGTGATGGAGCCGACGACGCCAATGGGCTTGCGATGAACCTCGACGCGGCCCTCATTGTTGTCCTGCAGGACGGAGACGGGCAGTTCGAGACCCGCTGTGTGTCGGGTCCACGCGGCGGCGGCGCCGATCTCCCACTGCGAGCCGAAACCGCCAATGGGCTTGCCCTGTTCAGCCGTCAGAAGTGGTGCGAGCTCCGGGATGCTTTGCTCGAGGAGGTCGGCAATCTTCAGGCAGGCGGCCTTTCGGTCGGCATCGCTGGTGGCGGCCCAGCCCGGGAATGCATTGCGTGCGGCTTCTACGGCATCATCAAGGTCACCCGGTGTGCCGAGCGGCATATGGCCGACCAGTGCGCCATTCGCCGGATCGAGGACGGGAAACGTTTCTGCGCCCGGCGTCGCGCGCCCGTTGATGATGTTGTGGAACGGATCGCTGGTTGCTTCCTTTGCCGTATCGGCCATTGTCTTCCTCCTCCCGATAGCGCCGCTTTTCAGGCGGCATCAATCGGTCATAGTGGAGGCGCATTCGGCCAACGGTCTTGGACTATTGCGTCGGGTTCTTGGCCGATGACGTCGCTGCGTGAAGGCGGTATTCGCCGGGTGGGACCCTGAAACGTGCCCGGAACTGGCGATTGAAATAGGACAGGTCGTTGAAACCCGCGTCAAAGGCGATGGTGGAGATGCGCTCCGAAGTGCCTGCACTCTTCTGGGCTATAAGACGGTCGCAGACATAATCGAGCCGTGTGGCGATAAGGCGCTCGGACAGGGACAAGCCTGCAGCCTGGAACCGGCGCTGCAGGGCGCGCAGGCTGACTCCCATGGCCGATGCGACGCTGGCTGGTGTGCACGCGGGATCGCGGAAGCGCTGGCGGATATAGGCCCGCGCCTTGGCGACAAGCAGTTCATCGCTGGTTTTGGCGGAGGCCAGAGTGCCGGCTTCGAGACCGCAGAGATAGGCGCCCATCAGATTGAAGAAGGCTTCGCCGATGAAATGCTGCTTGGCGGCGGCGTCTTCTGAATTGACGAGGCGGTCGATTGTGGCGCGCAGGGCCATGCCGATCTCGGTAGAGCCCGGGATCGGGCAGCCACCAAGGGCCGCGGTGCCAAAGCGGTGGGCAAATTCGGAGCGGTTCAGGTGGACGGAATATTGCAGGCTGCCGCTATCGCCATAGAGAAAGCGCGACGGATAGGCCGAATCGATCATGATGAAGTCGCCGGGTGCCAGGCGTACATCGGCATCGCCCTGCCGCATGACCGAATGTCCCGATTTCTGCAGGACCAGAAAGAGGTGCTCGGCGGAATCCTGCCGGATGCAGCGCCAATCCCGGTTGATGCGCGCGGCGCTGTTGCGCACGACCGCCACGGCCAGCGCCTGGCGCTGTTTCAATGTGATGAGCCCGCGCATGTCGCGCGCGCCATCCGGCGGCGACACCAGAAACTGCCCGCAAACATTGCGCACACCAGCCTGGAAGGCATCAAGCGGTGCCAGGCTGTTTGTCTCATTAGACAGCATACATTTCCTCCCGCCCTCATCTGCTCTCCATGCGGATGAGGGCGGGGGAAGCGTAATCAGCTTTCAACAGCTCGGCAAGACGGCTGTGTGTTCCGGTTTTCAGGAACTGGAGGCGCGCGCTTCCCGGCGTCCCGCCATCTGCCGCAGGAACACCGGCAGAGCGATGAAGGCGCCGGCCAGGGTGGCATAGAGATCCGGTGAGACAAAGAGAATGGCGGCGAGTGCAAGAAGCAGCCGCTCATAAACACGCAGCGGTGCGAAGAGCCAGTTTGAGAAGGCCGCCGACAGCATCCAGATACCGAGCATGGCACCGATGGTCGCTACGAAAAATTCGTTCCAGGTGAAACCGTCGGTGACGAGCAGCATGGAGGGCGAGAAGACGAAGACGAACGGCACCAGCGCCTTGCCCATGCCGAGCCGGAAGGCGGTGTTGCCGGCCTTGAAGGCGTTTGCTCCGGCTATGCCGGCCGCGGCGTAGGCAGCCAAGGCGACCGGAGGCGTTATGTCGGCGAGAACCCCGAAATAGAATACGAAGAAGTGGGCGACGATGGGCTGGACGCCGAGCAGGTTCAGAATCGGCGCGGCCACGGCGATCATGATCAGATAGTTGGCCGTGGTCGGGATGCCGCAGCCCATCAGGACGCAGACGATTGCGGTCATGATGAGCGTGAACAGCAGGGTCAGCGTACCCACGCCGACGAGTTCGAAAGGCAGGAAGGCGAGGCCATCTGCCACGCTCTGCGCCCAGCCGGCGGCGACGGACGTTACCATATACGCGATCTTGAAGCCGACGCCGGTGAGCGTGACCACGCCGATGATGACGCCGACGAGGGCGGCGGCGGCGGTGACCGAGAGCGAATATTTTGCGCCGACGACGAAGCCGTCCCAGGTTTCGCGCACGCTTTCGGTGATGGCGGTCTTTACGTCGTGGCGGACGATGTTCTGGATGACGAGGACCAGAAGACAGGCCGTGATGCCCCAGAAGGCGGCGAGATAGGGCGTCTTGCCCGACAGGAGGATGGCCACCAGAACGAAGAGCGGCAGCGTGGTCAGCCAGCCGGCCTTGAAGACGGTCCAGGCGACGGGAAGCTCGTCCTTCGTCAGGCCGCGCAGGCCGCGTCGGCGCGCTTCCAGATGCACCTGCACCAGCACGCCGAAGAAGTGCATGAAGGCAGGCACGAGGGCAGCGGTCAGGATCGTCGTGAGCGGTACGCCCAGATACTCGATCATCAGAAACGCGACCGCGCCCATAACGGGCGGGGTGATCTGGCCGCCGGTGGAACTGGCCGCCTCAACGGCGGCCGCGAAATGGCGTGGGTAGCCGATGCGGATCATCGCCGGGATGGTGAGTGAACCGGTGGTGACGGTATTGGCGATGGATGAGCCGGAAATCGACCCGAGCATGGCAGTAGAGAGGACTGACACCTTGGCCGGCCCTCCGGAATAACGCCCGGCAAGCGCCGAGGCTAAGTCGATGAAGAGCTGACCGAGTCCGATCCGTGTGGCGAGAACGCCGAACAGGACGAAATGGAACACATAGGTGGAGATGACTCCGAGTGCCGTTCCGTAGATGCCCTGGCTCGTCAGGTAGAGATGGTTGACGATGTTGTCCCAGCTTGCGCCCGGATGCGCGAGGATGCCCGGCATCGCCTGGCCGAAATAAGCATAGGCAATGAACAGCAGGGCGATGACGGGCAGGGGCCAGCCCATGGCCCGTCGCGTCGCTTCGAGCAGAACGACGATCAGCACCGTTCCCATGACGACATCGATGGGCAGCGGATCGCCGACGCGGAAAGCCAGATCGTTGAAAATCCAGGGCACATAGAGCGCCGAGACCGCCCCGGCGATGGCAAAAAGCCAGTCGAGAACAGGCATGCCGAGCGGGTAGAGAAGTCCGCGGCGCGGCTCGCGCGGTTGGTTCCATGCAGCGAAGAAGACAAAGATCAAGGCCAGGGTGAAGGCCAGATGCAGGCCGCGATGCGTTGTCGCCTGCGGGATGCCATAGCCGGCGGTGTAGTAATGATAGCAGGACAGGATGAACAGCGCGCCGCCGGCGATCCAGCCAAGCAGCGCCGGCAGGGCCCTGAAGCGGACCTCCGGATCGTAACGCTCTTCGAGCGCCTTCATCTGCTCGTCGCTCAGGGCTTCGGCGCGTTCGGTTTCAGACGGGTCGGCCATCCTGCAAAGCCTTTCGGAAAATCACGGTATCCGTGTGTCGATACCTGAAAGAACGGACCCGGCCCGATTTTGCGGGTCGAGTCCGTTGTTCTTGTCGACGCTGTTGTCGAGCGTTATTCGCCCAGCACGCCCGCTTCGCGGTAGAACTTCTCGGCACCGGGATGCAGCGGAATGCCGACACCGTCGAGCGCTGTGTCGAGCGTGATCTGGCGACCCTTCAGATGGCCGGCGTCCAGAAGCTTGCGGGTGTTGTCGTTCCACAAAGCCTTGGTGATCTCGTAAATCATCTCTTCCGGTTGGTCGACGCTGGTTATCCACTGGGCGCCCACAGACAGCGTGGTGACATCCTCATCGACACCCTCATAGGTGCCGGCCGGGACGGTGTTGGCGGCAAAAAAGCCGTGTTCGCCTGTCACCGCCGAAGCCTCGTCTCCCGAGATCGAAACCAGCGTTACGTCGTGCTGGCTGGCCAGCTCGGCGATTGCGCCGGCCGGGAAACCGCCGACGAAGAAGAAGGCGTCCATCGCGCCGTCGCGCATGCGTTCGGCGGCCTGGTCGGGTTTCAGATAGTGGGCTTCGACATCCTCCTCGGAGAGCCCGTAGGCCTCGAGTATGATGCGGGCGTCGACGAGCGTTCCGGACCCCGGCTCGTCGAGGGAAACGCGCTTGCCGGCGAGATCATCGACGCTGTCGATGCCGCTCTCGGCGCTGGCGACCAGATGAATCGTTTCAGGATAGAGATTGGCGATGGCGCGCAGCTTCTCCACCGGTTCGCGGTCTTCCCAGATGCCGGTGCCGCTGTGTGCCCAGGTGGCGACGTCCGATTGAGAGAAACCGGATTCGAGCGAGCCGCCCGCGATGGCGTTGACATTGGCCACCGATCCATTGGCCGAAAGTGCGGTGGCGATCAGGCCGGGCACACCGCACGATCCGCCTTCGTCACAGGCACGCGATCCGGGTGGATTGGAGATGGCGTTGGCGATGAGCCCGCCAATCGGATAATAGGTGCCAGCGGTGCCGCCGGTGCCGATCCGGAAGAATTGTGGCTGCTGGGCGAGCGCTACGCCGCTGGCGGCGATGCCGCACAAAACCGCACCAATGATCGCAAAACGCCGTCTGTTCACGTGAACCTCCCTCGGGATAAAAATTGTAACATTACGTGAGCTAGCATTCATTCCGTCAGGCATCAACGTTTCCGGTGACCCGGCGGCAGGATACCATCACATTTGCGCGCCGCGTCTGCTATTGGCGTGCTTCCGCAAACAGGAACACGGCGTCTGGGTTTCGCCAGCGCCATCGGAAAAGCAATTGGAGGCGTTTTGGCCAAGTGCATTCATACAATGATCCGTGTGTTGGACGAGGCAAAGTCGGTTGCCTTCTACGAAGAGGCGTTCGGGCTCGAGGTCGCGGACCGCTTCGACTTCGACGGGTTCACACTGGTCTATCTGCGCAATGCGGAAGCGGACTTCGAGGTCGAACTCACCGTCAATAAGGGGCAGACAGAGCCCTACGACCTGGGCGACGGCTACGGTCACCTGGCGGTTGCGGTGGACGATCTCGAAGCTGAACACGCCCGTTTCAAGGCGGCTGGCCTCACCCCGCGTGATATCATTGCTTTCGAACGCGAGGGCACGCTCCTGGCGCGCTTTTTCTTCGTTCAGGATCCCGACGGTTACAAGATCGAAGTGCTGCAGAAGCACGGTCGCTATCGCTGATCGCGCCGCACCACCAGGCTTGCATTGATGCCGCCGAAGGCGAAGGAGTTGCAGAGCGCGGCTTCCATCCCCACCGGGCGGCTCTCGTTCGGCACTGGATCGAGTGGACATTTCGGGTCGGCGCCAAGCCAGTTGATCGTGGGTGGTACGATCTGGGCATGCAGAGCCGAAACGGTGACGATCAGCTCGATCGCCCCAGCCGCTCCGATACAATGTCCGTGAATAGGCTTCGTGGATGAGACCGGCATGGTTTGGGTCTGTTCACCGAACACCATACGGAGCGCCCGCGCCTCGGCGAGATCGTTATAGACCGTGCCGGTGCCGTGGGCGTTTATGTAATCGATCGCTGCCGGCGGCAGGTTTGCCGATTGCAGGGCCAGCCGCATGGCGCGCGCCGCGCCTTCGGCATCGGGCCGCAGCATGTCGCGCGCATCGCTGGAAGTTCCGTAACCTGCCAGAATTGCGAGGCTTTCCGCGCCGCGCGCGGTGGCGGAATCTGCGGCTTCCAGGACAAAAATGGCTGCGCCTTCGCCGAGCACCATGCCATCGCGGCGAGTGGAGAAGGGGCGTGATGCCGTGGGGGTCAGAACATGCAACATCTCCCAGGCGCGAAAAACGGCGGGAGTAAGCATGGCTTCAGAACCGCCGACGACGACCCGGTCAAGCGCGCCGGAGCGGACCATCTCGAAGCCCAGACCGATGGCCTGTGCGGAAGAGGCGCAGGCGGTAGAGATCGTCAGCGCCGGGCCGGTTATTCCGTGTTTCATCGATATGAGGGAGGCGGCGGCATTGGGCATGACCTTCGGAACGCTCATCGGTTCTGCGTCCACGTCCTTTACATAGAAAGCGCGGGCGTTTCGGTCGGTGCTGACGGCACCGCCGGCGCCGGTGCCCAGAACAATGCCGCATCGCTCTTCAAGCGACCGCTGTGTCAGCCCTGCCTGCCCAAAGGCCTCTTCCGTCGCCAGAAGTGTCATTGCGGCGAAGCGATCCGTTGTCGCATTGGTGTATTCTGCGATGGCTTCGTCCGTGGAACCGCCAATCGCCGCCGCGATGTTGACACGCGCATTCTCGCGACCGGGCAAATCGACCTCGCGCACGGCAGAGTTGCCTGTCCGGGCGGCATTCCAGAGAGCGTCTGCGCCCAGACCGGCGGCGGTGACCGCGCCCATGCCGGTGATTGCAACTGATCTCGCCATGTCAGGCGGTTGCGGGGGCAGCGGCTTCGGCCTGATGCTCCCGGATGCGCTCGGTCAGGAGGTTAAGCAACTGATCGAGCGTTTCGACGTCGGCGAAATCACTGTCGACGGTGACGTAGAGATCGAACGTCTCTTCAATGCTCATAAGGATGAGCACAAGATCGTGCGAGGCGATGCCGATGGTGTCGAGGGTGGCGTCCGGAACGAGCCGCTCGGGCTCGAGCTCACCTTCGCGGGCGATGATCCGCATGAGTTCGTCGCGAATCGCGTCTTTGGTATGCGGCGTGGTGGTCATGGTGTCCCGTACGGTGTCAGCCAAGGCTGTCTCTCCCCCACATCAGACCGCCATCGGCAACGACGTCGGACCCCGTCATGAACGCTGAGGCATCCGAAGCGAGGAAGAGCACAATATCGGCAATGTTGCCTGCCTGGCCAAGACGGGGCAATGCCTGGCGCGAAACGAACACTTTGCCGAGTCCTCGCACGAACCGTTCACCGCGCTCTTCGTCACCCGGGATTGCTGCGGCATGGATTCCTGTCGATACGAAGCCCGGCGAGATCGAGTTGACCCTTATACCATCCTTGCCGAATTCGGCCGCGGCGCAGCGTGTGAGATGAAGCAGCGCGGCTTTGCTGACCGAGTAGGCAACGGACGATGCGCCGACGCGATGCCCGGCTATCGACGCCATATTGACGATGCTGCCACCTCCAGGCCGCATAAACGGCACCAGCGCGGACATGAGCAGCCATGGCGCGCGCAGATGAACCGCGAGCGTATGATCCAGCGCTTCAGAGGTCGTGTCCTCCACGCCCTGCGGAACGCCCAGGCCGCCGGCATTGTTCACGAGGATATCCAGCTTGCCGAAACGATTTTCGATGTCGGCGGCGATCAGGCGTGCGTGATCCGGAGACGCCGCATCGGCACGTAGAAACGTTCCGCCGGAACGCCGCTCGGCGTCTCGGCCGCGTTCGGCATCGGTGCCGGTGAACAGCACGCTTGCCCCCGCTTCAAGCAGCCGTTCGACGACATCGGCACCGATGCCGCGCGTGCCGCCGGTGACAAGCGCG
>ENA-ORCW01000637-ORCW01000637.1-marine-metagenome-genome-assembly--contig:-NODE-637-length-15507-cov-2.970642_pt1 | contig 15507 bp, 12 predicted proteins | sample MGYA00237784_ERZ508517 | MGnify/ENA primary metagenome ERZ508517 (study PRJEB26187, sample SAMN06268979) | marine metagenome | isolation source: Tt ae E1 feedstock associated aerobic enrichment on... | reverse complement strand
TCCGGCGGGAACCGACCCGCGATCCCGAATTATACAAACTGGGAGACTACCTGCCTGCCGGGCAAAGCGCCACCGGCCAGGCTCCCTCCTGATTTGAACTGGAATCCATCCGGGTGAAGAGACCAAGCGCCAACCAGGCATCGCTGATAATCCTGATCGGTATCTGGTGCCTGATGGCCTTTCCCTCGCTGTATCCGCCCCGGTCCAACCTTCCGGTGCTCGACCTGCTGCCGGACCTGGACAACGCCTGCCGCCTCCTGGAACAGGGTGAGATCCCCGTCCTCGGATGCGTCAGCAGCTTTGGCGGTATCAATCCCCCGGGTGCGACCCTCCTCTTTGTTCCCGGCCTCCTGCTGTTTCCCCACGATCCCTTCATGGCCCTCAAGATCGGGGCCGTCCTCATGGTCGGGGTTTTTCTTTTCGGCCTGTACTTTCTTTGCCGGCTGCTCCGGAGTCCCTGGCCGTTCCTCCTGGCCGGGCTCCTTTTCGCCGTCTCCTTTGATGGATCCTTCTATGCGCGCAGCATCTGGCCCCGGGCGCATCCGGCCTTTGCCGTGTGGTTCGCGGTCTTCCTGGTCCAGTGGATCCAGGACCGCCGTCCCCGGGCCCTTGGCGCGGCAGTCCTGGTCTGGATGCTGGGCATGTTCAACTTCATGGAGATGGCGCCCCTTCTGTTCGCCATTCCCGTCCTTTTTATCCTCTACCGGCCGCCGGTCCGGTTGCGGAGCCTGGTCCTGTTTGTTGTCATCGGCCTGGTTCCCTGGACGCCTTACCTGGTTTATCAAATGAAAACGGGCGGCTCGGACCTGGTCCGCAACGTGATGGAGCGGGAAAAGACCTGGGACAAGATGCCGGTAGTCCGTGAAGTCCTGGCCAATCCCGACCTGAGGATCATCGGGGAACGTCCCCGGGGCTGGAATCCGGACTGGAGCCTCTCCCCGGATGTCCCTCGGACCGGTTCCCCCGGGGCCGGGCCCGACCGTTCGGGCCGGTTGATCGAGGATCCCCGCCTGGGCCGGGTTTGGATGCGCAATGCGACCGTGACCATGTTCAAGGGGGAGGGAAGGAACTTCCGTTTACTCGATCAGGGCGAGACCTGGTGCTTCCAGCGAAGACGGGATGGCGTCCTCTTCATGAAGCGGGAGGATGGCTGGACCGGCCAGCCTTTCGATTACCTGGTCTGGAACGGGGAACCGGTTCCCCGATCAGCCCTGCTGGACGGGCTGGTCGCGGTCTCGTTAATGAAGAATTTCCTGCTCCCCCGCAATCCGCTGGTGCCGCCATTGCTGGGGTTTTCCCTGGCCCTCGGGCTGGCCTGCACCCTGATGCCGGCTTTTGCCACCGCAGCGGGAAAGAGGATCCTCCTTCAACTCCTCTGCGGGTTGGGTATTTTGTCCCTGGTCTTTGCCTTTTACATCGGTCCGGTCAGCCTTGCCGGCGGGATCAGCCTCGGCCTCTCCCTCGGGTTGATCCTGGTGCCGGGGATGCACCTCCTCGGCAAGGGGCCGCATTCCTGCGGGGAAAAGGAGTCCCGCCTGACGGGGGTCGTTTTTGTCTGCCTGGTGGTGCCTCTGCTCCTGACCGTCGCGCTGATTCCGGCCCATGAATGGTACGAGTCGCACCGCCGGTTCTACTGGCTCTCCGCCGGTCTCTTCAGCCTCCTGGCGGTGGCTTTCTGGCAGTACTTCCAGGGCCTGCGCCGGGGCCGGATGCTCTATCTCCTGACAGGACTGGTGCTGGTTGTGACCTGCGCCGTATCCTCATGGGACAGCGGTCGGCCGAGGGCATTCTACCTCAGCCTGGCCGCGGACGGCAGCCAGCACCCGGCCTACGATGTCATGGAATTCCTGCGACAGGATATGGAAGCCAACGGCCTCCGCGGCGCCTCCATCGGCTACGACATTTCCTTTCCCCTGTGGATCATCTCCCACCGGGAAATTTACGGGAAGGATTACAAGGTGGGCTGGGATTACGACCTGGTCCTGCAGCAGCGATACGGCATCACCAACTCCAACCGACTGCCGGAGGGCGTTTCCCCCGGGGATGACTACCGCATTGTCGAACTGGACCGTTCGGTATCCCCCTACAACTGGCCCAATTATTTCGATCTTTCCGGTTATCCGCGGATGGAAATCCGCAAGGTCTGGGATCGCTACGCCCTGCTCAAAAAGGTTTCCCCGGAGGATTGACGGGTCCCCGGCTGGTCCTGACACTGCCTTCGCGTCTCCTCATGAAGAAGTTCATTTTCGGGTTTCTGGTGTTGTTCCTGGCCGTGCTTTGGCTCGGCCCGTTGCTTTTTGTGACCGGCAATCATTCCCGCTCCCGCCAATGAAAATGCCGCCACGTATTGATTTTCCGCCTACAGCCATTCTCCTGATGCTGGTCCCGCCTCCCCCGGGCGGCCGGGTCTTCCTGCGCCTGCGCATCGAACTTCCCTGATCCAGATCCATGCCGAAACCGTTTGCCATCGCCCTCTACGCCTTCATGGCGGCCTTTTTTGGAGCCTTTCTGGTCTGGCCCATGTGGCAGGTCATCCAGGGTGGCTTTTACGATCCGGACGGCTTCACCCTGGCCTACATCCTTGAGGTATTCCGGAATCCGATTTACCTGGAGGGCCTCCTTAACGCCTTCGGGGTGGCCATCTTCACGACCTTATTCGCCCTTCTGATCGCCCTCCCGCTGGCCTTCATGACGGACCGCTACGAGTTTCCCCTGAAGAAGCTGTTCTCGGGTGCGGTCCTGCTTCCGATCATGCTGCCCCCTTTTGTCGGGGCCATCGGGGTGAAGCAGATCTTCGGTCAGTTCGGGGCTTTCAACGCCTTTCTGCAATCGGTTGGAATGCTGGGACCGGAGCAGGCCATTGACTGGATCGGACGGGGCCAGTTCTGGGGAGTGGTCCTGGTCAGCGCCTTCAGCCTTTATCCCATTCTCTACCTGAACGCCGTGGCCTCCCTGGCCAACATCGACCCGGCCATGGAGGAGGCGGCGGAGAACCTCGGCTGCCGGGGGCTGAAACGCTTTTTCCGGATCACCCTGCCCCTGATGAGGCCGGGATTGTTTGCCGGCTGCACGATTGTCTTCATCTGGTCCTTCACCGAGCTCGGGGTGCCGCTCATTTTTGATTATTCCCGGCTGACCTCGGTCCAGATCTTTTACGGAATCAAGGATATCGGGGGCAATCCCTTCCCCTACGCCCTGGTCACCGTGATGCTCTTCTTCTCGGTGCTCTTCTATGCCCTTGGGAAAGGCCTCTTCGGGCGCAACACCTTCTCCATGATGGCCAAGGCCAGCCACTCCGCGGAGCCGCGCCGCCCGGGTCTGGCCGGTCAGCTCCTCTGCACCGGCTTATTCCTTCTGGTGACCTTTGTCGCCCTCCTTCCGCACCTCGGGGTGATCCTCATTTCCTTCGCCGGCGACTGGTACAACAGCATCATCCCCGAATCCTGGACCCTGCGCAATTTCGAGCTGGCCCTGGGACACAACCTGACCGTCCATTCCATCCAGAACAGCCTCTTTTATGCCGCGGTGGCGACCCTTCTCAACGTGATCATCGGGGTCGGCATCGCCTTCGTGGTGGTCCGTTCACGCCTCCCCGGACGCAATGTCCTCGACTCCCTGGCCATGCTGCCCCTGGCCGTCCCCGGGCTGGTCATGGCCTTCGGTTACCTCGCCATGAGCCAGGAGGGAAAGGCCTTCGGGTTCATGAACGCGGTCGAGAATCCAGTCTACCTCCTGATCATCGCCTATGCCGTGCGGAAGCTGCCCTTTGTCGTCCGCTCCGCCGTGGCCGGCCTGCAGACGACCAGCGAGACCTACGAGGAGGCGGCCCAGAACCTGGGCGCCACCCCGCTCAGGGCGGCCTTCCGGATTACCCTGCCCCTGATCCTGGCCAATCTCCTCGCCGGGGCCCTGCTGGCCTTCTCCCAATGCATGCTGGAGGTTTCGGATTCCCTCATCCTGGCCCAGAAGTCCCATTTTTATCCGATCACCAAGGCCATCTACGAGCTGATGCAATTCCTTGGCGATGGGCGTTACATCGCCAGCGCCCTGGGGGTCTGGGCGATGGCTTTCCTCGCCGTGACGATTCTCGCCGCGAGCAGCTTGCTGGGCAAGAAACTGGGTGCTATCTTCCGGGTCTAGAGAATGCCTGTCCGCCAGTTCCAGTTGGCTTTGCTGTTGATGGCCGTCCTCCTTGGCGGCCTCTGGTTCTGGCTGCACCGGATGGATCAGCCGGTCGACGAACCCCGGCCGGCCCAGGCTGCGCCGGAATCCGTGGCGGATCCGGTTGCCGCGCCAGACATGGCACGATCCTACACGGAAGGGGCTTCCGCTCATTCCCTTCCGGATCTCCCCGAGGGGTCCATTCCGGGTGAATTCACCGTCCAACTGCCCGATCCGGGTGCCCTGGAGGTGTTCCTTGAGGCGGCTGAAGCCCGGGGACTGCGCATCCTTGGCGTCATCGATGAACTGGGCATGGTCCGGCTGGCCGGGCCCCGGGAGGTACTGGAGGAGATCCTTGGACCGGATGTCTCCTTCGAGAATAATTTCCGGATGGAAGCGCCCCCCGCGCCCGATCCCGACTTCTGGGAGAGTGACAGCCTGCACCCTGTCATGTCCCGGGTCCTCCAGTTTCTGGGAGTGCCCCCGGGGACCGACCTCTCCGGTTGGGGGCAGGGGATTACCGTGGCCGTCCTCGACAGCGGCTGGCTGGATCACCCGGGTATTCCGGCTGCTCAGGTCCGGCAGCTGGACCTTCTGGACTCGGCAATGAACGGGACCTTCGCCGGGCACGGAACGGCAGTCGCCGGGCTGGTGGCCAGCCTTTCTGAAACGGCCCCGGGCCTGGCCCCGGGAAGCGACATCCTGTCGATCCGGGTCCTCGACGCGGAGGGGCAGGGGAATTCCTTTACCCTGGCCCGCGGCATTGTCGCCGCCGTGGAAAACGGGGCCGACGTGATCAACATGAGCCTCGGCGGTTACGGGGATTCCCAGGTTCTGCGGGCCGCGGTCCAGTACGCCACTGACCGTGGCGTGGTCCTGGTCGCCTCGGCCGGCAACGACGGCGCCGGACAGCTGACCTATCCGGCCGGCTATCCCGGGGTGATCGCGGTGGGGGCCGTTGATGCCCTCGGCAACCGGGCCCCCTTCTCCAATTACGGGGCGGCCCTGGACCTGGTGGCTCCTGGGTTCCGGGTCAGTGCCCTCTGGGGTGACGGCGGGTATATCCTGATGGACGGCACCTCCGCGGCAGCGCCCCTGGTCTCCGCCGCCGCGGCCCGTTTGCTGCAGGAAGATCCGAACCTTGGTCCCGACGGCGTGATGGAGGTGCTGCTCTCCCAGGCCAACGACAAGGGCCTCCCCGGTGTGGATGTGCAGTATGGTGCGGGGGTCCTCAGCATGGACCGGCTGGAGAACCGGGAAACGCCCGGTATCTACGATGTCGCCCTGGCCGATCTCTATCCCGCCCTGGAGGAGGCCGACGGCGCCACGGTCCCGCTTTATGTCACCGTACAAAACCGGGGGACCGAGCTGCTGGCCCAGGCCAACGTCACGGTCACGGTCAATGGAACCGACTTTTATTACCGTTTGTCGGGACTGTCACCCGGCGCCGTCGACAGCATCCTCCTGCCGGTGGTCCCCCAGAACCTGGCTGGCGGGCAGCAACTGACGGTCCAGGCTGTGGTCCGTTTGCCGTCCGGCGACGAAGACAGCCGTCCCCTGAACAATGCCGGCCGGATATCCCTTCGGCTGGGTGGGGAAGATTAACCGAAGCCGGCCAGAAAACGCTTGCCATGCGGAATTCGCTTTGAGAACTTCGCCGGCTCTTTTTCCGTGTGCCATGGGGGTGCGCGGTGAAAACATGAACCTCAAACCGCTTCCGGGAAACTCCAGCCCGGCAAGCTGATTCAAAGGAGTACTAAAACAACATGTCATCCGTAATGGAAGAACTGCTGGCCCAGAGCCAGTTCGAGAGCCTGGTTGAAGGCTCTATCATCAAGGGCATCATCACCGAAATCCGGGACAACGAAGTGATCCTGGACATCGGTGCCAAGGCCGAAGGGGTCGTCCCCGCCTACGAATTCATGGACCTCGGCGAACTGCAGGTCGGTGAAGAGATCGAGGTCTTCCTCGAGCGTCTCGAGGATCGTGACGGCAATCCGGTCGTGTCCTACGACAAGGCCCAACAGAAAAAGAACTGGGAGAATATCCTTTCCCAGTGCGAGGAAGGATCCGTCCTCAGCGGCCGGGTCAAGACCAAGGTCAAGGGCGGCCTGGTGGTGAACGTCGGGGTCGACGCTTTCCTGCCGGCTTCCCAGATCGACATCCAGCCGCCGAAGAACCTCGACCAGTACGTGGGCCAGACCTACGATTTCAAGGTCCTCAAGATCAACACCGACCGCAAGAACATCGTCATTTCCCGCCGGGAACTGATCGAGGAACAGCGCCTCGAAAAGCGCCGCTCGCTGCTCGAGACCATCAAGCCGGGCGACATCTGCCGCGGCACGGTCAAGAACATCACCGACTACGGCGCCTTCATCGACCTCGATGGCCTGGACGGCCTGCTCCATATCACCGATATGAGCTGGGGCCGCATCAGCCACCCGAGCGAGCTGCTCAAGGTGGGTGAGGAAATCGATGTCATGATCATCGAAGTCGACCGCGAGCGCGAACGCGTTTCCCTCGGCCTCAAGCAGACCACGGAAAACCCGTGGGAAGGCATCGAGAACCGCTATCCGGTCAATGCCCGGGTCCGCGGCAAGGTGGTCAACCTGGTTCCCTACGGGGCCTTCGTCGAGCTCGAGGAAGGTGTCGAGGGCCTGGTCCACGTGACCGAACTGTCCTGGGTCAAGCGCATCAACAAGCCCAGCGAAGTGCTCAAGGTGGGTGAGGAAATCGAGGCCGTCGTTCTCGGCATCCAGAAGGATGACCAGAAGATCAGCCTTTCCGTCCGCCAGCTGGACCCGAATCCGTGGGACATGGTCCGCCACAACTACCCGGTCGGGGCCCGCGTCCGCGGCAAGGTCCGCAACCTCACCAGCTACGGCGCCTTCGTCGAACTGGAAGAGGGCATCGACGGCATGGTGCACGTCTCCGACATGTCCTGGACCCGCAAGGTCAACCACCCCTCAGAGGTGGTCAAGAAGGGCGACGAGATCGACGCCATCGTCCTCGACGTGGATCCGGAACAGCAGCGCATCAGCCTCGGCATGAAGCAGCTCACCCGCGACCCGTGGGACGAGATCGACACCCACTTCAAGATCGGCGACCTGGTCAACGGCAAGGTCAGCAAGATCACCAGCTACGGCGCCTTCATCGAGTTGAAGGAAGGCATCGACGGCCTGGTGCACATCAGCCAGATCAGCGAAGACCGGATCGAGAAGGTCAAGGACGTCCTCAACCAGGGCGACGAGATCAAGGCCCGGGTGATCAAGATCGACCGCGACGAGCGCCGCATCGGCCTCAGTATCAAGGCCGCCCACTACGACGAAAGCCAGCTGGCCGCCGAAACGGCCGCTTTCGACAACCTGGGCAGCAACGAGCTGACCAGCCTGGGCGACATCCTCGACGAGGCCACCCGCGAAGACTAAGCCTCTTCCGGCTGCCAACTTTCAGCCCCGATCCGTCCCGCGCCTGCGGGACCGGATCGGGGTTTTTTTATTCCCCGCCGAGCAGCCAGGCCGTTGCCGGCTGATCATCCCGAGGCAGGCAATCCAGCTTTTCGGCAACCGGCAGGTCCGGATAGACTTCCCGTGCAATGTAGAGGACATTGCGGATGTAGCCGTCCTGCCATGCGGTCACCTGTTCGTAGGGCCAGCTCCCGGAATCGCAGGCATAGGGCAGGAGGAATGCCAGGGCACCCTGCAGGCTGGACCCCGATTCGCTGACGTGGTGCAAAAGGTCGATGCCGACCGAGTCGGCGATCAGCCCGAGCTTGAAGAAATGCTCCAGGTTCTCCGTGCAGTAGCTCCAGGTGCGCGTGCGGGCCAGTTCCCTCGGCTGGCGGCCGTCGGCCTGGATTTGCGACCCGATCCGCGGGAGGCTGACCGTGGCCAGGTATTGGCGCAGCCGCTGCTTCTGGCCGGTTTTCCACAGCAGGGCGCGCAGTTGCAGGTCGTAGGCGGTCCCGTGGTTGTTGGTCGCTTGCCGCTCGTCGATGCCGTTTTCCGAGTACAGCATCCAGTCCGCAAACTGCTTCAGCCATTCATCGAGCCGGGCGGATTCCCCCCGGCTCAGGAAATTCCCGTCCCCGACCAGGGAGATGGCGTCGACCAGCTCGGCCAGCGGATGGGTGTCGATGATGCCGGTGCCGCGGCCATCCGTGACCCCGGGAATCGCCTGGGCGTGGTTGAGGTTCGGGTTCATTCGCGTTCCCGGGTCGAGGAACCAGGTCCTGAGCAGGCGGGCGGCCTGTTCCCCGTACCTTGCCTCGCCGCTCAGGACCAGGGCGATGGACAGGATGCGCGTGTCATGGACCTTGCGGGTAAAGGGCTCCCGGTCCGAGACCCGGTCGCGTTCCGGATTGAATTTTCCGTCGATGCGGATGTAGGGCAGGCCGTCCGCGGTGTCCGGGTTGGGCCACCAGTAGGGGCCCGTGCTGTAGTAATCATGGGGATCCCCGCTGGGCGCGATCCGTTCATTGAAGGTTACGGAATACAGCTGGCTGGCTTCCAGGATTCGGTCAGCCTCGGCCAGGAAACCCTCGCGCATGGCCTGCTCGGCCTTGTTGGCCGGATGGCACAGGTTCCGCAGGCGGGAAGGATCCAGCAGCATCAGCTGTGGAAGGTCCACCAGCCAGCCGGGACCGACCTCCGTCCGGTCGGGGACTTCCGGTGGCTTCGGGACGGACTGGCCATCCTCCATACTGGCTAGTCCCCGGGAAGGGGAGAGGCCCGTCTCCATGCCGGATTCATACCGGTTAGCCTTCAATTGCAGGTCGGGCAGGCTGCCCGCGATGGCCACCACGCCATGTGCCGACGGTCGCCCGAAGGTGTTTCCCTCAAGGCGCACGTTCTGCGGAAGGAGCACCCGGTTCCGGGCCCCGAAACCGCCGGTCAGGTAAATCGAGTTGCCGGTGTTGCCGGTGAACATATTTCCTTCCACCAGCGTGTCGCTGGCGGGAAAATACCCGCTCAGGGGTGAGTCCGGAATGCCGCAGTAGAGGACAAGGACGGCACCGGTCCGTCCGGTCAGTCCACTGAAATAATTGCCCCTGACGACATGTCCGGAATCAATAACCCGGACGCCGCCGCTGCCCTCTTTCCCTTCGCCAATGAAGACATTGCCGGTAACCTCGCAATTGCGGCCGTGTCGCAGCGTCACCGTGCCGCTGCTGTTGAGAAAAAGGTTCTCCCGGATGATGTTGTGCCAGCTCTTGCTGGAAATGATCTCTGTCTCCCCGTCGCAGGACTCGAAGATGTTCCTCTCGATGACCACATTCCCCGCCTTCATGCTGTCGCCGCTGAGGCCCACCTGGATCACCTCGTAGCCGTTGCTTTCAGCGCCGGCCAGGCGATCCAGGAAATAGTTATAGTCGATGCGGTGCGCAGCGTCCGCCTCGTAGACCCGGACCTGGATGGCCCGGCCCTTGTGGTCCTGCCCCTCGAATCGGCAGTGGTCGACCCGGTTGCGGTGTCCGTACATCCGGATCCACGGGTAGTTCTCCAGCGGGTCCTCTGGATTGCAGCGGTCGAAGTACAAATCAGTCAGCCGGCAATCCATCGCCTCCTCCCCGGATTCACCGCGCAGGCAGACCAGGGCCTCCCCTCCCTCCGGCAGGACCGCCTTGTCGAAGTGCAATCCCCTCAGGACCAGATGTTGCCCCGCCAGGCGGATCTCCACGGCCCCCGTCAGCCGGACCCGGCCGGCTTCCTCCGCCTCGATGATGATCGGTTTCCCCGCTTCCCCGTCCGCCTCTATCGAGATTTCAAGGTCCTTCCATTCGCCCGCCGCGAGTTGAATCGTCGCGCCGGGTTGCGCCGACTTCAAGGCCGCTTCCAGCTCCCCCGCGTTTCCCACCACCACAGGCGCTCCCTGCAGGGTCAGGGTCCCCGTCAGGAGACCCGCCAGCAGCAGCAATCCCCGGGGACGTTTTTCAATTTTCCGGTAACACATTCCCCGATTCATAATTATTAAAAAGGCGGTTTGTCGAGTTGCATTTTCCCTGCCGATGGCATCTAAAGGGGGCCAACCCTGGATTTTATGATGCGCTTTCTGGAGTTCAGCCATGACTCGGACTGGTACCGGCAGATGCAGGAGCTGCGGCAGGAGGTGCTGCGCCGGCCGCTGGGGCTGGACCTGCACGCGGCGGACCTTTCGGCGGAGGCCGGGTACCGTCATTTCGGCCTGGAGTCCGGGGGCCGGCTGGTAGCCTGCCTGATGGTGGTGTCGCTGCCCGGCAAGACGGTCCAGCTGCGGCAGATGGCGGTCTTTCCGGAGCAGCAGGGGAGGGGCCTGGGCCGGCAGTTGATGCGGGCCGTGGAGGAAATCCTGCGGGCCGACGGGATTGACCGGATCCGCCTCAATGCCCGGGAGGTGGCGGCGGGATTCTACACCAGCCTGGGATACCGGATCGAAGGCGGCCCTTTTGTCGAGGTGGGCATCCCGCACCTCCTGATGGTCAAGACCCTCTGAGCGCGAGTAAGGCGTCGATCACGGATCCGTCTCCTCACTGGCGCCTGGCGTGGGGGAGAAGCCAGCGGTACTGTTCCCGATGGAGGTAAAGGAGGCAGAGGCAGCACAAGAGGACGACGAGGGCCATCAGGGCCAGGCTGAGCATGTCGTCCCGGAATCCCAGCCGGGTCAGGTGACTCATGAGGGCACCGGCCATGAGGCCGGTTCCGAGGAGGGCTCCGAAGGGAACTGTCTGCGGAACCAGAAGGAGGAGCACGGTAACCGATTCACCGATCCCGACCAGGATCCGGCCCTCCGGTTCACAACCCAATCGGGTGAAAAGGGCGACCGAATCAGGATGACCGGTGAACTTGAAATACAAGGTCTGCGCAAGGATGCCGGCCGCCACCAGGCGAAGGATCCGGGACAGGTATCGGGCTTTCATATTTGATAAGACGGTCGGGGCTCTGCTATATTCATGGTGGTCCCGGCTGAATCCGGGGCCGATCCCCCTCAGTGAACGGCCCGCGAAAGGCCTGGCGATCTGCCGCGCAGGAGCCACCCGGGGGGATTCTCAACCGTTCACCGCTTAGATGCTTGCCATTAACGTTAAGCATCTGCACGTTCCAGAAAATCGAACTCAATTCAGGGTAATTTACATGACCACGACTACCGAATACGGGTATAACAGCAAGGTTGAGGGCGAAGTTATCGTCTCCAAGGCCGATGCTGTCATCAACTGGGTCCGGCGTCACTCGGTCTGGCCCATGCCGATGGGCCTGGCCTGTTGCGCGATCGAGTTGATGGCCGCTGGAGGATCCCGTTTTGACATCTCCCGCTTCGGCATGGAGGTAATGCGTTTTTCCCCCCGACAAAGCGACTGCATGATCGTCGCCGGGACCGTGACTTACAAGATGGCCCAGGTCGTCCGCCGGATATATGACCAGATGGCCGAGCCCAAGTGGGTTGTCGCCATGGGAGCCTGTGCTTCCACCGGCGGGATGTACCGGTCCTACGCCACCCTCCAGGGGGTGGACCGGATTGTTCCGGTCGATGTCTACATTTCAGGATGCCCCCCGCGGCCGGAAGCTCTCCTTGACGGGATGATGCGGCTGCAGGACAAAATCAAGACGGAGTCGTCGACCCGCACCCTGCTGCGCAATCGCCCGGTCAGGGACCTGACCTTCCAGAAGAAATAACCGGAAGCATGAAAGCGCAGATGAAAACCATCCTCGAGGCGCACCCCTACCTGATTGAACGTGAAAGCGCGGACTGGCCCGCCTTCAACTGTCCCCAGGACCGCTTGATGGATTGCCTCCAGTCCCTTCAGGAGGAACACGGCTTTGATTTCCTGGCCGACCTGACCGCCATCGACCACTTTGACGCGCAGCCCCGTTTCGAGGTTGTGTATCAGCTTTTCAGTACGGAACGGCACGAGTACCTGCGGATCGCCACGCCCTGCGGAGGGGATCCCGACCCGGTCTGCCCGAGCGTTGTCCCGCTGTGGAAGACGGCCAACTGGCACGAGCGGGAGGCCTACGATATGTTCGGCATCGAGTTCAGCGGGCATCCCGACCTGCGGCGAATCCTGATGTGGGACGGCTATCCCTACCATCCGCTCCGCAAGGAGTTCCCCCTGGCCGGCAAGGAAGTCGAGTTTCCCGACGAGGGCCTGCGTGAGGCGACCGGAAAAACGGTCCTGCCGGCCCCGATGATGGGCGGCCCCTTCCATGCCTCGCAGACCGGATCCATGGCCAAGCGCGAGCCGCGGGCCGACGACGAATCCTGGAACGAGGCCCGGGACCGGGCGGACATCCAGGACGAGGAGAACCTGCCTCCGCGCGAACTGAGGGACAAGCACTAGGAGACTTTTTCAATGGCCATCAAGGAAGTGAATTTCGGAGACATCGGGGCCCGGGCGGCGGCCGCCGATGAAGAGTTCCACGGTGACAAGATGATGATCAACATCGGCCCGTCGCACCCGGCCACCCACGGGGTTCTGCGTTTGAAGGTCGAGTTGGACGGTGAAGTCGTCACCAAGTGTGATCCGGTCATCGGTTACCTGCATCGCGGCGATGAAAAGATCGCCGAGAACATGACCTACAACCAGTTCATCCCCTACACGGACCGGCTGGACTACATCGGCCCCATTCACAACAACGTGACCTTCGCCCTTGCGGTGGAGAAGGTGGCCGGGCTGGAAGTGCCCCCGCGCTGCCAGGCCATCCGGGTCATCTGCTGCGAGCTGGCCCGGCTCCAGAGCCACTTGGTCGGGGTCGGGGTCTACGGCATGGATTGCGGCGCGCTGACTGTGTTCATGTACACCTTTACCATTCGCGAGAAGCTCTACAATCTCTTCGAGGAACTCTGCGGGGCCCGCTTCACCACCAGCTACACCCGGATCGGCGGCCTGGCCCGCGACATCCCGGAAGGCTGGCTGGGGAACGTCCTCAAGGTCATGAACGACCTGGAGCCGGTCATCGAGGAGACCGACAAGCTGCTGACCCGGAACCGCATCTTCTGGGACCGCACGGTCGGGGTCGGGGTCGTGACCAAGGAAGAGGCCATCAGCTACGGCCTGACCGGTCCCAACCTGCGCGGATCCGGAGTGGCGGTGGACCTGCGCAAGGATGTCCCCTACCTCGGTTACGAGAATTACGACTTCGATGTTCCCATCGGGACCTCCGGCGACTGCTACGACCGCTGGCTGGTCCGGATCGAGGAAATGCGCCAGAGCATCCGGATTATCCGCCAGGCGGTGGACCAGATGCCGGACGGCCCCTGGTACGCGGAGGATGCCAAGCGCATCTTCAAGCCCATGAAGGACAAGGTCCTGACCAGCATGGAGGAACTGATCCAGAATTTCATGCTGGTCACCGAGGGACCGCAGATTCCCGCCGGCGAGGCTTATTTCGAGGCCGAGAATCCCAAGGGCATCCTCGGCTTTTACGTTGTTTCCAAGGGCGGCGGGGTGCCTTACCGCCTCAAGATCCGTTCCCCCAGCTTCTGCAACCTGTCCATCCTGCCCAAGATGGTGCCGGGGCACATCGTGCCCGACATACCCGTCCTGCTGGGCAGCCTCGACTTCGTGCTCGGGGAATGTGACCGCTAACCGATCCGTGAACTGATACCCATGGCATTCGAACTTTCAGCCGAGACCCTGAGCTATATCGAGAAAACCATTCCGCGCTATCCGCAGAAGCGGAGCGCGATCATGATGATCCTGCACGCCATCCAGAAGGAAAAGGGACTCCTTTCCCTGGAGGCCCAGGAATGGGTGGCGGAAAAGCTGGACCTGGCCCCGATCCAGGTCCGCGAGGTGGTCACCTTCTACCCGTTCTACCGGGAAAAGCCCATCGGCAAGCGGCACATCCGGGTCTGCCGGACCCTGTCCTGCGCCCTCAACGGGGGTTACAAGGTCTGCGACGCCTTCAAGAAGGAGTTCCACACAGAACTGGACGAGATCTCCCCCGACGGGAGGGTCACGGTCGAGTTCGCCGAGTGCCTGGCCAGCTGCGGGACAGCCCCGGTGGCCATGGTCGACGACCAGTTGTACGAGAACCTGAACGAGGAACAGGTGGCCGCCATCTGTGAGCAGATCAAGAAGGAGACCCCCGCCGCCGATACGGCCGGATCCAAATCCTGAGGAAAGCGAAGAGAAGGAGCCGAGGTTTATGATTTCCGTTAAGAAGCGCACCGAGATACATCCCAGCGAACGCCGCATTATCCTGAAGCACGCGGATGATCCGGAATACGATGTTTCCCTCCAATGCTATCTTCGTCACGGGGGCTACGAGGTGATGAAACAGGCCTACGGGCGGAAGCCCGAGGAACTGTGCCAGGAAGTGCTCGATTCCGAGGTCCGCGGGCGCGGCGGGGCGGGATTCCCGGCCGGGATGAAGTGGAAGTTCCTCGACCGCAAGAGCGGAAAACCGATTTACCTGATCTGCAACGCCGACGAATCCGAGCCGGGGACCTTCAAGGACCGCCAAATCATGCACAAGGATCCGCATCAGCTGATCGAGGGGATGATGATCTCGGCCTACGCCATCCAGGCCGCCCAGGCCTTCATCTACATCCGGGAGGAAATGCCTCTCGGGGCGCAGATCCTGGAGGAGGCCATCGAGGAGGCCCGGGCCAGGAACCTGGTCGGGGAGAACATTCTTGGTTCCGGTTACAGCTGCGAACTGGTGGTTCACCGTGGGGCCGCGGCCTACATCTGCGGCGAGGAAACAGGCCTCATCGAGTCCCTTGAGGGAAAGCGGGCCTATCCCCGCATCAAGCCCCCGTATTTTCCGGCCGCCCTCGGGCTCTACATGTGCCCGACCATCGTCAACAACGTCGAGACCCTGTGCAACGTGAAGCACATCGCGGAGATGGGCGGCAAGGAGTACGCCAAGATCGGCAAGCCCGGCAATACCGGCGTCAACAGGGCGGGATAATGCTCCCATTCTCAACCCGAGGGCCGGGTTGCCAGTCTCGGTGATCGCCGCGTGCCCCAGACGCATGAAACGGGGAATGCTGATGCGCGCTTCCGGCGACGTCAGTGTCTGATGGTCAAGCTGGAAACGGGATGCCAGTTCTGCACTATTCCCACCTTCGGCTTCGGCTGCCCGCATCAACGCAGATACATACAGGACACTGATGTCTCCAAGAGAGTTTCGGCTTTTTTGCGAGGAAGCTTGCTGGGTGTTCATTGAAGCCTTTGTCGGACATGTTATTTGAAGATAATAAAATGTTATCCAGGGATATTGTCGATAGCAAGGAGCGCGGGTAGTTTAAGGCTCAACAATGAAGGAGCCGCCGCTGCGGTGGCCCCGTCGAAGATCACGATGAGGAGACCGAACATGACCGCGAGCACGACTCCAGGCGTTGCCAAATACCCGAACCTGCTTG
>ENA-ORCW01000636-ORCW01000636.1-marine-metagenome-genome-assembly--contig:-NODE-636-length-15509-cov-3.091045_pt1 | contig 15509 bp, 14 predicted proteins | sample MGYA00237784_ERZ508517 | MGnify/ENA primary metagenome ERZ508517 (study PRJEB26187, sample SAMN06268979) | marine metagenome | isolation source: Tt ae E1 feedstock associated aerobic enrichment on... | reverse complement strand
TGAAATCCTGCGGGGCCCCTCGACCCTGCTTTTCGGCAGTTCCGCGATCGGGGGCGTTGTCAATGTGGTGGATCGTCGCATTCCCCGGAATCGGTCCGAGGATCCTTGGAGCGGCGAGTTACTGTTTGACTACAATTCATCCAGTGAAGGGGTGACCGGGGCCGGGTTCTTATCCGGGAACCTGGGCGAACTTACGGTGGCCGTCAGTTTCCTGAAAAGGGATCTCGGGGATTATTCCATTCCAGGTCCGGCAGAACTTCACGATGAAGAAGAAATGGATGGCGAGGAGGACCACCACCATGAAGAAGAGGTTCCAACGGGAGTGCTCGGGAATTCATTTTCCAAGTTGAAGACAGGTTCGGTTGGCGTTTCCTGGCTCCCGAAGAATGGCTCCCGCGTGAGCCTGGCCTGGATTGGTTCAGATACCCAATACGGCGTGCCGGGTCACGAGCATGAGCACGCCGCGCACGAGGAAGATGAAGACCATGACGAATTGGAGCACGAGGAGGGGGAAGAAAGTGTTTGGATCGACATGAAACACACTTCCTGGGATCTTGAATTCGAACATCCGATCCGGGGAGCGTGGATTGAGACAGTCGAGGGCCGCGTTCGCTACGTGGATTATCAACATCAGGAAATGGAGGGTGATTCTCTGGGCACGGACTTCGCCAATGAATTATGGGAGGCCCGAATCACGGCAAGCTATGGGATTCAGGATGTCCATCCCGGCACTTTGGGCTCGCAGATCTCCTATGTGGATTCGTCCGCTGATGGGGAAGAGGCGCTCACGCCTCCTTCGCAAACCCGTGACGCCTCACTCTTCATTCTACAGGAATGGGTCTTCAAAAGTATGCGCCTTGAGGCTGGAATGCGGGGTGAATACCGCGAAATCAGGGCTGAAGATCGTGATGGCTATGATGGATGGGCCAGCTCCGCCTCGCTGGGGGCCCATTACCAGTTTGGCGAATCATGGTCAGCCGGGCTTCTGCTGAATCGTTCCCAACGGCATCCGACATCGACAGAACTGTATGCCGACGGGCCCCATGCAGCGACCCGCCAGTTCGAACTGGGTGATCCGGACCTTGAGGGCGAGACCGCCATTGGCATCGACCTGTCCCTGCAATTCAAGTCCGCGCTCTTCGATCTCGGGGTGACGGCTTTCTACAATGACTTTTCAGATTATATTTATGCGGCCCCGACTGAGGATGAACGTGACGGATTGACCGTTTACCAGTTCGGCGCGGTCGATGCCCGTTTCCATGGAATGGAGACCCAGGGCACCTGGCACCTGCTCCACAGCGAGAAAAGCTATTTTGACCTTGGCGTGCTGTTCGACTGGGTCGAGGCAGACATTGCCGGATCGGCGGATAACTTGCCGCGCATCCCGCCAGCCCGTGTTGGTCTGCGTGCGGTTTACGGCCAATCCTTCTGGTCACTGCGGTCGACTTACCGCCATGCATTCGCGCAGAATGACACTGCCCCTTTTGAAACTCCAACTGCGGCCTACGCGGATTGGTCGGTGGATCTTTCGCTCACCCTTCCGTTTACAGGATCCAAATGGAACCTGCTGGTGGCGGGCGAGAATCTGTTGGATGAGGACATCCGTTACCACACTTCGCCGATCAAGGATGTTGCTCCCTTGCCTGGTCGGCATATTCGAGTATCGATGTCGGTTGTGTTTTGAGCAGATCCCCGTGTGGATACTCAAAAGCCCGACCTTGGGAGGGGTCGGGCTTGAAATTGGCTGCTCAGGCAGGATTCGAACCTGCGACCAAGTGGTTAACAGCCACCTGCTCTACCACTGAGCTACTGAGCAGTGTTCAGGGGAAATGCCAGAGGTTGGGAATCGGCATTCCCGAGTCAAGTGGTTTTTGGGAGGTTTTGGCAATTTGGGATCGGGTTCTCGACCAATGGCGCGGGGCGTGGTAACTTGCCTGCCATGAACGGTTGGCAGACGATCCTTGGAGCAGGTGGAGCGATCGGACATCACCTGGCACGGGAACTCAGGCATTTTACCCGCCGGGTGCGGCTGGTGGGGCGCCATCCGCGGGCGGTCAACGAGGACGATGAGCTGGTCCAGGCCGACCTGACGGAGGCCGAGGCGACGCGGGAGGCGGTGAAAGGATCCTCGGTCGTCTACCTGACCGTCGGACTGCCCTACAATCACCGGATCTGGCGTCGGGACTGGCCCCGGGTCATGGACAACACGATCCGGGCCTGCCGGGAAGCTGGGGCGCGACTGGTCTTTTTCGACAACATCTACATGTACAGCGCTGAACTGGAGGTGCCGATTACCGAGGAGCACCCGCAGCACCCGCCCTCACGCAAAGGGGCCGTTCGGAAGGAAATCCTGGACCAGCTCTGGCAGGCCGTCGGCAACGGCGAACTGGAGGCCCTGGTGGCCCGGGCTGCAGATTTCTACGGCCCCCACTCGGAGCACTCCAGTGTCCTCGGGGTTACCGTCTTCAAGCCCTTGGCGTCAGGCAAGTCCGCGGTCTGGATGGGGAGAACCGACAAGCAGCATTCCTTCACCTACACCCCGGATGCGGCCCGGGCCACCGCCCTGCTGGGCAATACGCCCGAGGCCTACGGTCAAACCTGGCACCTCCCAACCGCTCCGGATCCCTGGACCGGAAGGGAGTGGATCGAGACGGTAGCAGCCGCCTACCGGGCGAAGCCCAATTTCCAGGTGGCGGGCAAGACGGGACTGTACCTGTTCGGTCTGTTCAAGCCGGTGATGCGGGAATTCCCCGAAATGATCTACCAATATGACCGGGATTATGTCTTCAGCAGCGCCAAGTTCGAGGCCGCCTTTCCGCTCCGCCCAACCTCCTACGAGGAGGGTCTGAGCCGCTGGAAGTCGGCCTTCCCGGGTTGATCGCCGGTCCCCTATCCCCGCGATATTTAGAATATTTAGGGACAGGTAAACTATCGCCCATCGCCCATGAAATATTTAGGGACAGGTAAACTATCGCCCATCGCCCATGGACAATATCTCCAGGCACTAGTGGCTGCCACTATTTACCTGTCCCTTACCTTCCCCTGTAATCCGCTCCCGCGTGAGTTTCCGAACACGGTCACGCCCGGGTAGCCATTCGACAAGCTGGGTCGGATCTACAACAAAAAGTGAAGACTAGTCGTAATCGGTTTTCACGGGTTGAGGAAGTCCCGACAAGGGTAGCACTAGTTTCTGTTTCGCTTGAAGGTGGCGATGATCCACCTGGTAGAGCCCAGTTCCTGGCTCGTATCCATCAGGGAGACCAATTCCCAGCCTTCCCGACCCATCCGGTTGAACTCCTCCTCAACTTCAAACAAGGCGAATTTGCCGCCGATGAGCCCCTTGCCGTCGTATTTCTTCAAACAGTATTCGTATTGATTCATGGATGATTGTGCTGAGTGATTACAGGTCATCTGGTTTCAGGCTATCCCCGGCCAGTTCGCGGCGGACCGCTTCCAGGGCTTCGAGCCGGGGCCTGACATGAACCTGCAGCCGGTAGCGGAAAAACGCATAGACCATGAGGACACCGATGCCAACCAGGATCAGCTCCGCCCATCCATCATTGAACCCGACGCCGCCAAGGATGAGTTGTAGCCGGGACAGCAGGCCAAGCAGCAGGAGGCCGCCCAGCATAATTGGCAGATGTCGGCGAATGGAGCGTACATCATCACGAAGACCATGAATGAGCAGTTCGAGACAGCTCCAGGTGTCGTCCTTGAAGTTCCGCAATTCGCGTTGCATCCGCAATACATAGACAAGGCCGCGCAGGACCATCAGGACACCGGCGAGGGTTACTGCCATATCGAGATAGGAGTTGGCGAAGGTGTAAGCATTATCCGCGAGCGCACGTTCCACCTGTTGCCAAAACGTAAGGGTCCCGGTCAGCAACATCGCCGCAAGCACCAGGATACCGCCGATCATTGAATGACGGGCCTTAGTTACCTGTCGAAATATGGTGGATTGATCGACGGGTGGAACAGCCTGTTCGTTCCAGGCAATTTGGATTTCCTTGAGGGTCATGGTGTTTTTTCCTTCAGATTGGTAGCCAGTTTCTGGCGGATGCGCGTGAGACGCGCGCCGACATTAGAAGTGGATAGTCCCAGAATCAGCCCGATCTCCTCGTAGCTGAAACCGTCCAGTTGCATGAGGATAAGCGCCCGTTCGGTTTTCGTGAGTTGCCGTATCTCCGCATAGAGAAATTCCAGTCGCGAATCTGGAGCGGAAGCGCCCGGAGCGGATTGAAATTGGTCCAGCTTTCGCCGGTAGGCGCTTTCCCGACGGACCCAGGAAATCGCGCGATTGAGCGCGATGCGGTAGAGATAGGAGGAGACCTTGGAGCCGGCCTTATATCCGGGAATGCTGTGCCAAACCGCGAGATAGATCTCCTGCAAGAGGTCCTCCTGCTCGGCCGGTTGGAAACTGTAAGCTCGCGCCACCTTGTGCAGGATGCCCGCGTGATCGCGGATCCAGGCGGTGAATTGGTCGTTTTGCTCCTTTCGGGTCATCTTACGTGCAATCAGTCGCGCCCAAGCCCAAATTCCTTACACAAAAAGTAAGTGTCGTCGCGTTTTCTTTTCTTCGGCCACCGCAGGAGTAAAAGATATTTAGGGACAGGTAAACTATCGCCTTTCAGTCGAGCCAAGGGGCCAGGCCGGCCACGGGAACACAACGGGCGATGTAGCCATCCATCGCCGCCAACGAATCCCGGTGGTCCTTCACTGTAAACCCCATCATGCAATCGCTGACCAGGAGCGTCTCGTAATCCAACTGGTAGGCATCGGTCGCTGTGCTCCGGATGCACCAGGCGGTGGTGATTCCGGCCAGGATGAGGCGTCGGCAGCCCAGCCGCTGCAGGGTTTCGTGGAGCGGGGTATCAAAAAAGGCGGAAAAGCGACGCTTGGTCAGGTGCAGGTCGGCGGGATCGACGGCGAGTTCGGGCAGGAGTTCCGCCCCCGGCGTTCCTGCGATGGTATAGGCCCGTCCCTCTCGGCGCATGTGCAGGAACGCGTCGCTCAGGTCGGGCGAAAAGGCCTGACGAACCCAGATCACTGGGATTCCGTGCCGGCGGCAAAGCGTAACAAGGGCATTGTTCCGCTCCACGAGCGCTTCCCGCAAACCGGGAATGACGCTGTGCGGCCACAAAGTGGCGTCGAAGTAGTCGTTCAGGAGGTCGACGACAACCAGGGCAAAAGCGCTTTCCGCAGACATACGATTCAACTAAACAGGACAGTTCCAGAATTCCAAGACTCTCCCGTTTGCTTCGGCACGCAACACGGTCTCCCTCGGATGCGGGCCCGGTTCTGAGTCCGGAGGGAATATGGAGCGGACTTAGGGACAGGTAATCTATCCAGCGGACTTAGGGACAGGTAAATTATCCCCGCCGTCCCGGCCGCCCGCAAAGGCCCAAACGGGCATCGTCGCCAGCGGCATAAAAGGGGTCTGCCCTTGGATTTTGGTATTTGCCGCCTGTAGGCATGTATACCAAAATCCAAGGGCTGACCCCTTTCCCCTGTAATAAGGCACGCGGAGCAGTTGCGGCTCGGATTTCCTGATAACGGCGTCGGGCTGACTGGCCGGAGAGGCGCAGCCGGACCAAAGGAGGCAGAGAGCGGGCAAGGCGCAAAGGACGATTAACAGGGAACGAAGGCGAAGTTGGAGTATGGCTGGCATGGAGATGACCCGGTTCACTCATGAGAAATCACATTCTGAGTGGATTGGCGATGGCCAATTAGCCATCGAAGAATGCTGATGGGAAGACCGGCTCCGGCAAACCGAGGAACGAAAGCTCGCATAGCGGACAGAACGCTCCAGACTCGGCGCATGGATATCAGGAACAAGCCTTCGGAAGGTTCATTGGAAAACCCGTCCAGCAATCCCAAAAGAAAACCGCATCCGTTATGGCGGTGGTTTTGGCTGACCTTCCTTGTGCTTTCCCTCGGCTATGCATGGTATTCGTTCTACGTTCCTTCGAATGAGGTGGTTTGGGCAGACGACACCAATTCCGCACGGCAATTGGCGTCTGAATCGAATAAGCCAGTGATGATGTTTTTCACAGCAACCTGGTGTGTACCCTGTCGGATCATGAAGCGTGAAGTGTTTGCGGATTCGGAAGTTGCCGAGGCGATCAACGCACAAGTGGTCCCGGTGATGATTTACGCGGATTCACCCGGTGCCGATGAGTTGTTCCGTCAGTACAACATTGGAGGCACGCCGATTACGATTTTCACGGATAATTCGGGTCAAGTCCTGGATTATGCGGTTGGGGGAATTGGAAAACCGGAGTTCATGGATATGCTGGGGAAGCTGGTCAATTGATGTCTTCAGCTGAGTTGCAGTCCTGAATTGGAAGACCCGCTCGACCTGCTTTATCAGGGCAAAATGCAGCACCTGAGACCCATCCATGAGGCATTGCTTGAAAAGATGCGGGACTTCGGGGATTTCGAAACAGCGCCCAAGAAAACCTACGTCAGTTACCGTCGGAAAAAGCAATTTGCCATGATTGGTCCGGCCACCAATACGCGGGTGGAACTCGGCTTGAATGTGAAAGACCTCAAGCCAACGGATCGCCTCGAACAATTGCCGCCCGACCTCAGTTCTGCGTGTAGCTGCCCAGCAGGGTCCCGCCGGAGTAGGTCCCGCCGATGTAGAGGCCGTCCTGCAGGGTTCCCGTGCAAGTGCCCCCGGTGTAGACGCTGTAGGTGGTGCCCTTGACCAGGTCGGGCGACGAGAAGGTGAAAGCCGAGAACTGGCGCTCCGACTTGAAGGTGACCAGGCTGTTCCCGCTCGGATCCTGGATATGAAAGAGCGTGCCGGCGGACAGGCTCTGGTACATGGTCAACACCGCCGAAAGCTGAGTGGATTGACTGGACGGCGATTCGAGCATGTTCGAGGTGCCCGAGGCAATGGCCATGAATCCCCCGGTGATAAGGAAGGTCCCGTTGACGTCCACCCCGACCTCGACATTGCTCCACGGTGCGTGGGCGACGAGGGTTCCGCCGCTCATGGTGAAGTTGCCATTGCTGTCGATGCAGTCACCTTTGGTGGTACTCACATGGACCCACCCGCCGGCGATCAGGAGGAGGCTGCCGTCGTTGAATTCACCGTCCACGCCATAGGTGGCGTTGATTCCGTCGTCACTGGCCAGGACGTGAACCTCGCCGGCGTTGATGGTGATGTTCGGAGCTTCGATGCCCTCCACGGATTTCAGGATATCGATCAACCCGGCGTTCACCACGATCGAGTCCTTCGATTTGATTCCATCATCCGCGGACGAAATGGTGATTTCCCCGTTCTCAATGGTGATTGCGCCGTCGACAGAAATGGCTTTCGCCTCCGTGGCACCGGAGGACCCGGTCGAAATTGATGCCCCGGTGGTGGTGATTTCCAGGACCGGAGAGGACGATGCCGTTCCGATGGCGAGGGTTCCGTCCACCGAAATCCCTTTCCCGCCCTTGCCCGAGTGCTTGAGGAGGACGGTGCCCCCGGTCAACTCCAGGTTGCCGTTGGCTTTGAGACAAGTTCCCTGCGTGGCATCCTGCTGGCCGGACTCATTGACATAGGTGCCGCCATTGCCGCTGGAGGTGATGGACAGGCTGCCCGACCGGATGCGAATGTCGCCGTCGCTGGAGATGCCGCGTCCGGCCGCGCCGGTGGTGCTGATAGACACCTGGCAACCGTCCAGCAGCACGAGGGTATCGGCCTTGATCGCCGTACAATATGACGGATCGTAGCCGGATCCGGAGGCTTCGAGGACAACGCCACCCGAGGTGGCGATCGTCACTGCACCGCCCCGGAGCTGGATGTTCGCAGCGTTAAGGCCCTTGGACTGGTCGCCGTCCACCGTGAGGTCAAGCATCCCGCCGGTGACCACCAGGTCGCCTTTGCACTTGAGGGCATCGTTGTCGGCGTTTGGATTAAATACAATAAGATCGCCTCCGGAAATATGGACCGGCCCGTCGCCGGCGTCGACGCCGTCGCTTCCGGAAGTCACCACCTGGACCGATCCCCCCTGCTGGAGGTAACCCTCGTTGGTATGCACCGCGTCCTTGGTCGCGCTTTGAATGAGGATGGTGCCGCTGTGGATCTCGATGTAGTCGTCGCTTCCGAGGCCGTGCTGGTCGATCCCACGCCCGTTCACCAGGAGGTTGCCGGAACCGGTGAAGATCATTTGCCCCTCGCTGAAGAAGGCTGCCTTCTGGTCTTCCTCGGCCGGCGGATCCGCGTAGGTCACCCCATCGGTCAGGGTGGTTGTGGTGCCTGCCACCAGCTCTACCGTAACTTCCTCGTCCGCCTGGTTGTTGATCGCGGGGCCATCCACGTTGGTCAGGGTCAGGCCGTCCAGATGCAGGTTAAAGGGAAGATCTGAGTAAATCTTGAACATCCCGTCCGGGCTGCTTCCCGACAGGACATAGTCAATGTCCACCAAACCACCGTTCGCAGTGACAGTGACATCGGCACCAGAGACCTGCACCGAGACCCCCACCCCCTCCAACGGGTTGTCCACGGACACGGAGGTCCCGTTATAGTGGATGGCAACCGGGTTGGAGTGGCCCAGCAACTCGTAGTTCTCGGTGCTCAGGTTCCGGGCATAAAGCGCGTCATCCGGGGATGAGTAGGAATACCATTCAAGCCGGCTGGGGGAATAGATGTAGGGAAAGGAGCTCATCCAAACCCAGCCGTCGAGTCCCGGCTGTCCCAGCAACTCGTAGTCCTGGCCGCCGAAACTCTGGACGCGGAGCGCCTTGTCCGCGGAAAAGCAGAAGAACCAGGCGGACTCGGAATACGAATAGACATGGGGGTAGGAACTGACCCATACCCAGTTGTCGAGGGCGAATCCAGGGTGGGCACATCCAAGGAGGACGGCCGCCAGCGCCGACACCAATTTTGCAGGATTATCTTCGTATCGAAATTTCCATTTCATGCTGTCCAAGTCTTTGAACAGCACTGCTTTTTGACAAGGAACCTAGTATGACAGTTTTGTCATTTGGAACCGCCCTGAGTTGTCATTTTCGGGTCCCGGCACAGACACTTGCCAGTGCCCTGAATCAGTTGTGAAATTCACTCATCTGATGGCTGCTGCAACCCGAAGCTGTGGTAGTGAATTTCCACCTTCTCATCAAAGTTCGCCAACAGGTAGGCCCGCCCCTTGATCTCGGTAATGACGTACTCCGGGGCCGGCGTACCATCATCCAACACCTGAAAGCGAAATCCGAACCGTAGTTTCGTCAGCTTGATCCCGAATTTTGGCTTGAAGACGCCTTCACTTCGAACCTCAAGGGACCGGATGAATCCGTCCTCCCGATCCAGGACCAATTCCCCAACCAGGTCCTTCTGGGGTTCGGGCTGCCCTTCGATGGCAAAACGAGGAACAAACCGGAAATGCGCACCTTCGGCATCTTCATGGGTGAACTCAAGGCTGGCTTCATCAATCAGGTCGCGGATTCCGAAGTCTGAATTGTCCTCCGACTCTTGCTCTTGCCGGTTTTCGGAAAAGTCCTCCAGTTCCTCCGCCGAAGGTTCACGGCCGTCCACGGAAACCAGCCTGACCTGCCGCTCCGCCGGTTTGCCCGGCCCGAAATGCACGGTCCGGGAGGAATCTTCCTGAAGGAAATCCGCACTGAACGACCATGCTGCCAGGGACCCTTGATCAATCCGCGCCAATGCCGCCAACACCTCTGACGACTGGGCTTGACCGATGGGTTCCGCATCCAGATGCATAACCAACACCAGCGGCCACAACACCCGGAACATCCCCCGCCGCAGCACGCTCAACCCGCACAGGAATCCTAAACCCATATTTATATTGATGGCTGACACTCGTTCAGGCCCCGATCACCTGTCCCTTCCCCGGATCACTGGAGATGGTCCAGATAGGCGGCCATGTCGTTCCTGAGCTGGCGCAGGTCCGGGTCCGCCCTGGAGGACAGGCGCTGATCGATGCGTTCGATGTCGACCTCGACGGACTGCCGCAACTGACGTAGTGCCTGCTTGCCCAGGGGTGGATCCTGGACTCGCTCCACAAAGTCGGCAAACATCAGGAAGCTCATGGGAAAGGTATCCTGGTAGGGGGCCCACCGGTCGCGCACCGGGTCCGCCGCCAGGCTGAGGGCCATCCTGTTCATGGAGAGGTCGGGCCTGGTGATGACGGCCCGCATGTAATTCGCACACTGGGTGTAGAGGCGCTGTTGGATGGCTTCCCGTTCCCCCAGGTCCGCCTGGTTCAGTTCCTGGATGAGTTTACGGGTGGTGGTGCGCCATTCGAGGAGATCCAACGGGGCTCTTTCCATGCTGAAAATCACCTTCTGTTCGGCCCAGCAGGCTTCCTTTCGGCCACTCCTGACAGCCGGCAGGAATTCCAGCTTATCGACAAAGTCCAGTCCGGCCGTGTCGAGGATCGGAATTCCCGTGGACTGCTTGACCTTCAGGTCCTTCCTGGAGCCATCCGGCCCGATTTGAATCAAAACGACCAGGATGCCGGATTCCCTTTCAAGGATGGCTTCCGGGGGATAGTCGAGGATGGGGGAATTCACCGCCCGAGGCGGAAGGCGGTCATTGCCTGTTGCGCAACCCGCGACCAGGAGCATCAGGAAAGCGAGGATGGAAAATCCCGGTTTTCCACCGAATATCGCGGGCTGGTCACGCCCGCCACCATGCCTATGGAAGTTCATTGCGGGATAACAGATCGACCCTATGATTTTTAACCCAAATCCGGCCGAAAAGCGATGCAATTCATCCGGGTTGAAATTTCCGGAGAACACTGGACCGCCGCCCCCGCCTGTGGTAAACAGAATCCCATGAACGGCTGGCAGACCATCCTTGGAGCGGGTGGGGCGATCGGGCATCACCTGGCCCGGGAACTCAGGTCCTTTACGCGGCGAATCCGGCTGGTCGGGCGCCATCCGCAGGCGGTCAACCACGAGGACGAGCTTTTCCCGGCGGACTTGACGGATGCCGGGGCGACGCGGGAGGCGGTGGCGGGCTCCTCCGTCGTCTACCTGACGGTCGGGCTGCCCTACAATTACCGCATCTGGCGGCGGGACTGGCCCCGGGTCATGGAGAATACGATTCAAGCCTGCCGGGAAGCCGGGTCCAGGCTGGTCTTTTTCGACAATATCTACATGTACAGCGGCGACCTCAATCTGCCGATCACCGAGGAGCACCCGCAGGATCCGCCTTCCCGCAAGGGACAGGTTCGCAAGGAAATCCTGGACCGGCTCTGGGAGACCGTCGGAAGGGGCGACCTGGAGGCCCTGGTGGCCCGGGCGGCCGACTTCTACGGTCCCCATTCGGAGCATTCCAGTGTCCTCGGGGTGACCGTTTTCAAGCCGCTGGCGTCGGGAAAATCCGCGGTCTGGATGGGGCGGACCGACAAGCCGCATTCCTTCACCTACACCCCGGATGCGGCCCGTGCCACGGCGCTTCTTGGGAACACCCCCGAGGCCTTTGGCCAGACCTGGCACCTGCCGACCGCTCCCGAACCCTGGACCGGTCGCGAATGGATCGAGACCGTGGCCGCCGCCTACCGGGCCAAGCCCAATTTCCAGGTGGCGGGCAAGGCGGGGCTGTACCTCTTCGGCCTGTTCAAGCCGGTGATGCGGGAATTCCCGGAAATGATCTACCAGTACGACCGGGATTACATTTTCAGCAGCGAGAAGTTCGAATCCGCCTTTCCGCTCCGCCCGACCTCCTACGAGGAGGGCCTGAGCCGCTGGAAATCGGCCTTTTAGGGCCAAAGGGTAGGCTGCTGCGCTGGCAAACCCGGGAGGGCGCCTCCGCCGCCGGGAGGGACAAGGTAGATTACCGTAAATTACCGCCCGTTACTGGCTTCCAACCGGCGGATTTGGGAGAATGTGAAAGAGGTTCGGCCAATCAGTCACTTCTTCAACATCCAGTAATTCCCATAGGACCGGATCCCATGAATGCAAATGCGCAAACCATGAACGAATGGATCTTATGAATGCTAGAATACTATCCCTGGTCCTGCCATTGACGGGATCCCTGATTATGGCTTCCCTGCACGGGGACAGCCTTCAACTGGCTGACGGCGGCATGCTGGAGGGCGAGTTCATCGGCAGCAGCAATCAAATCATCATGTTCCGCTCGGGTGCGGACATTGAGGCCTTCCCGCACGACGAGGTTGTCGCGGTCTTCCTGAGCGCAGGTGTGGAAACCGTTGAAGCGGCTGTCCTGGCGCCTGAATCCAGCAAAATCACTGTGCCAACGGGCACCCGCCTGCTGATCCGCATGACCGACTCCGTCGACTCCAACCGTCATCCGGCCGGCCACCGGTTCCGGGCCCAGCTGGAGGGTGCCGTTGTTGTGGACGGGGTCACGGTCGCCCCGCGCAATACGATTGTCTATGGCCGGGTGGCCTCATCCAGCCAGGCCGGTCGCCTGGCAGGCTCCTCCGAACTGACCATCGAGTTCACGGACTTCATGATCAGCGACCAGCTTTACTCGATCGTCACCTCGGGCCTTCAGGCCCAGAGCGGAAACGAAGCCGCCGCGACCCTCCGCCGGACCGCGGGGGCCGCCGCGATCGGCGCCCTCATCGACGGCAAGAAGGGTGCCAGGACGGGGGCCAAGGTCGGGGCCGGGGCCTCCATCCTGACACGGGGCAGTTCGATCAACGTCCCGGGAGGAACCCTTATTGAAACCCAGCTCAGCGCACCGGTGCTCCTCCCGCGTCCCTGATGGGCCCTCAGCTGTCTTGCGAGCCACTTTAACCGGAAAGCAGAAATGATTTGTCTATCCCACATGAGAAACAAGCCGGCCGGGGCTGTCCTGGCCCTGGTTCTGCCGATTCTGTTTTGCAGCTTGAACCTGAACGCGAAGGAAGAGCTCAGCCGCTTGCGCCTGCAGGTGGACCGGAAGGCCGGCCAATTGATCGATTCACTGGCCCGGACCGACCCGCAGTTTTCCGCCGCCCTCGACACGGCGGCCGGTTATTTTGCCGGCCAGCTGGTTCAGGTCCAGGCGCTTGTGGCGGGAGCCGGCTCGGGCACGGGGGTACTGGTCGACCTGGATTCCGGGGAGAGGATTTACCTGGATGTGACCCGCTTTGACCTCGGGCCGGGCTTTGGAGGGCAAGCCATGTCGGCCGTCATCCTTATCCATGACCGCGATGTCCTGAACGAGGCCAAAACGGGAAACTGGAACGTGGGCTGGGGGGCTGAAGCCGCTGCCGGCGAGGCGTATGCGGCTTCCCGTCGAAGAGGGCGGGATTATTCCGTTTACGCCATGACCAATGAGGGCCTCCTGGCCGTGGCCAGCCTGCGCGTTGTCCGTTTCCGCCTGAATCCCGAAATGAACAACCTGAGCGTCTCCGCCTACAATATCCCCAATTGGTCGAAGACCAAGGGGGTGGAAGAAGAGCCGGGGACCTGGAACCGAACCCTGCCTTTCCTGGCCCGGAAGGTCGTTGAGAAAGGGTACAAGCTGCCCCTGCCGTACGGAGCGGGGCTCATTTACGCTCACGCCGAGCAGGAGCAGAACATTACCGACGTCAGGATTGGCTTCGGCGGCTCGGAGAAGGTGCCGGTTGAGGCGATCATCTTCGACGAGGTGATCTCCACCAACAACTCCTACCAGTTCAAGCTGGATGGATGGATCCTTCCCTTCATGAACGTCTTCGCATCGGTCGGGTACATCGACGGCAAGGGGCCCATCTCCCTGAGAATTGATGGCGACACCCTGCTCGAGGATTTGGGGATCAACTGTGGCGGCATCATTCCCCATCCCCTTTGCAAGATCCTGGGCGGCAAGGAAGTGACCTTTCCCGTGACAGCCAGCTTTCAGGGAGTAGCCTACACGGGCGGCACCCTCATCGCAGGCGGATGGAATGGCTGGTTCTTCACCCTTCCCGTTACCTTCACCTACACGGACTTGAAGGATACCCGTACCGACGGCTACACCATGGGGTTCTCCCCGAGGGGAGGACGCGTGATTTCCCTGCAGAAGCTGGGTAACCTGGCCGTGTTCTTTGGCGCGCAATACATTAAAGCCGAGATGGATCTCGATGGAAGCTACACCTTCCCGGGAACCGATGTCTCCGTGGAATACCTGGTTTCCCAGAGCAACAAGGACCGATGGACCCTGACCCTGGGATACAACTGGGAGATTAACCGGAGGTGGTCCTGGTCCTTTGAATACTCGGGCTTTATCGGATCCAGAAAAACTTTTGTGACCACAACGAGTTTCCGGTTTTAAGGATAACTGCAATTCCGGTCCCGCCTGGCATCAACGAAACCCACCCCATGCAATTCCTCCCGTATCATCTGGCCCTGATTGCCGGAGTGCTCCTGGCTGGCTGCCAGACTCGCCTGAAGTCCCCCGAGGTGATAGCGGATGCAGCAATGACCTCCCTCAATAGCCGGGCGGGCAAGGTCGTGGACGAGGAAGAGCGGCGCCTGGTTATCATGGAGGATTTCAAGCGTATCCAGGGGCTCTTCCGGGAGTTCAGGGATATTCAAATCCAGCATCGGGAAGAAATGAGCCGCCTCCTCCGTGATTATGATTCAACCGAGGAACAGATCCTGTCTCAAATTAGTCTATACAACGAGCTCAAGGAACAAAAGGTGCGCGAGGGGCAAGACCTTCTGCAGTCCATGAATGCGACCATGAAGGAGGATGAGCGGAAGGCCATGGAGACCGAGATACGGCTCGTCATGAAATCGCTTTTCGGCCTCACCAGCGCTCCCTGAAAGGACTTTAACCGAGGAGAATCATGCTCATCGCCTTACTGACCATGCTTTTGATGGGACAAGGATCCGGGACAAGCACCCTGCTTGAGGATCTGGGATACATGGAGAAAGCAATCCAGCAAACCGTCCAGGATGAGGCGATCCGCTCGGAGGCGCTGGATCTGGTGCGGAAGATCCGGGACCGGTCAGAGCAATACAACCAGCAGCGGGCGGAAACGATCACCCTGTTCCTGGAATCGGAAAACCCTCTCGCGAAACCCGCCGATGAAGTCATGGAACAGCTGGAAGCCTTTGAGCGGGAAACCCGGACCGGCCAGGTTGAAATGATACGCCTCTTCCTGAAGCTGCGCTCCCTCCTCACCCGGGAGCAGTGGCAGGCCGTGATCCCGCCGGGGAAGTCCGGGTAGTGACGCGAAACCCTTGCCAGGGCGCCGGGCATTCCGGATAATTTTCTAGGGCACCAACATTGAATCGAGGGACAAATGAACAGAGGACCGAATAACCACTCCCACCAACCGGACCGGGGGCCAACCAGGCTTCGCTTCCTGGCAGGCTCGATTCTGGCCCTTGTTTCCATCCTCCTCAACGCCTGCTCGAATCCTGATCTTGTCCCGCTGATGCCGACCCCGCTGGTCTATCAGCTGTCTGAAAAAAGTCCTCTCGAGAACATCCCCGAAGAGGAGCGCTGGAACCTGCGCAAGGTGTATTATGCCACCACCCGGGAACGGGAACCGAATCTGAGAAGAATCGTCTACACCAACGAAGAATCCAACGAGGTCTCGATCGGCATGGCGCTGGTCTCGTTTGGC
>ENA-ORCW01000635-ORCW01000635.1-marine-metagenome-genome-assembly--contig:-NODE-635-length-15514-cov-2.966639_pt1 | contig 15514 bp, 13 predicted proteins | sample MGYA00237784_ERZ508517 | MGnify/ENA primary metagenome ERZ508517 (study PRJEB26187, sample SAMN06268979) | marine metagenome | isolation source: Tt ae E1 feedstock associated aerobic enrichment on... | reverse complement strand
CCAGGTGCCGCTTTCCGGGCCGGAAGGTGGCGACGTTGAGAAAGAGGCACGTTTGGTCGCCGATCCGATATTCCGCCCGCATCCGGGCCCGTTCGCGCCTGTACTCCCCGAGGTTCCGCTCCAGCAGGACGGCATTGTGGACCACATGAATCCTTTCCTCCGGAAAATTCCTCTCCAGCAGGCGGCGCTTCCACCAGTTGGAATTGACCAGCACCGCCCGTACCACGCCCAGGGACCAGTAATGGAGGGGGAAGAGGGTCTTTCCGGTCCGCAGGGTGGCGACCACCGGAATAGCCGGAAACCGCCGCTGGATAAATCCGGCATAGCAGTTGGCGGTTCGCCCCATGCAGAGGATGATGTCCGGTGCCCGCTCTTTGATCCGCTTCATCAACCCGGGGGCCAGGAGGGGAAGCCCGGTGTCGAAGGACTGCAGGACCTGGACCGGGATGTCGCCCAGGTGCTGCGCATCGTTGAGGTGTCCGCCCGGGCGGAAGGTCAGGATCTCCGCCCCGTGACCGGCGGCCGTAAAGGTTCGGGCCAGGAACAGGCTTTGACGCTCCGTGCCGCCCACCCGGAGGTAATCCTGGACGATCAGGATCTTCATTTGCCGCCCAGTTGATAGTAGCGGCCGATGGCCCACAGCAGGATCCGCCCCGGTAAAAGCCGAATCCCCATCGGGGCCAGCACGGCCTGGAAAAAGTCGCCGCTCCGGTAGGTACCGCTGCGACCCCCGGCGATCCGCCGCACCAGGTCCTCCGCCGCCTTCTCCGGGAGCGGGGCCGCCTGCAGGTTCTCCTCCATGCGTCTCCAGGCCCGGCCGGTTGCGCCCGACAGCTCCCCGTGGGCCTGCATGTTCTCGTTGAAGGCGGTCCGGTAGTCGCCCGGTTGAAAGTCGATGATGACCAGGCCGGAGCCTTTCTCGCTCAGGATCAGGCTTTGCGTGAATCCACTCAGGCCGGCCTTGCCGGCACTGTAGGTCGACATGTAGGGGAGGGGAAATACAGCAGCCAGGGAGCTGACGTTGACAATCGCCCCGCGGCCCCGTTGGCGCATCCCGGGCAGGACTGCCCGGACCAGACCCACGGGGGTCTCCAGAAGCAGGCGGAACTGTTCGGGGGGTCCTTCCTCGGGCAGGGCTTCCAGCCGCCCATAAAGGCTTGATCCAGCATTGTTAACCAGAATATCCAATTTAATTAACAAATGCTCGTTATCCCTTGCGAAACCCTTCCACCCGTCCTGCGTTGCCCCCTCCAGGGCCAGCCAGCGGATGTCCGGATCGAGTCCTTCCCGGTCGGGATCCCGGGTGGTGCCATAGACGGTCAGGCCGGCCCGGTGCAGCTGGCGGGCTACGGCCCGGCCGATGCCGGAAGAGGCGCCGGTGACGAGGGCCGTGGAGTAGCTGGCGGAAAGCCCCTCGGGCGGGTTGGACATGGGGCGCAGCTTTGGACGCGAAACTGGAGGAGGCAAGCTTGGAGAAAAATGGGACTTCCGTTTAGCGGACCCATCATCTAGAGGGGAAGGATGCGCGTGGAATGCAGAAGCGGGACCGGACATGGAGAGCGCTGAGGACCAGTCCGCCGGCCCGGTCCGGATCCTGACCCACGAGTTTGCCCCCTTCACGGGAGGGATCGCCGTCTACATCGAGGAAACGGCCCGGGCGGCGGCCTCGATGGGAGTCGATACCAGGGTCTGGGCCCCCGATTACGGGAAGCCTTCCCGCCAAACCTTTCCCTTTCCCGTGCAGCGGGTCCCGATGCCGCGGGGCCGGCAGGACTGGGGCTGCCGCCGCCGGATGGCCATGGCTTTGAGAAAGTCCTTTCCGGATGGCCGCATGCCCGGCACCACGCTCCTCGCCGAGCCGGGTCCCCTGCGGCTGTTCCTCTATCCGTCCCTGATGCGCCTGCCGGTGCCGGAGCGCCTGGTGGTCCTGCTGCACGGTTCGGAGGCGGCCGGCCTGGCCCGGCTCCCCCACCGGCGCTGGCTCCTGGGGCGGCTCCTGCGCAAAGCCGACCGGGTGGCGGTTATTTCATCCCCCGTGGGAGAGTTGGTGCAGCGGCTCTGGCCCGGCGTCGGGAACAAGCTGGTCCGGGTGCCCGGCGCGGTCCGCTCGGTTTGGCGGGAGCTGCCCGTCCCGGAGAGAGTTCCGGTTCCGGAGGTTTTCGAGATTCTCCAGGTCGGCCGGGTCCACCCGCGAAAGGGTCAGCACGTCCTCCTGGAGGCCTTGGCGCGGCTGCCGGAAAGCCTCCGGGGGAAGGTCCGGGTCCGCCTGCTCGGGCCCCTGGTCCGGCCGGCTTATGCAAATCTATTAATGAACCTTATCCGGCGGCACCGGATCCCCGCAGTCCTGGAGGGTCCGGTCAGCTTGCAGGCCCTCCAGGAAGCCTACAGCCATGCGGATGTCCTGGTCATGCCCAGCCGGGCCTACCGGACCAGCATCGAGGGCTTCGGCCTGACCCTGGTCGAGGCCCAGCACTTCGGCTGTGCCGTGGTCGGGTCCCGCATCGGCGGCATCGGTGAGACCTTGCGGGAAGGGGAGACGGGAATTCTGGTTCCCCCGGACAATGCCGATGCGCTGGCCGGCGCTCTGCGTGAGCTGCTGGAGAACCCGGAACGCCTTCGCGCGATGGGAATGGCCGGCTCCCGCTTCGTCCGCGAGTCCTTCTCCTGGGAGGGAAATGTCCGCCGCCTGGGATTAGCCTAGCTTAATCATCGAAATATGTTTTCTTATATACCGGACGCGTTTTTCGTGGTCAGGCTTAAAGGCTTTACTGTATCAGCGCTGCTTATTAACCCCTTAGGTTTTCAGAAGAACAGGATTTATATCCCTTCAACTACAGGCAATGAGTTCACTAGGAAAAAAATACATAATGGCCCTCAGCGGACTGGTACTGGTCGGCTTCGTGTGCGGGCACATGCTTGGGAACCTGCAGATGTTCCTGCATAGCGACTGGATCAACGAGTACGCCTACAAGCTGCAGCACCTGCCCTACGGGCTGCTCTGGGTGGTGCGGACGGTGATGCTGATCGCCGTGGTGGCCCACGTCATCACCGCGGTCATGCTGGTCCTGGAGAACCACCGGGCCCGGCCGGAGAAGTATGTCGCCCGGGACACGCTGCAGGCCAGCTTCGCCAGCCGGACCATGCGCTACACCGGCTTCATCCTGTTTTTCTTCATCATTTTCCACCTGATGCACTTCACCATCCAGAACGTTCATCCGGAGTTCAAGGACCTGGAGGTAAGGCTGGAGGGCGTTTCCGGAAGTCATGGCAGCCTGGAATCGCGCACCATCTGGGGCGTTTACGACAAACTCTCCGCACACGGCGAATTTCCGGAAAGCGAGGCCCTTGCCGTCCATGACGTCTACAGCATGGTGGCCATCGGCTTCAGTCCGACGTACTGGTACGTCTCGGTCTTCTACATCATTTCCATGGGGCTGCTCTGTTACCACCTGATGCACGGCATCAGCAGCATGTTCCAGAGCCTGGGCCTGCGCAACGCCATCTGGCGGGTCCGGCTGGACCGGATTGCCCTGGTCATTTCCCTGGTGGTCTTTGTCGGCTTCGCCTCCATTCCCGTGGCCTGCCTGACAGGTCTCATCGAACCCATCACCCCGCTGGTTGCGGTCCATTAAGCTAGAGGAGAGGAACATGAATTTGGATGCCAATATCCCTGAGGGTCCCATCGAGCAGAAGTGGACCAACGCGAAATTCAAGTACAAGCTGGTCAATCCGGCCAACAAGCGGAAGTACTCGGTCATCGTGGTCGGCAGCGGCCTGGCCGGGGCCGGCGCCGCCGCCACGCTCGGCGAGCTGGGCTACAACGTGAAGTGCTTCTGTTACCAGGACAGCCCGCGCCGGGCCCACTCGATCGCCGCCCAGGGCGGGATCAACGCGGCCAAGAACTACCAGAACGACGGCGACAGTATTTTCCGGCTCTTCTACGACACCGTCAAGGGGGGCGACTTCCGCAGCCGCGAGGCCAATGTCTACCGCCTGGCCGAGGTCTCCAACAATATCATCGACCAGTGTGTGGCCCAGGGCGTTCCCTTCGCCCGCGAGTACGGCGGGATGCTGGACAACCGTTCCTTCGGCGGGGCCCAGGTCAGCCGCACTTTCTACGCCCGCGGCCAGACCGGGCAGCAGCTCCTGCTGGGAGCCTACCACAGCCTGAGCCGCCAGATCGGCCTCGGCCAGGTCAAGATGTACAACCGGCATGAGATGCTGGACGTGGTCCTGATCGACGGCGTGGCCAAGGGGATCATCACCCGGAACCTGGTCACCGGCAAGATCGACCGCTGGGCGGCCGATGCCGTGGTCCTGGCCACCGGCGGTTATTCCACGGTCTTTTTCCTCTCCACCAACGCGGCCGGATGCAACGTCACGGCGGCCTGGCGGGCCCACCGGCGCGGCGCCGGCTTCGCCAATCCCTGCTACACCCAGATTCACCCGACCTGCATCCCGCAGGAAGGGGAGCACCAGTCCAAGCTGACCCTGATGTCGGAGTCCCTCCGCAACGACGGGCGGGTCTGGGTGCCCAAGAGCAAGGACGTGGCAAAAAAAGTCCGGCTTGGAGAGATGAAACCCTCCGATGTCGCGGAGGAGGACCGCGACTACTATCTGGAGCGCAAGTACCCGAGCTTCGGCAACCTGGCTCCGCGCGATATCTCAAGCCGGGCGGCCAAGGAAGCCTGCGACGACGGCCGCGGCGTGGCCCCGACCGGGTTCGGTGTCTTCCTTGACTTCGCCGACGCCATCAACCGTCTCGGCAAGCACGTTATCGAGGAGCGCTACGGCAACCTCTTCGACATGTATGAAAACATCACCGGGGTGAATGCCTACGAGCAGCCCATGCAGATTTATCCGGCTCCCCACTACACCATGGGCGGGCTCTGGGTGGACTACAACCTGATGACCTCCATTCCGGGGCTCTTCGCCGCCGGCGAATGCAATTTCTCCGACCACGGGGCCAACCGCCTCGGGGCCTCGGCCCTGATGCAGGGGCTGGCCGACGGGTACTTCGTGGTTCCCTACGCGGTCGGCAATTACCTCGGCTCGGAGGTTCCGATCGGCAAGGCCGGCAAGATCGACATCAACGATCCGGCCTTTGCAGAGGCCGAGGACGCGGTCCGCAGCAAGATCGACAAGATGCTCTCCATCAAGGGGCACTCCAGCCCGCGCAGCATTCACATCGAGCTGGGCAAGATCATGATCAACCATTGCGGCATGGCCCGCGATGCGGACGGCCTCAAGGAGGCTATCAGCATGATCCGCGACCTTCGCCAGCGTTTCTGGAAGGACCTCAAGCTTCCGGGCTCGTCACATGAACTGAATATCGAGCTGGAGCGGGCCGGCCGGGTGGCCGACCACCTGGAATTCGCCGAGCTGATGTGCTACGACGCCCTCGACCGTGACGAGTCCTGCGGCGGTCACTTCCGGGTCGAGCACCAGACCGAGGAAGGCGAGGCCACGCGCGACGACGAGAATTTTTCCCACGTCTCGGTATGGGAGTTCAAGGGTCTGGACCAGCCGCCGCAGAAGCATGCCGAACCGCTGGTCTTTGACTACGTCAAGCCGGGAGTCCGGAGCTACAAGTAAGGAACGACAGCCAACCACAAAGACGGATTAAATCATGTCGGAAAGAAACATCAGCATTACTTTGAAAGTCTGGCGGCAAAAGGATGCCGACTCCGCGGGCGCATTCGAGACCTACCGTATGGAATCGGTCTCCACCTCCTCTTCCTTCCTGGAGATGCTCGACCTGCTCAACGAGCAGTTGATCGAGGAGGACAAGGACCCGATCGCCTTTGACCATGACTGCCGGGAAGGCATCTGCGGGATGTGCTCCCTGGTCATCAACGGCATCCCCCACGGAAAGAACAAGCTCCAGACCACCTGCCAGTTGCACATGCGCAGCTTCCGGGACGGGGACACCATCACCATCGAGCCGTACCGCTCGAAGCCCTTCCCGGTCACCCGGGACCTGGTGGTCGACCGCACCCCCATGGACACCATCATGCAGGCCGGCGGGTATGTCACCCAGCGCATTGGCGCGGCCCAGGATGCCAACGCCCTGCCGATCTCCAAGGAACTGGCCGACAAGGCCATGGACGCCGCCGCCTGCATCGGTTGCGGGGCCTGCGTGGCAGTCTGCCCGAATGCCTCCGCGATGCTCTTCACCTCGGCCAAGGTCAGCCAGTTGAACATGCTCCCGCAAGGCAAGCCGGAGAAGGATCGCCGGGCCCTGCGGATGGTTGGCGCCATGGACGCGGCCGGCTTCGGCAACTGCACCAACATCGGGGAATGCGAGGCGGCCTGCCCGAAGGGAATCAGCCTGGACTTCATCGCCAGGATGAACCGCGATTACGCCGTGGCCTCGGTGAAGCAATTCCTCGGCATGGTCGGCTCCGTTTGAGGGTACTCTTGACAAGGGTCCGGGCGCGTTTATCGCTAACAATATGCGTCTGAGTGAGTTCCGGAGGTCCGGCCCGCCGGAGGCTCCACATTACTAGGAATCCATGGGATCCGAAATGATCATAGCCTTCCTCTTAGGCCTCCTGTTCTCGGGAGTGGTTTGCTACCTGCTTCACATGCGGCTGAAAAAAATCGGCGAGGAGCGGGTTCGCGAACGCTGCCGGATTGCCGAGCGGGAAAAGCAGCTCCACATGGAGGAATGGACCAACCGCAAGGAGCTGGAATACGAGCGCCGGGTCTCGGAACTGGAGCGGGATTTCCGGGAGCGCGAACTGGAACTGCGAAGCCGCGAGGAGGAAGCCAACGGGGTCCTCATGTCGGCGGAAAAGGACCGCGACGCGCTGGAACGCCGCCGAACCGAGATCGAGGAGAAGTACGAGACCCTTGAGAAATCCGAGGACCGCCTGCGCGAATTGATCAGCGAATACCGCAACCGCCTCCAGGAAACCGGACAGATGGGCATGGAGGCGGCCCGCGAGCACCTGCTCGAACTGGCCCAGCGCGAATGCGAGGACGAGGTCCGGGCCATGAAGGACGAGGTCCTCGGAAGGGCCGAGAAGGACATCGAGAACGAGGCCCGCCGGACCCTGATTGCCTGCATGCAACGGCTCAGCGCGGCCCCGCATGAGGATATCACGGCGACCATCGTCTCCCTCCCCAGTGACGACATGAAGGGCCGGATCATCGGCCGCGAGGGCCGGAACATCAAGTCCTTCGAGTCCATGACCGGGACCACCCTCCTGATCGACGAGACCCCGGACAGCGTGCTGATTTCCTCTTTTGACCCGGTCCGCCGGGAGACCGCCCGCCTGGCCCTGGAATCCCTCATCAAGGATGGCCGGATCCATCCCAGCAGCATCGAGGAAGCGGTCAAGCGGGCCGAGGAGGACGTCAAGCACAGCGTGGTGGCCAGCGGTGAGGACGCCCTGCGGCAATTGCGCCTGAGCCGGATGCATCCGGAGGTGGTGTCCGCTCTCGGTAAACTGCGCTTCCGCCTGTCCAACAACCAGAATTCCCTGGAGCATTCCCTGGAGGTGTCCCATCTCTGCTCGCTGATGGCTTCCGAACTGGGCCTGGAAACCGAAATCGCCAAACGCTGCGGACTCCTGCACGACATCGGCAAGGTCCTGGACCAGGAGCACGAGGGCAGCCATGCCAAGGCCGGGGCCTATTTCCTGAAGCGGGTCGGCAACGAGGATCCACGGGTCATCAACGCCGTGGCCGCCCACCATGGCGAGGTGCCCGCGGAAAGTCCCTACGTGGGGCTGGTCATGGTCGCAGACAGCCTCAGCGCGATGCGTCCCGGCGTCCGGGGCGACAGCCTCGACGGTTACCTGCAGCGCATCCGCAGCCTGGAACAGATCGCCACCTCCCTGCCCGGGGTCAACGAGGCCTACGCCATCCAGGCCGGCCGGGAAATCCGGGTCATCGTCTGTCCGGACAAGGTCTCCGAGGCCGATGCCTCCATCCTGGCCCGCAAAATTCGCCGCCGGATCGAGGACGAGCTGCAGTACCCGGGCACCATCAAGGTCACTGTGGTCCGGGAACAGCGGTTCGAGGAAACCGCCCTGTGATCCTTCGAAACGCCTGAATTCAGGCGTTTTTTGTGCCCGCCTTTCCCGGTGCGCCGGCCAGCATGGTCCCCATGCCCCGACGCAAGAGCAGACCCCCCGAGGAGCCTTTCCAGATGGCCCCCATGATCGACATGGTGTTCCTGCTGCTGGTCTTTTTCATGACAGTCAGCACCCTTGCCAGGGAGGCCCGCCCGGAGCTGGACCTGGCCCTTTCCCGGACCGCCCGGGTCCCCGAGGAGGCCCCGCCGCGTGATATCCTGACCGTCCTCCGCGATGATACCGGGTCGCGGATTTACTGGCGGAACCGCCAGGTTGAACTGGACCAGCTGGAAACACTCCTCCGGGAATCGGCCCGGAATCCCGACTCGCAGCTCCTCCTGCGCGGGGGACCGGAGCTCCCCTGGTCGGAATGGCAACGGATCCTCGCCCTGGTCCGGGAAGCCGGGATCCGGGACCTGGTCTTCGCCACCTTCGAGGAGTGAACCTGCCGTGAGCCTCCGTCGCCAGTTTCTGGATACACCGGAGATCCCCATCGCCCCCATGATCGACTGCGTCTTCCTGATGCTGGTCTACTTTATGACCACCAGTTCCCTGGAGAAGTCGGAGGCCGACCTCCCTTTCCCGGCCGGCCGGCCGGGCCTGGCCAGCGACCCGCTGCCGCAAATCGATGAGCAGCGGCTGGCCATCGATGCCGCGGGAACGGTGCTCTGGAACGGTTCCCGCTTCGACATGCTGGACGGCTCCGGGCTGTCCCCGCTGCGGCAGCGCCTGGCCGCCTTCGAACAGACCTGCCGGTCTGCCGGTAGTGAAGCCTCGCTACAGATCCTGCCGGACCGGGATGCCCCGCACCAGGCGCTGGTCAGCACCCTCGACGCGGTCTCGCTGACCGGGATCGAACAGGTGCACCTGCCCTGAGCGGACCTTCCCTCAGGCCTCGACCAGTCCCTGCTGGATGGCGAACCGGGTCAGGCTGGCCACATCGTGGATGTCCAGCTTGCTCATCACGTTGGACCGGTGGGTGTCCGCGGTCTTGACGCTGATGTCGAGGCGGACTGCCACTTCCTTGGTGGTGTGGCCTTCCGCGATCAGCTGCAGGATCTCGCGCTCACGCCGGGTCAGTTGATCGAGGGAATCGGTCACTTGGGGATTGAGCATGATCTCCCGCATGATCTCCAGGACCTGGGTGCTCATGAAGGATTCTCCGTTCAGGACCCTCTTGATGGCTGTCTCCAATTCGTCGACCGAGGCGTTTTTATGGACGATGCCGTTGACCCCGGCCTTGAGGGAAGCCTGCACCCGTTCCCGGGAGGGATGCCCGGAGAAGACCAGCAGCTTGATCGAGGGGAATGCCTTGCGCAGCTGCCGGACAATTTCCAGGCCGTTCAGGCTGGGCAGCATGATGTCGATAATGGCCATGTCCGGCTTCATTTCCTTGCAGGCCTGCAGGCCTTCCAATCCGTCTCCGGACTGGCCGGCCAGGTGCAGGTCGGATTGATCTTCTATCAGGCGGCAAACCAGCTCCCGCAGGATCTGCTGGTCCTCAATGACGTATATGGATTTCATTTCTGGGTATTGTTGGATGAGTCAGCAGGGTGGCATTTTAGGTCAAGGTAATGGGCCCGCAAGGCTGTATAGTCGGCCTCCCGGGATCCGCTCAGGATGACGTGGTCGAAGTGGTCCGCGACCTTGATTTCCTCCTCCGCGCTGCGCAGGCGGCGCTGGATCTCGGCTTCGTCATCGGAGCCCCGGTGCAAGAGGCGCTCCCGGATCTGTTCCAGGGAACGGGGCTTGATGAAAATGGTGTGGACCTTGCCTTCCAGCTCCGGGCTGGACCTGGCCTTGAGGCGGAAGGTTTCCGCTCCCTGGACGTCGATGTTGAGGAGAATGTCATGGCCTCCCTCCAGCATGCGCAGGATGTGGGCCCGCTCCGACCCGTAGTAGCGTCCGTGCACGAGGGCCCATTCGATGAAATCGCCGTTGCGGATTCTCCGGGCAAATTCCTCCTTCCCGAGAAAGTGGTAATCGACGCCGTCAACCTCGCCGGGACGGGGTTGCCGGCTGGTGCTGGTCACCACCCGGCGGATGGAGTCGCCGAATTCCTCCAGCAGGCGGTCGCAGAGGGTGGTTTTGCCCGACCCGGCCGGACCGCTGATGATGATCACGTGCGTCGGTGAAGAGGGTAGGGGAGTCATGGGCTGGAGGATATGGCTCAGGGATCAAGGTCCATCAGGATTTCCCGGGGGCTGGACCCGTTTTCCGGACCGACCATGCCTTCGCCCTCGAGGATTTCCATGATCCGGGCGGCGCGGTTGTAGCCGATCTTGAGTCGGCGCTGGAGCATGGAGGTGGACGCACGCTTGGAATTGCGGATCACCTCGATGGCATCCGGGACCAGCTCGTCGTCCCATTCGCCATCGACCCCTCCGGCGCCGGCTTCCTCGGGATTGTCGATGTTCTTCTGGAAGGACTCGTCGAACTCGGGTTCGCCGTTCACCTCGCGGATATGGTGGACGATGTTGGTGATCTCGTCATCGCCGACAAAGGCGCCCTGGGCCCGCACCAGATCGGCGGAACCCGGGGGCAGGAAGAGCATGTCCCCCTTGCCGATGAGGTGGTCGGCTCCCATGGTGTCGAGAATGGTCCGGGAATCGACCTTGGAGGCGACCTTGAAAGCGATCCGGCTGGGCAGGTTGGCCTTGATGACCCCGGTGATGACATTCACCGAGGGACGCTGGGTGGCCAGGATGAGGTGGATCCCGGCGGCGCGGGCCAGCTGGGCCAGGCGGGCGATCCCGGTCTCGATATCGGCCGGGGCGACCATCATCAGGTCGGCCAGCTCGTCCACGATGCAGACGATGTAGGGGAGCTTGCTGGGCGGTGTATCCATCGCGACCGGATCGCGGGGAACCTCGATGGAGGCCGCCGCGGCCCGTTCCTCCGGGGTCATGTCCGCGTCCATGGCGGCCGCCCGTTCCTCGGCCTCGCGGGCCTCGGCGCGGTTCTTGGCCATCTTGGCGTTGTAGCCGGCAATGTTGCGGACGCCCACGCTGGCGAAAAGGTGGTAGCGGCGCTCCATCTCGTTGAGCAGGTACTTCAGGGCGTTGGGAACCTTCTTGGGGTCGGTGACCACCGGCACCAGCATGTGGGGCAGGGAGTTGTAGACCTGCATTTCCACGATCTTCGGGTCGACCATCACGAAGCGGAGGTCCTCCGGGCTGGAGTGGTAAAGCAGGGAAGTAATGATGGAATTGATACAGACCGTTTTCCCGGAACCGGTCGAGCCGGCGATGAGCAGGTGGGGCATCTTGGTCAGGTCGGCGATCAGGGGCCGACCGGAGACTTCCTTGCCGAGGGCGACCGGGATTTCGGCCTTGGTGTTGACCCAGTCCTCGGACTCGAGAATGTCGCGGATGAAGACGGACTGGGGATGCTTGTTGGGCACCTCGATCCCCACGCAGCCCTTGCCGGGCACCGGAGCCAGGATGCGGACCGACAGGGCCTTCAGATTGAGGGCGATATTCCGGTCCAGGTTGAGGATCCGCTCCACCCGGACGCCGGCCGCCGGGTAGACATCGTAGCGGGTGATGACCGGTCCGGTATGGACGTCGCCGGTGGAGACGCGGACCCCGAATTCCTCCAGGGTCTTGACCAGCATGTCCGCCGTCTGCTGGTGGATGCCCTCGTCGTCGCCATCGTTGCCGGACTGGGGCTCGCTGAGGAGGCGCATCGGGGGAAACTTGTAGTTGCCCTTTTTCTCCGGAAGCTTGACCGCCTTGCGGACTTCCTCCCCGGCGATGATGCGCAGGTGCGAACCTTTCTTGCCGGCGCCCTGCCCGTTCGAACTGGCGGACAGCTTGATCGGACCGGACTGCAGCGCCTCGCGCGGATCGGCGTCCCTGCTCTCCGCGGTTTCCAGCTCGGCAACGGGCTCGGGATCGAAAGAGGGTTCCGGCTCCATGGCCGGCTCCGGTTTGGGCTCCGGCCGGCGGGCCGCCGGGCGCGGCTTCTGGACGGGCTCGTTTTCCTCCTCCACGATGGGAGCGAAGGGCTGCACCTCGTCGTCCTTCCGGCCCAGCTTGAGGGCCTTCTTGCGGGCCGGGGGCGGTTCGGTGGCCATCGACGGCGGGGCCGGGAGCGGTTTGCTGCCGGGGGCGGCCTGTCCCCGCTCAGCCAGCCGGGCTTCCTGCGCCGCCTTCGCGGCATGGGCCGCTGCCTGGGCCTTGGCGGCTTTAGCGGCGATCTTTTCCTCCTGCCTGCGCTGCCGTTCCTCGGCCCGCTCGGAGGCGGACTTGGCCCGGTTCTCGGCCCAGTTCTTCATCTTCACCTGGAAGAGGTTCCTGATGTCGCGGCCGAGGTTGTCGAAGAGGAGGAAAACGATCGAGAAAAGGCTCAGAACCCCGAAAACCACGATGGAACCGACCATGCCCAGGAATTCCCGCAGGAATTGCCCGTAGAGCCAGAAGCCGATCCAGCCGCCCGCCCCGTAGGGAAACATGTTGTCCGAGACCGCGTTGAGCTGCACCCGGCCCGGTTCCAGGGCTTCCGTGCTTTCCACCTGGTACATGCAGAAGAAGACCGACAGGCTGAGGAAAATAACGACAATCGGCGGGATGCGGCGGACACTGAGCTTGCGGGAGTAGGGCCGGAAGAACATGTAGGCCAGCCAGAAGGCCAGAAGGGGCGTCGCGTAGGCCGCCAGGCCGAGGATGAAGAGGGCCGCGTGGGCCACCCGGACCCCGAATTGCCCGACCAGGTTGATGTCGTGAATATCCGAGTAGTAGACCGGGTTCTGGGCGGGGTTGTAGTCCCCGATGGCAAGCGCGACCAGCAAGCCCAAAATCAGGAACCCAAGGCCGATGAAGGGCCGAGGTTCCGGATTTTTAGGACCAAAGGTGGGCGTTTCCTTAACGCTCTTTCTTTGCTTCCTCGCCATGCTGTAAATCTAATTGCTTAGGGGGCCCCGCCGGGCATGACAAGGACTGTTTGAGGTTTGACCCGGAACCTGACCAGTTTTTTAAATTTGGCATGCTCAGTTTCTACAAATTCGAGCCGATTTACCAGGAACGGGTCTGGGGAGGCCGTGGATTGGAGACCTCTCTCGGGCGGCAACTTCCGGATAATCAGGTAATTGGGGAAAGTTGGGAACTGGTGGACCGCCCGGAAGCCAACTCAAGGCTTTCCGACCGGGAAGCCACCCTGGGTCAATTGCGGGAAGAAAATCCGGCCCAGCTGATGGGGCCCGGATGGCCCGCCGACCGGCCCTTCCCGATCCTCGTCAAGTGGCTCGACTGCCAGGACCGGCTGAGCCTCCAGGTGCATCCCCCCGCGGAGGTGGCCCCGGAGCTGGGCGGCGAACCCAAGACCGAGAACTGGTACATCGTCGAGGCTTCCGCTGAGGCGGCCCTGCTGGCCGGAATCAAGCCCGGCGTGGCCCGCGAGGGTTTTGCCCGGGCCCTGGAGGAGGAGCGGCTCGAGGAGCTGGTCTGCCGCCTGCCCAGCAAGGCCGGCGATTCCCTTTTCGTCCGCAGCGGCCGGCTTCACGCCATCGATGCCGGGAACCTGATCCTGGAGATCCAGCAGAATTCGGACACCACCTACCGGGTGTACGACTGGGGCCGGGTCGGGCTGGACGGCCAGCCGCGGCAACTGCATGTCGAGGAGTCGTTGAAGTCCATCGACTTCGAGGACGAGGAGCCCGAGTTGCTCCATCCTTCCGGACCGGAAACGGTGCTGGCCGACAGCGATGAATTCCGCCTGCGCCGGCTGGAGCTGGCGGATGGCCAGGAACTGGCTTTCAAGGTCAACGAGGAGCCGCGGATCCTCAGCGTGGTCGAGGGAGAACTGGGCGGTCCCGCCGGGGCCAGCATCAGCAAGGGTGACAATGTCCTGCTTCCCTATGCCATGGCCAGCGACTGGACGGCCCGGGGACCGGCGGTGGTCCTGGTGACCGACCGCTTCAACACGGTCAAATAAGGACCAGGCTGTCCCGGTGGACCACCTCGCAGCGGTTCCGGCCGGGAAAGATGGACTGGATTTCGGCTGAATCGAGTCCCTTGATCCTGCGGACCGTGGCGGCGTCGTATGCCACGATCCCGCGGGCGATCACGCGACCCCCGGGAGCGTGCAGGGTGGCCACGGAGCCTTCCGGAAATTCCCCGCGACAATCAGCCAGGCCTTTGGCGAGGAGGCTGGAGTGGCGTTTCAGGACCGCTTCCGCGGCGCCGGCATCGAGGTGAAGCTCACCCAGCGGGCGCTCGAAAAAGGCGATCCAGCGCTTGCGGGCGGCGAGGGAAATCTCCTGCGGCATGAAGAAGGTCCCGGTGGCGGTCCCGGACTGGATATGCTCGAGGATGCGGTCCTCAGCGGCGCTGCCGATAAAGACCCCGCAGCCGGACTGGGTGGCCAGCTTGGCTGCCTCGACCTTGGTCACCATTCCCCCGGTGGACCGTTCGTCGAGGGCCCCGCCGGCCATGGCCCGGATATCCTCGTTGATTTCCTCCACCACGGGGATCAGCTCCCCCTGGCCGAAATCCCTCATCAGTCCGGGGATGGTGGAGAGGATGACCAGCAGGTCCGCCTTGACCAGACTGGCCAGGAGGGCGCTGAGGACGTCGTTGTCCCCGAACTTGATCTCGTCGGCGCTGACCGTGTCGTTCTCGTTGACAATCGGGACCACGCCCCAGGCCAGGAGTTTTTCCAGGGTGCTCCGGGCGGCCAGGTGGCGTCGCCGGCCCCGCACGTCTTCCCGGGTCAGGAGAATCTGGGCCGCCGTGATTCCGCGCGACTCCAGGGCGTGCTGCCAGGCTTCCATGAGGCGGGACTGGCCCACCGCGGCGCAGGCCTGGAGGCTGGCCAGGTCGCCCGGACGCGAGGCCAGGCCCAGCCGGCCGACACCCATGCCGACCGCGCCGGAGGAAACGACCAGGACATCGAAGCCCTGGTCCCGCAGGGCCTTGACCTGTCCGCACAGGGATTCGATCCGTCCCGTCTGGAGGGTTCCATCCGCTCCGGTCAGGGAGTTGGTCCCGATCTTGATGACAACGCGGCGCGCGTTCGCCTCGAGGAACTGCATGGAGCTTTCCTAGACCGTCAGGAGGTCCTTTTCCTTGGCTGCCAGGGCATCATTGATGCGCTTGATATGGGAATCGGTCTCGTCCTGGACTTCCTTTTCGTGGCGCTTGACATCGTCCTCCGAGACATGGCCGTCATTCTTGAGTTTCTTGAGCTGGTCCATGGCCTGGTGGCGGGCCTGGCGGACGCTGACCCGGCCGTCCTCGGCGTGGGAGGCAGCCATCTTGACCAGTTCCTTGCGCCGGTCGCCCGAGAGCTCGGGGATGGGCACGAGGATGGCGGTTCCGCGGACAATGGGGTTCAGGCCGAGGTTGGCCCCGCGGATGGCCTTTTCAATGGCGCTGCTGGTGCTCTTGTCCCAGGGAGAGACCTGGAGGGTGTGCAGATCCGGGGTGGTG
>ENA-ORCW01000634-ORCW01000634.1-marine-metagenome-genome-assembly--contig:-NODE-634-length-15534-cov-3.121498_pt1 | contig 15534 bp, 13 predicted proteins | sample MGYA00237784_ERZ508517 | MGnify/ENA primary metagenome ERZ508517 (study PRJEB26187, sample SAMN06268979) | marine metagenome | isolation source: Tt ae E1 feedstock associated aerobic enrichment on... | reverse complement strand
AGTCTGAAGACCTCGCCAGCCTTACCCTCGAACAGACAGTTGTCAGGCAGAACGATTGCTGCCCGTCCACCGGGCTTGAGGGAAGTTAGCACATGCTGGACGAAGTTGAGTTGCTTATTGCTCGTCTCGATCGTGAAATCTTCCCGTTCCGGGGCGGAGTTGGCTCCCTTGGTTCCGAAAGGAGGATTCGTAAGAACGCAGTCATGGCGATTGCCGTCAAAGGGTTCATAGATTGTATCACCAATCTTGATACGCGGCTCCACACCATGGAGGTAAAGGTTCATCAGGGCCAGACGCCGGGGCCTTGGAACAAGGTCCTGCCCTATGTAGGTTGCGGTTTTGATATGCTTGGCATCCGTGCGGTCAAAGACGCCCTTGCTTTCCTCCACCAACCATTCATAGGCACAGACGAGAAAGCCTCCAGTACCGCAGGCCGGGTCACAGACCGTGAATTCTCGCTTGCCCCTCGGATCGGGCTTCATCACCCGACAGATGGATTGAATGAGCGGGCGTGGCGTAAAGTATTGTCCCGCTCCCTTTTTGCCTTCACTGGCAGCCTTTTCCAGCAGGCCCTCAAAAGCGGCGCCTTTGACATCCACATCCATCGCCGACCATTCCTCGGCATCAATCATCGTAATGAGACGCTTGAGATTGACCGGGTTATTGAAGCGCGGGGTCGACTGGGCGAATATTTCCCCGAGCAGGCCTTTCGATTCACGCAGAGCGCGCAAGGTATCGGCGTAGTGGTCGGTCAGGTCCGTACCTGATTTCTCTCGCAAGGCAGACCAGTCATAACCATTGGGAATTTCCGCTTCCCGCTCGTCCGCCATCTTCAGGAATAGCAGGTAGGTCAGCTGTTCAATGTAATCCCCATAGTCCACGCCATCATGCCGCAGCGTGTGGCAAAAGCCCCAGAGTTTGTTTACGATATCACTCATATTGAAAGTTCATCAGGCGGCGACCGCCTCGTTGATTTGTCGGATCAGTTCCGGCAGTTTTTGCGCAAAGATCTTCTTCACCCGTGGCAAGCCACCCCGTTTGGAGAAAATAGGAATGTAGTCAAAATCCTCTTCGGAAAGGCTGAGGTTGGAAACCAGATGCTCACGGATATAACCCAGCCATTCGCGTTGAATTTCCGTAAACTCTTCCTCCGCCAAAATCCTGTCCATGGCCAGTTCTACCCGCTTCTGGGCGGTGAGCAGTGGCGCTTCCTCACTGGCCCCATGTTTCACAATCGAAATGATATCCGCCATGGCGGTATGGCCAGCCACTTCATGAGCCCGCTGCAACTTGTCTTCCGGGAACCGGTTTTCCATCAACACATCCCGAAGAGACTTTAATGCATCCGGACTCCAGTCGGATGGGTGCTTCAATAAAATCCCCAACGCTTCCAGCTGGTCACCATGTTCATGGACGAACTGGCTGAAGGCCTCCAGGTAATCCTGTGGTTTCTCGAACTCTCCAAAGCGTTCAATCTTCCGGGACGACACCTCATCCTCCACGCCATGGGCCACAATGAAGGGTATCTTGGACTTGGGATAGTCCTCCAATGCCTTTTGAAATTCCGGATCGCGAAGGAGCTTCATCGTTTCCCGGAAATCGTCCCGCAGGCGTTGGGGCAGCTCGGTGGCAAACTGGCCAATATCTCCATGAGCGATGAACGGGGCAAAGTGCTCGTAGGCGTCGCCGCTCATGTTCTTTTCAATCCGACGCAGGCGCTTGATGAGGACCCGGATATGGTAATCCCGTTCGACATTCTGCCAGATGTTTTCGATGACCTGCGGCAAGGAAAGCGAAGGCTGGCCGGTGTCGGGTAGCTCGAAGTTGGAAACCTCCTTGAAATACTGGACGAGCGATCCGTCAAAGCAGTCGAAGACGACAAATTTCGTCTTGCTGATCTCGTCACACCGCCGGGTGCCCCGTCCAAGCATCTGCTCCCAGAGGATACGGCTCTTTACCGGTCGCATGAATACAATGAATTCCAGGGCCGGGATGTCCACGCCGGTCGAGAGCATGTCCACAGTGACAACCACCTTGGGATTGGGCCGGTTACGAAATTCCCGGATGCGCTGCAATGGACGGTCCACATTCGGATTGCCGGTGATCTTCTGCACAAAAGCATCGCCCTGACCGAATACCTGACGACAGGTCTGCACCAACTGGTCGGCATGGGAACTGTGCGCAACATCGTTGACGGCGAAGATCAGGATTTTGGGAAAGCGACCGGTTGCTTCCTCATGGGCATAGGCGTGCTTGGCCACTTCCTCGATAATCTTGCGATTGCTGTCCGGGGCGGTGATGCGCCGCTCGATTTCGGAGGATTCATACTGCCGCTCGTCCTCAAGGTCATCAAAGGTCAGCTGGCCAGTGGTTGGGTCGATCTTGCCCACCTGTTCGCCTTCATGAAGGAAAATGCCATTCATGCGGACACCCGATTTCACGGCCACAACCTCATAGTCGACAAGGTAGCCATCCAGAATCGCCTGCTCGACGCCGTAGCGAAATACCGGAGGACCGAAGAGGCTGACGGTGTGAGCGGCGGGCGTGGCCGTGAGACCGATGCGGATGGCATCAAAATGGTTCAGGGTACTGCGCCAAAGGCTGACTTCCTTGGCCGTGTAGCCCCGGTGGCACTCGTCCGCGATGATCAGGTCAAAGGCATGAATGGGGATATCCAGCTTGTCGGCATCGTCCTCGTTGTCGGCATCATTGGATTCCCAGCTAAAGCCGCCTTCTGCGCCAAACAGATTCCGGGCCATGCGCTGGATGGTGGAAACATAAACAAAGGTCTTGGACGGATCCGGGTTGGTCAGATACTCCACCGGCAGCACACTCGGGTCAAAGGGATCGTCCTCACCGAAATCCTCCTTCCGGAACCGCTGGCTGAAGACTTCATACTCCTGCGTGAGCTTGTTTCCATAGGGAGTGGAAAAGGCATTGAATTCACGAACCGCCTGTGCCGCCAGTGCCTTCCGATCGACAAGAAAGAGAATCCGCTTGAAGAGCTTGGACTCCAGAAGCCTGTAAATCTGCGAAACGGTCAGATAGGTTTTTCCGGTACCGGTTGCCATCGCGACCAGAAAATCCCGCCTACCGTGGCGAATGGCCGTTTCAACAGCCTGAATGCAGGCCTGCTGATAATCGCGAAGCCGGGGAATCCAGTCCGGTGGAGTGTCGGCCAGCCACTGCATGCCCGGTGCCGGGTCGGTATGAAAGGAGGTTGTCAACGCTTCCGGGCTATGGAAGTGCGCCACTTGGCGCGAGGTGGGATGCTCGCTCCGGACATCCAGATGCCAGATGATTTCCCCATTGGTGGCATAGAGGAACGGCACTCGCAATCCATCCCAATTTCCCGGACCGTCCGTTGCCCCCTCGGCATACCGCTTAGCCTGCTCCAGAACATTCTGCGGGCTCACCGTGACCTTCTTGGCTTCGACGATTCCCAACAGGACGCCATCAACAAACATGGCATAATCCGCGGGACCGTTCTCGGTGGGATACTCTTCCACAGCATGCCGGGTCAGAGTTGATGTGTCCATCCCTTGAATCCATGGAGTCACTTCCCAAGCGGGCGTACAGGCGCGTAATCGTTTGTCTATTCGCTCCTTCCGCGTCTGCCACTCCAGTTCTTGCATTTTAGCGATTCATACGGGCGTATTTAAAACGGTCAATAGTACGGCTATACTCAAATCTCGGATTCGATTGCCCATGAAAGAAGAGCAGCTGGGCTAATCGAAATGGCTTTAGGCAAAAGCACTCAAGGGAAAGGAACCTGAGGGTCATTGAAATTTTCTTATTCCATGATAATCCCGAGGCATAATAGTAGAGGCTAATTGGATTTCAGACTGAATAGATCCAAAAAGGTCCTGGAATTATACCAAAATCTTATTAGCCCTTGTGGCCAGTTTCGTGGCTAACAAAAGCTGATCAGCTTTTTCGGATTCGGGATCCATAGCATTCCATGGCCATGCGACAATATTTGCGTGCCTTGGAGGAGGTTCATCGGGAACAACATCGAGACCTACATCTCTTATATCCTTGGCTTTTACCAAGGCCAATCCATGGAATCGTCGTTGGTTGGGGTCTCTTTTTCCTCGTTCAATTAACTCACTGACAGGTGTTTTCCCGTATCGAGTTACCGAAGTCGTTTTGTTATTGGGACTAGGCAAAAAGGCAGCCGGCTTCACAGACAATATATTGTACCAGCTACTCGAATACAAAAACCTTGCAATATCTTCTTTATCATCAACTGGCTCAGGCGCACGGGACATATTGTTTGATAAAGGGCTGAATACCATTAATAGCCTCTAGAATAGTACCTGATACTACATCTCCATTAAATACTACAACCCCTCGTCCACTGTTTGCGCCATTGAGCCAAGCGTATGCAAGCCGGTTTGATTTTCCCACACTCAAGGAAAGAATCTGAGTTCGGCTCTGAATCCAGTCTAACGCAATATTTCCATCGGGCTCTACTGCTACTTCCGGAAGTGGCATGCCCCTAGGAAGTGCTTTAATAAAATTTTGTGCAGTCTCAGCAGCGGAGAGTGAAACCGGTTCGGTTCCGGATTCATCCCGATTTGCCGATGAGCAATTAAAATAAAGTTCCCAAATTTTGGAAATGACAACCGACTTGTCCCCGAAAAGGACTTCCGATCGTTCTGTTTCATAAACAACCCGGCTAAATACATCGACCAAATCACCAGCGAACGAAGAAACGCCGTTATTGATCGTGCAATACGGTTGTATTGCAGCATAGCCGTTCATCAATCCGGGATATTGAACAGTTGCATGCATGGTGGTGTTAATGTGTGTTCGAAAATCCTATTACTCAAGCTTCTAAGTGAGGTAACATGCCCAAGGATTTGCCCCCACTCTTCAGGAGCTATTGTTGAAGTGTTACTAGTTTCAATATCAAATAACACCGGTAAGTGTCTATTTTCTACGTCTTGAGAAGCTGTTGTGATTTTTGCCCGGTTCCCGGTACTTTGCTCATAAGCAGAATGTTGATTTACAAATCCCGTGAAAGTCAAATTGTCTTCGTCTGGCAATTTCGGGCCAACAACAAAATAGTCATCCAAATCCACAGACCCGTCGGTTAATGGTAGCAAAATCCTATTTATAAATCTTAACTGGATTCGCCGGATCAGACTTGGATTGGCTATGTCTCGATAGAGATTCCAGGTGCGTTTAATCTCAGGGAGGTAGTCATCCAGAATCGTATATGGAGCCAAACGGTTGAAGGAATAACCTTGGTTTCGAACTTGGATCAATTGTTTCCCATCCTGTGACTTATGCAATATGGCCTCAAGACCTTGTACCGCGGATACTAACGGCGGCTTGTCTTGTTGCATCTTAATCGTGTGGTGATGCCCAAATTTCTTTTGCTGTACTGGATACTCTTTGGCCAAAACTGCTTTTGCTTCCTCCTCGAGCTCGGCCAACTTGAAGTTCGTAGGCAAATCGCAGTCGAAATCCAGTATAGCCTCAACAATTGGAGGCTGCTTGAGTTCTTGGGTCATCAGCACCTCAGATAGTTAAATCTCACGGAAATTCCAACAAGAAATTCCCAGCAAGTGGCCTATAGAAATATCTAAATGGCTGCGTACAGGTCTGAAAGTACTGATTAACTTTGCTTGGCTTGGCGGGAGAAATCGCCAGAGGAAAGCTACGGTTTAAGGATTTAGGGATCCCCCATTCACCACCTCAATGGTCCTCGCACCGCCTAAATTTCTCCCACACCAATTTGTCGGAAGGTATTATCCATACAGGGGGGGGGGGGGGGGGGGGGGGGGGGGGGGTGGGGGGGGGGGGGGGGGTAAGCCGATCTGGATCCTGCCAAGCCGAGCGCCCTACCCTCCGATCACCAGGCCACGGCCAAAGCTCTTGCGCTCTCCTGGGAAGCTCGGGGGAATTGGAGGATCCGCAGGAAAAGCGTTCATCCTCCTCCTTCAACTGTCGATCGAGGACAGTTGGTCCTCAATCGCATCTTCAGCTGCAGTTATCGCCCTCAAATCGCAGCGGTCAGTCCAGTCGCGGGCGAAACCGCCGTTGGAAATGACGGCCGCGCAGAATTCCGCAACGGCCTTGTTCATCAGGTGTTCGCGAATCTCCTTCAATGGCCTTTGCAATTGGATGTGCTGGCCATTTGCCATCGGCAGGAAGTCCCGCGCCTGGATAGTCTCAGCAGCCTCAGATAGTGCCAAAGCTGCGTTGGTGGTGAGGTTTATTACGGTTTTCACACGTTCACCGATGCTCAGACACGCCAAATTATGCAAGCTGAAAAATTACATAACTAGCTGATACTAAATTACTTAGTATGTAATTTAGTGTATATTATGGTGTGGTTTTCAGTCGAAAGGAGTGTAGCGAGGAAAGCGCCTTTCTGCCTCCTGTCGAACTACCCACCTCCAGTAATCGACTTCGGTCTGCAACTCCCTGTTGAACCAATGGTGGAAGTTCATCTTGGCAAAGCATGCATCACCCCCGCCATCCTTAACTGCAATTTTCATGACCATGCTGAGATTCTCCATCGCGTCTTCGTTGATTACCTGATCTACCCGCTCCACAAGGATCTGAGGCCATACATCAAGATCAGGGAGGTCGAAAAAGTTGTTATCGTGGTAAAGGAACCATTGCAGGCCCTCGCAATCCAATGAAGGGAGCAGCCTAACAAGGTCGTAGCGCAAGTCTTCCAGTTCCTCCTCTTCCAATAGCAGAATCGGATTGGCTGCATAGATCGGCCGGCCAACAAGGGCGGAAACGAGGCGGCAACGCTCAAGATCGGCAATGTCTGGCAATCGAAACAGGTTACTGTGCGCGCTCACAGCTACCTGTATGAGCATTGTTTGGGGTTTTGGCAATCTTCGCGAACGCACGTTCCTGGACTTATGGCGCGCTTATTAATCTGGTCAGGGTGTTACCACTATATTGCCATTATTGCCATTTCCGGGATTTTCGAGTTCGCTCCAAGCCAGTAAATAAAAGGCTTTCAGAGCATTTATCCGCCTCAAGGCCTATTCAAAGCGGCCTCCAGAAACACAAAAGCCGCATCCCCAGTATTGATACGGCCTGGCGGTTAATGGTGCGGGCGGGGAGAATCGAACTCCCACGACCAGCTTGGAAGGCTGGAGTTCTACCATTAAACTACGCCCGCTGGATTAGTCGAAGGACTAAAGACCAAGGACTAAGGTGAGACTGATGAGGAAGGTCAAGTTTCGTTTTACTTCGCCCAAAGCGGGAACTCGGACATGGGGGAGCCGGTGACGAGGGAGAAAAGGAGGTAAACGGCGGCCAGGGTCAGAACCAGGCCGACCAGATTGATCCAGACCCCGCAGCGGAGCATTTCAATGATGCGGATCCGCTGGCTGCCAAAGACGACCGCGTTGGGTGGCGTGGCGACCGGCATCATGAAGGCCATTGAACAGGAGATGGTGGCCGGGATGGCGAACACCAGGGGATGCAGGTTCAGGCTGACGGCCCAGCTGAGGAGGATCGGCAGGAGCATGGAAATGGTGGCGGTGTTGGAGGTCAGCTCGGTCAGGAGGACGGTCAGGACGCAGATCAGGGCCACCTGAATGACGATCGGAACGCTCCCGAACACCGTGAAAGAGGCGCCGATGTGCTCGGACAGCCCGCTGGAGACAAAGCCGCCGGCGAGGGCGAAGCCGCCCCCGAAAAGGAGAATGATGCCCCAGGGAAGGCGCTTGAAGACATCCGCCTCGAGGACCCGGCCCGGGCGATCGTCCCGACTGGCCGGCAGGATAAAGAGGATCAGGGCCATGGTCATGGCCACCGTCCCGTCATCCACCGCGGAAAATCCGGGCCAGAGGCCGGCCCAACCGGGAATGGTCAAAATCCCCAGTTGCAGGTCCTGACGAAAGGTCCACAACAGGGCGGTGGCGATAAAGACACAGAGGACCATGCGCTCCTCGATCCGGACGGGCCCCAGTTCCCGAAGCTCCTTGCGGATAATGTCCCGGTCGAGGACCAGGCTGGGATCGAAGCGGCAAAGGATTCGGGTCAGGAGGAACCAGGTCAGGAGCAGGAGGATAAAGGCATAGGGCAGGCCGATGATCAGCCATCGACCGAACGTGATGGGCGGCATGGCGGGAAAACTCTCCTTCAGGATGCGGACGAAAACCAGGTTGGCGGGCGTCCCGACGAGAGTCGCCACCCCGCCGATGGAACAGCCGTAGGCGATGCCCAGCATCAGGGCCAGGGTCAGCTGGTGGGAGCGGTGCTCCCCGAATTCCTCCTCCATCTTGGCCACGATGGCCAGCCCGATGGGCAGCATCATGACCGCGGTGGCGGTATTGGAAATCCACATCGAGAGGAAGGCCGCGGCGGCCATGAAGCCAAGGATTAGCAGGTCGGCCCGGCGTCCAATCCGGTTGATAATGTTCAGGGCGATACGGCGGTGGAGGTTCCAGCGTTCCATGGCCAGGGCAATGAGGAAGCCCCCGATGAAGAGGAAGATGATCGAGTTGACGTAGGCCTTGGCGATCTGGCCGCTGTCCTGTATGCCCAGCAGGGGGAAGGCCACCGTAGGTATCAGCGCGGTCGCGGCCATGGGAATGGCCTCCGTAATCCAGAGAACGGCCATCAGGACCGCCACTGCAGCCATAAGCCCGACCTGCCGGTTGTCCGGGACCGGGTTGTAGAAGAGGAGAAGCAAAAGGAAAACAGCCAGCGCCGTCAGCAGTCCGGAGCGTTTCCAGGGTATCTTCATCCGGATTTTCGGGTTAAAGGAGTTGCTTAATATGGACCGGAGGAAACACTTCCCGGCATGGCATCACCTGATGTGCAGGAAGGCGTTTACCGCCTACGCTTTAAGGTCCCCAAAGAGGCCATCGATGTCAACGGCCACGTCAACAACGTGACCTGGGTCCAGTGGATGCAGGACCTGGCCGTGGCCCACTGGGAACATGTCGGGGGGATGCGGGTCAACCACGACTACGAGGCGACCTGGGTGGCCCGTTCCCACCATATCGAATACCTGCGGCCGGGCTTTGAAGGGGATTCCATCGAGGCCCTGACCTGGGTGGCCAACATCGGACGGGTCCGCTCGCTGCGGAAGTACGCCTTCCGCAACGAGGAGGACGGAAAGCTCATGGCGCGGGGGGAGACGGACTGGGTCTTCGTGTCGGTGGCCAACGGCCATCCGCGCTCCATTCCGAACGAGACCCACGGCATCCTGCCTGTTTCGGAGGACCCGGCTTAAGCCGAACCCGCAGGTTCCCGGCAGCAGCTAGAACCGGTACAGCAGATCCGCCCAGTCGCCCTCGGTGCGGGCATCAAGGGGAGGCGATGCTCCGGTAATCGAGGCCACCACCGGGGCAAACTCGGCATGCACCTGCTCGTACTCCCTGGCCAGGATCCCGCTCAGCACCAGCCAGCCCCCCGGGCGGACCGAATGACACAGCAAGCCGGCGTGCTCGCAGAGAACATTGGCCAGGATGTTGACCAGCAGGAGGTCTCCGGTTTGGTCCTTGAGCCCCTCCTTGAGGTCCGCCCAGCGGAACTCGATCCGGCCCTCGAGGTCGCACAGCTTTTCGTTGTCCAGGCTGATACGGACCGAATCCGGATCGAGATCAAAGCCGTAGACCGACTGGAACCCGATCTTGCGGGCGGAAATGGCCAGAATCCCGGAACCGCAACCGGCGTCGATGACCCGTTTTTGCGGCACCGCCCCACCCCACTCGTCGCGGGCGTCGAGCAGGCGCCGCACACAAAGCCGGGTGGTTTCATGATTGCCGGTCCCGAAGGCCATTCCGGGATCGAGGTAGACGATCTGCCCGCCCTCGGGGAGGTCGTAGTTTTCCCGTTCCCAGACCGGGACCCAGTGCAGGCCACGTTCCGACCATGGCTTGAAGTGGAACTTGTAGGCTTCCTTCCAGTCCTGGTCGGCCAGCTCGGAAACCTCCGGCTGCTCCTCAAGCCCGGGAAAGACCGAACGCAGGGCGGCCAGTTCGGTCTCCATGGCCTCCGGGGAATCGAAGAATCCGCGCAGCTCCTGGGCCTTGGTCTGGAAGTTCTCCACCAGCATCCAGCACTGCTGGTAATCCTCGCAGAAGTGATCCTCCAGGCGCTGGGCCAGCCCGGCGTCAACGGGAAGGCGCAGCTCGATCATGCGGAAGTCTCCTCCGCCAGGCGCCGGACCACTTCCGGCAGCAGCTTGTGCTCGGCGGCATGGATTTTCTCCTCGAGGGATTCGAGGGTATCGTCCTTCTCGATACGAACCGCCGTCTGGTCAATGATCGGGCCCCCGTCGAGGTCCCCGGTAACATAGTGGACCGTGCAGCCGGTGATCCGGACCCCGTAATCGAAGGCCTGGCCGATGCCGTTCAGCCCCTTGAAGCTGGGCAGCAGGCTGGGATGCAGGTTGATAATCTGCCGCGGGAAGGAATCCAGGAAAGTCGACTTCAGCACCCGCATGAATCCGGCCAGGACGATCAGCCCGGCCCCGGTGGACCGGATGGCCTCCACGTAATCGGCCTCGGTGGCCGGGGTCAGCTTCGTCTTGTAGGGACCGGGATCAATGAAGCGCGAGGCGACCCCGAACTCGTGCCCCAGGCTGAGGATCCGCGCCTCCGGCTTGTCGCTGAAAATCGCTACAGGCTCGGCCTGGCCGAGGTTTCCGGCCTTCCACTCGCGAAGGAGGGTTTCCGCATTGCTGCCGCGTCCGGAGCCCAGTATGACAAAGCGCATGGCGTGGTCCTATTCGAAGATTTTCCTGGCCTTTTCCCAGAAGCTGTCCTCAACCGGATGATCGGTATCGCCGCAGGATTTGGCAAACTGTTCCAGCAGGGATTTCTGCTCCCCGGAAAGTTTCTTGGGCACCTCGATGTGCACCCGGACATACTGGTTGCCCTTGCCGCCGCCGCGCAGGTTGGGCATGCCCCGCTCCCGCAGCTTGAAGACGGTCCCGTCCTGGGTTCCGGAGGGAATCTTGAGGGATACCCGGCCGCTGGCGTTGGACAGGGTCGGCACCTCGATGGTGCCGCCCAGGGCCGCCAGGGTAAACTTGATCGGGACGTCACAGTACAGGTCGTCGCCCTGGCGCTCGAAAAGGTCGTGCTCCTTGACGTGAATGACCACGTAGAGGTCGCCGGCCGGCCCGCCCATGACTCCGGCTTCGCCGTTCCCGGCGGAGCGCAGCTTCTGTCCGCTGGCAATCCCGGCCGGGACACGGATCTTGACCTTCTTGTTCTTGATCACGCGCCCCTCGCCGCCGCATTTCTGGCAGGCTTTCTCGGGCATCTGGCCGGCCCCGTTGCAGGTCGGGCAGGCCTGCTGGACCTGGAAGAATCCCCGGGAGCTGACCACCCGGCCGGCACCGCCGCAGGTCTGGCAGCGAACCACCCGCGAACCCGGTTCGGCACCGGATCCGGAGCAGTGGTCACAGCCCACCGCGGTGCGGTAGGAAATTTCCTTCTCCAGTCCCTTGTAGGCGTCGACCAGGGAAATCTCCACGTCGTAGCGCAGGTCGGCGCCTCCCTGGCTGCCCCCGCTGCGGCCCCGGGAACCGCCGCCGCCGAAAAAGTCGTCGAAGGCGCTTCCGCCGAAGACCTCGCGGAAAATATCAAAGGGATCGTGGAAGCCTCCGCCGGCGCCGCCCCTCATTCCGGCCCCTCCGGGCTCAAAGGCGGCGTGCCCGTAGCGGTCGTAGGCGGCCTTCTTGTCGGGATCCTTGAGGACTTCGTAGGCCTCGGAAACCTCCTTGAACTTTTCCTCCATGGCCTTGTCGCCCTTGTGCTTGTCCGGGTGGAACTCGACCGCCTTCTTGCGGTAGGCTTTCTTGATTTCCTCGGCGGAGGCGTCCCGGCCGACGCCGAGCAATTCGTAGTAATCGTGTTTCGCCATACGTTATTTCCGGCTACAATCAGGCCTCTTCATCCGATGCAGGCGCTTCCGGCTTCCCACTGGAAACAACGACTGCCGCCGGGCGCAGCAGGCGCTCGTGCACCCGATAGCCGATCCGGTGGACTTCAATGACGTGGCCGTCCTCCACACTCTCGTGCGGGATGTGCGCCACGGATTCATGGAAATTGGGATCGAAAATCTCCTCCGCGGGATTGATTTCCTCCAGGCCGTTTTGCTTCAGGGCCGATTCCATCTGGGTCAGGATCATCCGGAATCCGTCCGCGAAGGCCTTTCCTCCCTCGTGTTGCTCGGCCGACTTGAGACCCAGGCGGAAATTGTCGAGGACCGGGAGCAGGTCCTCCAATAGTCCGAAGTTGGCCTGTTTGCGCGCTTCCTCCTTTTCCCGGACGGCCCGCTTGCGGTAGTTCTCCAGGTCCGCCACGGTGCGCAGGTAACGCTCCTTCTGGAGGTTGATTTCAGAAGTGGCCTCTTCCAGCTTCTTCAACAGGGCCCCCAGCTCCTCCACGGATGCCGTCCGGGGCTCCGCGGTTTCCTCGCGGCCCGGTTCAACGGCCTCCTCAGGTGTGCTTGTGTTGTCTTCTACTTCCTTGCTCATGGTTTCGCTTCGACGTTATAAGACGCCAAAAGAAACCATACCTTCACCAGATTCCGGGGAATTTCAACAGATTTTCCCAGCCTCAGGCTTCCTCAACCTGGTGGCCGGCCCGACGCAGCACATCGAGGGCGTCCGCCAGCTGGTCCTCGCGGAAGATCATGTAGTCCGTATCGTGGGTGGAAATGGAAAAAATGGGGATCTGTTTGGCGGCCAGGGGCATGGCCAGCTGGGAGATGACCCCGGTCAGGGTCAGGTCAAGGGTTCCGGCCACCCGCAGGGCGCGCCAACCGTCGATTTTCGAGGGATCGCCGGGCATGACCTCGCTGTCGCAGAATATCGACAATTCGTCGGGAGTCCGGGTCAGCGAATAAAAGGCTCCCCTGGTGGCCCATTCCGGAATGGGCCCATCGGGTTCCAGCCTCATGACGGCCAGCTTCTGTGGAAGGACGGTGAGGAGCATAAGCGACATTAAGCAGAATCCTTGCCGCTTTCTTCCTTTTTCGCGGCCTTTTTAGGGGTCCGCTTGCGGGCCTGCTTGCGGGCCGGTTTCGCTTCCTTGTCATCGCCCGCACCAGCCTTGGCCTCGTCCGGTTTGGCGGATTTGCGGGCGGATTTGCGGGGAGTCCGCTTCCGGGCGGCCTTTTTGGCGGGGGCCTTGGCGGGCTTCTCCTTATCCTGCGTGGAGGTGTCCTTCTTCCCCTGCCGGTCCGCGGGCTTCTCCTGGCTGTCCCTTGGCGAGGGCTGGTCCGCCTGCTTCTGGCGGGCGGAGTCGTCCGGTGCCGCCTGCTCCTTCTTGTGGAAACCGACTTCACCGCCCGAGGGCCTGGGCTTGCGGCGGGAACGCCGCCTGGGCTTGGAACCGGAATCCTGCTGGGCCTGCGAACCGGAGTCACCACCGGCCGTATCCTTCCTTTCTTTCCGGTCCTGCACCTTGTCGCCGGCCTCTCCCGACTGCCCCTGGGAGTCTCCCTTCCGGGCCTCCTTTTGATCCTTGCCCCGGGCCGCCTTACGGGACCGCCGGCGCTTGCGCTTTTCCTGCTGCTCCTGCTGCCATTCCTCTTCCTCCAGCTGCTCCTCGGCCTCGATCATTTCCCGGGGAACGGTGTACGGGATGGGCTGGGGATCCGGATAGGGAAGCTTGCGAACGGGATCCTGTTCCGGCTCCCGTGTCCGCAAGGGCCGCATGACCAGCTCGGTGATGACGTTGCCAAAGGGGCTTTGCAGGATCTGCTCCACCGCCTGGGCCAGGGCCTCCGGATCGATGCTGGATTCCGTGCGGGCGCCGGGACGGGCCGTGGTACGGGGATCGCGGCCGCGGTTGGGTTCCGGTGAAAGGTGGCAGACCTTGACCCCGTGCTCACGCAGGTCATGGAACAGGACATCGCCCATCCACTTCAGGCCTCCGGAAGCTGCCGCCCCGGCCGCACCGCCGCGGCAGCTTTCCGCGTGCAGGGTCCCCAGCTGGATGATGTAGCCCTGCAGTTCCTTCAGGCTCGGGGCCAGGTTGCGGATCAGGACCATCGGACAAAGCAGGTTGATGGACAGGATTCGCTCCATCTCCGGGATATCCATGTCAAGGTAGCGGCTGCGTCCGAAATACTTGGCATTGTTGACCAGGACATAGACGCCCTGTTCCTTCTCCAAGACTTTCCGGCAGGCCTCTTCCACCGCGACAGGATCCGCCAGGTCGCAGGGAACCGGCTTGAAATTCACATTCTGCAGGGGGCAATCCTTGTAATCGCCGCCCAGGCCATAAACACGGAAGCCCAGCTGGATCAATCGGCGGGAAATGGCCAGTCCAAGCGAGCTGGATGCTCCGGTAACAATCGCAATATCCATAAAAGTATACTATGTGGGGAAAGCGGCGTTGTTAGCATGCTCCCCGGGAGAAAGCAAGTGGTCCGCGAGGTAAATACTCGACGGTCCGGTTCTTCCGTCGAAAATCCGGTTTATGGACATCGAGCGATTCCTGGAAGTCTGCGGCCAGTTCCGCCTGGGGGACCTGGTGACCGAGCAGCCCCACCCCGAAACGGTCGGCCTGGCCGAGCTCAGCCAGAACCGGCTCCCGGAGGCGATCGACGCTTTTCACCGGGTCGACCTGCAGGCCATGGAACGCCTCGGCAAGGGCCTGGCTCCCCTGCCCCGCCTGGTCGCTGCCGCCCGGGATACCCTCAACGCCGGCGGCCGGATCTTCCTCGCCGGTTGCGGGGCCACCGGCCGTCTCTCCCTCTCCATCGAGACCCTGGCCCGCGAGGAGTGGCTGCCCCCGGGCCGCGAGGACCGCATTCACGGTTTCATGGCCGGCGGGGACGCCGCCCTGATCCGTTCCATCGAGGCCTTCGAGGATTATCCGGAGTATGGTCGAAGGCAGTTGCTGGAGGCTGGGTTCGGCCCTCAGGACCTGCTTCTGGCCATCACCGAAGGCGGCGAGACCCCTTTCGTCATCGGGGCCTGCCTGGCCGCGGCGGAAATTTCCAGTCGTCGCCCGTGGTTCCTTTTCTGCAATCCGCCGGATCTGCTGGCCGGCCTCACCGAGCGCTCCCGGGAAGTCCTTTCCCATCCCGGGGTGGTGCCCTTCTTCCTCGATACCGGCCCCATGGCCCTCGCCGGCAGCACCCGTCTCCAGGCCACCACCGTCCAGATGCTGGTCGCCGCAGCCGCCCTCTCGGAGGCCCTCGGGCGGGAGCAGGCCCGCTTCCTGATCCATCGATTCCAGGCCCTGCTGAGAAGTCACCGTCCGGAGACTTTGGCTCCGCTGATCGAGGCCGAGGCCAACCTCTATGCCGCGGGGGATCGGGTCCTGTACGAGACCGACCGGTACGGGATCACGGTCCTGACGGACACCACGGAGCGCTCCCCGACCTTTTCCCTGGCCCCGTTCGAGAATATCAACCGGCCGGAGGACCCGGTCAGCTGGAGCTATCTCTGCCTGCCGGAGGCGGCCGGGGCGGCGGAGGCCTGGGAACGGCTCCTGCACCGGCCGCCGCGGACCCTGGAGTGGCCCGAACTGAAGGGCCGGGCCAGCCTGGAGACGCTGCTGGGACATGACATTT
>ENA-ORCW01000633-ORCW01000633.1-marine-metagenome-genome-assembly--contig:-NODE-633-length-15535-cov-2.219433_pt1 | contig 15535 bp, 11 predicted proteins | sample MGYA00237784_ERZ508517 | MGnify/ENA primary metagenome ERZ508517 (study PRJEB26187, sample SAMN06268979) | marine metagenome | isolation source: Tt ae E1 feedstock associated aerobic enrichment on... | reverse complement strand
ACACCATGATGCTGTTCGGGGACGCCAAGAAGATGTGCGAAGACATCGTCAAGGCCCTGGAACAGGACTAAGCCCGCCGACAGGCCTGAATCGGTCGCTGCCGGGATAGCCGGCGGCGGCCCGTGGCCCCAAATTCAGTGTGCTGAAGCGGCTCCGGGCTTGATCCGGGGCCGCTTCCGGTTCACCCTCCGGGCAAAGCACGATTTCAGGCAGGCCATGTCAGAAAACCCCAGAATTCCTGCGGGTAAGATCCCCGCGACCGTCATCACCGGCTTCCTCGGCGCCGGCAAGACCAGCGCCATCCGCCACCTGCTGCAGAACGCCCGGGGGCGGCGCATCGCCCTGGTGATCAACGAGTTCGGCGACCTGGGCGTCGACGGCGAGATCCTGAAGGGCTGCGGCATCGAGGACTGCGGCGAGGACGACGTGGTGGAGCTGGCCAACGGCTGCATCTGCTGTACGGTGGCCGACGACTTCCTGCCCACCATCCAGGCCCTGCTCGACCGGCCGGAGCCGCCCGACCATATCGTCATCGAGACCTCGGGGCTGGCCCTGCCGAAACCGCTGGTGAAGGCCTTCGCCTGGCCGGAGGTGCGCACCCGCACCACGGTGGACGGGGTCATCACGGTGATCGACGGCCCGGCGGTGGCCGACGGTCTCTTCGCCGGCGATCCCGAGGCTGTCGCCGCCCAGCGCGAAGCCGACGAGACTCTGGACCACGACACGCCGCTGGAGGAGCTCTTCGAGGAGCAGCTCGCCTGTGCCGACATGGTGGTGATCAACAAGGCCGACCTGCTGGACGAGGCCCACCTGGCCGAGGTGGAGGCCACGATCGCGCGTCACCTGCGTCCCGCGGTGAAGAGCCTGCGCGCCAGTCACGGCGCGGTGGACGCCGCCGTCCTGCTGGGCCTCGACGCGGCGGCGGAAGACGACCTGGACAGCCGCTGGTCGCACCACGACGAAGCGGGCGAGCACGACCACGACGATTTCACCTCCTTCTCCGTGGAGCTGGGCGAGACCGAGACCCCCGACGCCCTGCTGGAGCGCCTGCGGCCCATCATCGCCGCCCACGGCGTCCTGAGGGTGAAGGGCTTCGCCGCCGTCACCGGCAAGGCCATGCGCCTGGTGGTGCAGGGGGTGGGCGAACGCCTGCAGCACTACTACGACCGTGACTGGCGCCCGGAAGAGAGCCGCGCCACGCGCCTCGTCTTCATCGGCGAGACCGGCCTGGACGAGGCGGCGATCCGCGCGGCCGTCGCCGGCTAGGCGGGACAAGCCATGCATCTCCTCCAGGCCACGCCCGGCGCCGTCACCGACGGCTCGGAGGCGGTTGACCTGGGCCAGGACCCCGGCGACATCGTCTTCCTCTCGGCGGCGGACACCGAGCTGGCGGCGCTTTCGGCGGCGCAGGCCGGCATGGTCGAAGGTGCGCCGACACTGCGCCTCGCCAACCTCATGCAGCTCGGCCACAACCTCTCGGTCGATCTCTATGTGGAGCAGGTCATCGCCGGCGCGAAGCTGGTGGTCGTGCGCCTCTTGGGCGGCGAGAGCTATTGGCCCTACGGCGTCGAGCAGATTCACGCCGCCTGCCGCGCCAAGGGGATCAAGCTCGCCCTGCTGCCTGGTGACGAGCAGCCCGACCCCGGCCTCTCGGCCTATTCGACCCTGGAGGAGGCGGCGGCCTTCCGCCTCTGGCGCTACTGCATCGAAGGCGGGCCGGAGAACGCCCGCAACCTGCTGGCCTATGCCGCCAGCCTGCTGGGCTGTGAGGCCGACTGGCAGGAGCCGCGCCCGCTTTTGCGCGCCGGGCTCTACTGGCCGGGCAAGACCCAGCCGGGCCTGGACGAACTGCGCGCCGAGTGGCGCACGGCGGCGCCGGCGGCCACCATCGTGTTCTACCGGGCGCTGCTGCAGGCCGGCAACCTGAAGCCGGTCGACGCGCTCATCGCCGCGCTCCAGGCGCAGGGCGTCAATCCTTTGCCGCTCTACTGCAACTCGCTGAAGGACGCCCAGTCGGCGGAGGTCGTGCGCGGCCTGCTCACCGACTCCGCCTGCGAGATCGTGCTCAACGCCACCGGCTTCGCGCTTTCCGCGCCCGGCGCGGCGCGGGCCGAGACGCCCTTCGATGCCTGCGGCGGCCCGGTGCTGCAGGTGGTTTTCTCCGGCGGCAATGCTGAGGCCTGGGAAGACGGCACCACGGGGCTTTCGGCGCGTGACATCGCTATGAACGTCGCCCTGCCGGAGGTTGACGGCCGGGTGCTGAGCCGCGCCGTTTCCTTCAAGGGCGAGGCGCGCTACGACCCGGCGACCCAGACCGCCGTGGTGGCCTACGAGCCGCGGGCCGACCGCATCGCTTTCGTCGCCGAGCTGGCCGCCAACTGGCTGCGCCTGAAGCGCCTGCCGAAATCGAAGACGGCGCTGGCCATCGTCATGGCCAACTACCCGAACCGCGACGGGCGCCTCGGCAACGGCGTCGGGCTGGACACGCCGGCCGGGACCATGAATGTCCTGCGCGCACTCAAGGCCGAAGGCTACGACACCGGCGAGCTGCCCGCAGACGGTCAGGCGCTCATCGAACGCCTGGCGGCGGGACCGACCAACGACCTGACCGACCGCGCCGCGCGGCCCGGCGGCGAATGCTACAGGCTCTCCGCCTACAAGCGCTTCTTCGCCAAGCTGCCGCAGGCCGTGCGCGCTGCGGTGACGGAGCGATGGGGCGTGCCGGAGAGCGATCCCTTCGTCGAGGGCGACAGCTTCCGCCTTGCCGCCTTCAAGCTGGGCAAGGTGGTGATCGGCCTGCAGCCGGCGCGCGGCTACAACATCGATCCGGTGGCCAGCTACCACGACCCGGACCTGGTGCCGCCGCACGGCTATCTCGCCTTCTATGCCTGGCTGCGTGACGAGGTGGGCGTGCAGGCCGTGGTTCACATGGGCAAGCACGGCAACATGGAATGGCTGCCGGGCAAGGCCCTGGCGCTCAGTGCCGCGTGCTTCCCAGAAGCGGTCTTCGGGCCGCTGCCGCACCTTTATCCCTTCATCGTGAACGATCCCGGTGAGGGCACCCAGGCCAAGCGCCGCGCCCAGGCGGTGATCGTCGATCACCTGACGCCGCCGCTGACCCGCGCCGAGAGCTACGGCCCGCTGGCCGAGCTGGAGCGCCTGGTGGACGAGTACTACGACGCCTCCGGCCTCGACCCGCGCCGCCTGAAGGTGCTGCGCGAGGAGATCCTGGAGCTTTCCGCCACGACCGGTCTCGACAAGGACTGCGGCATCGCCGCCGAAGACGATCCCGACACGGCGCTCGGCAAGCTGGACAATCACCTTTGCGAGCTGAAGGAGCTGCAGATCCGCGACGGCCTGCATATCTTCGGCGCCGCGCCCGAGGGACGGCAGCTCACCGACCTGCTGGTGGCGCTGACCCGCCTGCCGCGCGGCAAGGGGGAGGGCGGTGACGCTTCCTTGATCCGCGCTCTGGCGGCGGACCTCGGCCTGGAGAATTTCGATCCGCTGGATTGCGTGCTGGGCGAGGCCTGGACCGGCCCGCGGCCGAAGGAGTTGGGCGAAACGAAGGGCTGGCGCACGCAAGGCGACACGGTGGAGCGACTGGAAGACCTGGCACAGGCGCTGGTGGCGGGGGCGCGCCGCGCCGACCCGGCCTGGACGCGCAGCCAGGAGGTGCTCGCCAAGATCGAGACGGCGGTCCGCCCGGCGGTCGTGTCCTCCGGAGAGGCGGAGCTTGCCGGCCTGCTCACCGGTCTTGCAGGCCGCTTCGTCGAACCCGGCCCCTCCGGCGCGCCGACCCGCGGGCGCCTGGACGTGCTGCCGACGGGGCGCAACTTCTATTCCGTCGACACCCGCACGGTGCCGACCCCGGCGGCCTGGCAGCTTGGCTGGGCCTCCGCCGAACGCCTGCTGCTGCGCCACCGGCAGGAGGAAGGCGCCTGGCCGCGCCGCCTCGCGCTCTCGGCCTGGGGCACCGCCAACATGCGCACCGGCGGCGACGACATCGCCCAGGCGCTCGCCTTGATGGGCGTGAAGCCGACCTGGGAGACCGCCTCGCGCCGCATCACCGGCTTCGAGATCCTGCCGCTCTCGGTGCTGGACCGGCCACGCGTTGACGTGACGCTGCGCGTCTCGGGCTTCTTCCGCGACGCCTTTCCGGCGCAGATCGACCTGGTGGACTCGGCGGCCCGCGCCGTGGCGGCGTTGGACGAACCGCCGGAGCAGAACCCGCTGGCAGCCCAGGTGGCGGAGGACAAGGCCAAGCTGATCGCCGAAGGCGCTTCGGAGGAAGACGCCACGCGCCGGGCCGGCTTCCGCGTCTTCGGCTCCAAGCCCGGCGCCTACGGCGCGGGGCTGCAGGCGCTGATCGACGAGCGCGGCTGGCGCGAGGCGGCGGACCTCGCCAAGGCCTATCTCGCCTGGGGCGGCTATGCCTACGGCGCCGGGGCCGGCGGGCAGGCGGCACAAGGCTTGTTCGAGGACCGTCTCAGCAAAGTCGAGGCCGTGGTCCACAACCAGGACAACCGCGAGCACGACCTGCTGGACTCCGACGACTACTACCAGTTCGAGGGTGGCATGACGGCGGCGGTGGAGCATCTCTCCGGCGCGCGGCCCGTGGTCTACCACAACGATCACTCGCGCCCGGAAAGCCCCAGGATACGCACGCTGGAGGAGGAGATCGCCCGCGTGGTCCGCGCCCGCGTGGTCAACCCGAAGTGGATCGCCGGGGTCATGCGCCACGGCTACAAGGGCGCTTTCGAGATGGCTGCGACGGTGGACTACCTCTTCGCCTTCGCGGCGACGACGCGCGCGGTCGCCGACCACCACTTCGATGCCGTCTATGCCGCTTACCTGGAAGACCCGACTGTGCGAGACTTCCTGCAGGAAAAGAACCCGGCGGCACTCACGGAAATGGCCGAGCGTCTCGCCGAGGCGCAGGAGCGCGGCCTCTGGCGTCCGCGCTCCAACTCCGCCGCCGCCGAACTGACTCAAATGCGTGATCGGGAGGTTGCCGAATAGTGTCCGAACTCAGCGAAGAGGAAATCAACGCCCGCGCCAACGAGAAGGCGAAGAAGCGCAAGGCCGCGCGGGAGAAGATGCTGGCCGACAAGACCAAGGAGAAGGGCCTGCTCATCGTCCACACCGGCAAGGGCAAGGGCAAGTCGACGGCGGCCTTCGGGCTGGTGTTCCGCGCGCTGGGCAACGGCATGAAAGTCGGCATCGTGCAGTTCGTGAAAGGCAAGTGGGAGACCGGCGAGCGCCACGCGCTGGAAAAGTTCGGCGACCGGGTGACCATCAAGGCCATGGGCGAGGGCTTCACCTGGGACACCCAGGACCGCGCCCGCGACATCGCCGCCGCCAAGGCCGCCTGGGAGAAGGCCAAGGAGATGATCGCCGCCTGCCGTGGTCCTGATCGTCCTTACGACATGATCCTGCTGGACGAGATCAACATCGTGCTGCGTTACGACTACCTGCCGTTGGAGGAGGTCGTTGCCTTCCTGGAGAGCCGCCCGGAGATGCTGCACGTCATCGTGACCGGGCGCAACGCGAAGGAGGAATTGATCGAGGCCGCCGACCTGGTGACCGAGATGACCCAGGTGAAGCATCCTTTCCGCGAGCAGGGCGTGAAGGCCCAACTGGGGATCGAATTCTGATGAAGCGGACACCGGCCATCATGATCCAGGGCACCGGCTCTGACGTCGGCAAGTCCCTGCTGGTGGCGGGGCTCTGCCGCGCCTTCACCAGGCGCGGCCTCACGGTCCGCCCCTTCAAGCCGCAGAACATGTCCAACAACGCGGCGGTGACGGCGGACGGCGGCGAGATCGGCCGCGCCCAGGCCCTGCAGGCGCGCGCCTGCGGCGTGGCGCCCACCACCGACATGAACCCGGTGCTGCTGAAGCCGCAGAGCGAGATCGGCGCCCAGGTGGTGGTGCAGGGAAAAATCCTCGGCAATGCCAAGGCGCGCGACTACCAGGCGATGAAGGCCGACCTGCTGCCCAAGGTGCTGGAGTCCTTCCAGCGCCTCGGGGAGCAGGCCGACCTGATCATCGTCGAGGGCGCGGGCAGCCCCGCCGAGGTGAACCTGCGTTCCGGCGACATCGCCAACATGGGCTTCGCCGAGGCCGCCGACCTGCCCGTCATTCTGGTCGCGGACATCGACCGCGGCGGCGTCATCGCGACCCTGGTCGGCAGTCACGCCGTGCTTTCCGAGGCCGAGGCGGCGCGCATCGCCGGCTACGTGGTGAACAAGTTCCGCGGCGACGTCAGCCTCTTCGACGAGGGCCTGGCCATCATCACCGCGCGCACCGGCTGGCCGTCGCTGGGCGTCGTGCCCTTCTTCCCCGCAGCCGCGAAGCTGCCGGCGGAAGATGCTGTGGCGCTGTCGCGCGCGGAGGCGGCCGAGGGGCGGGCGATCAAGATCGCCGTGCCGCAACTCGCCCGCATCGCGAACTTCGACGACCTCGACCCGCTGATCGCCGAGCCCGACGTGGCCGTCGATTTCGTCGAGCCGGGCCGCGCTCTGCCGGGCGATGCCGACCTGGTGATCCTGCCGGGCTCCAAGGCGACGCTGGCGGACCTCGCCTTCCTGCGCGAGCAGGGCTGGGACATCGACCTGGCGGCGCACCTGCGGCGCGGCGGGCGCGTGCTCGGCCTTTGCGGCGGCTACCAGATGCTCGGCCGAACCATTGCTGACCCGGACGGCGTCGAAGGCGCCCCCGGCACCAGCGATGGCTTGGGCTTGCTAGCGGTCGATACCGTGCTCGCCCCGACCAAGCAATTGCGCACCGAGCGGGCCATCCATCTGGCCAGCGGCGAAGCGCTTGCCGGCTATCACATGCATATGGGCATCACGAGCGGCCCCGACAGGGCACGGCCCTTCGCCCAGATCGGCAGTGAAACCGATGGTGCCGTCAGCACCGATGGACGCGTATCCGGCACCTATTTGCACGGCCTGTTTGCCGCCGATAGCTTCCGCCGCGCTATCCTGGGAGCGTCTGCCGGCCCGGACCTCAATTATGAAGCAGGCGTGGAAGATGCGCTCGATGGTCTTGCACACCACCTTGAAACCCATATCGATATCGACCAGCTCCTCGCCCTGGCCGCACCGATAGAGACCTGAGACATGGACCCGCTGATTTCCCCACTGGCTCTCGCCGTCGAACGCCAGCTTGGCTATCCGCAAAAGCTGGTTGAAACCATTGGCCATCCGGTCATGTGGTTCGGTAAGCTGATCAGTTTCTGCGAGGAACGGCTGAACACCGCCAGCCGAACACCTACGCAGTGCAAGCTGGCAGGCATGGTCGCACTGGGTCTGCTGGTTCTGTCCGTCCTCATCGTCACCGTCGGCATCCGCACCATCCTGTCCTGGATACCCTTGGGTTGGATTGTCGAGATGCTGTTGGCCACCGCATTTCTGGCGCAGAAGGAACTGGGCCGCGCCGTCGAGGCCGTCTCGGAGGCGCTGCGTACCTCACTAGCCGCAGGACGCGAGAGCGTCAGCCACGTTGTGGGCCGCGATCCGCAGGCGCTCGATGAAGCCGGCGTAGCACGCGCTGCCGTCGAAACTCTGGCCGAAAGCACATCCGACGGCGTCGTAGCACCCTGGTTGTTCCTGATCCTGTTCGGCCTGCCGGGTATTGCTGTCTATAAGGCCGTCAACACAGCCGATTCGATGATCGGACATCGCGATGAACGCTATCGCGACTATGGCTGGGCCGCAGCCAAGCTGGACGATGTGCTCAACTGGATACCGGCACGCCTCAGCGCCGTTCTCATAACGGCGGCTTGCTTTTTCACACCTGGAGCCAGCCCCGGTGGAGCCTGGGCGACGGCGCGGCGCGATGCGTCCAAACACGATTCGCCCAATGCCGGCTGGCCTGAGGCCACATTTGCCGGCGCCTTGAACTTCCAGCTCGGCGGCCCCCGGGCCTATGACGGAAAAGTGGTCGATCTGCCAGCCTTCGGCAGCGGCAAAACCGGTCTCGGACCGAGCGATATCCTGTTGGCATTGCTGCTCTATCGTCGGACGCTCGACGTGCTGCTGGGCGTGAGCTGCCTGCTGGCGCTGATGGTGCTGCTTAGCTGACAGCGCCGGGGGCATCCCCCTTCATGGTCAGCGGCAGCCCGGCAGCGATGAAATAGACATCGTCGCAGATTTCAGCCAGGCGCTGATGGGCGGATCCGGCCAGGTCGCGGAAGGTGCGCGCCATGGCGTTGTCGGGCACGATCCCCAGGCCCACCTCATTAGACACAAGGATGACCTTGGCCTGCTGAATTTCTTCCAGCGTGGCATAGAGTTCGCTGACTGCGGTGGCGACATCATCATTGGCCAGCAACAGGTTGGTGATCCACAAGGTCAGGCAATCGACCAGTATGACATCATGCACCTTGGCGGCCTTGAGCAAGGCATGGGAGAGTTCGATCGGCTCTTCGATCGTTGTAAAGCGCTCGCCCCGGCTGGCCTGATGGCTGCGGACCCGATCATGCATCTCCGAATCGAGGACGCTGGCCGTGGCCAGATAGGCGGGGCTGGATCCGGCATGCAGGGCCAGCCTCTCCGCAAAGGCGGGTTTTTCCGAGCGTGCGCCGCCCAGGACCAGGCAATGTCGTGTCATGGTCAATCCTCTTTCGGGGCCGCGGCGCTGCCCGTTTCCCGTCTCGGATACCTTCGCTCCAAACGGGTCGGGCCTGCAAGGCGTTCCCCTGCCGCGCATCCCATGCAAGTGCCGCATGCGGCAGGCCTGCTGTTCGACTTCATTTTCTTGGGTTCTACTACTTTCGTCTTAGCGCCTTTCGCATTATGGTCCGCGCCGAATTGACCACCTAGTTTGGGAGAAACGGGGGCACGGCATTGGCCTGTTGCTTTCAATTTTCCTCACACCCACGGAGATGCCTTTCGTGCCGCGATATTATCTTGGCGTTGACGGTGGCGGCACCAATTGCCGCGTGCGCCTGGCCAATGAACATCTGGAAACGCTGGCAGAGGTCAAGAACGGCCGCTCGAACCTGCAGATCGACGGGGGCGAGCCGGCCTACAAGGCCATCAGCGCGGGCGCGCGGGATGTGTTCGAGGCGGCTGGAATCGATTTTGCCGAGGCAGCGAATACTCATGCCTGCTTCGGCATGGCCGGTGGCCGCATGGATTCGGCGCGTGATGCCTTTGCTGCGCGTCCTTGGCCCTTTGCCGGGGTGAAAGTCTATGACGACATCGACATTGCCCATGCCGGCGCTCTCGGCGGCGGGGAGGGCGGCGTGGTCATCATCGGTACAGGCTCCGCTGCCATGTCTATTGTCAATGGTACCCGCCACCAGGCCGGTGGTTGGGGTTTTCACATTGGCGACCAGATGAGTGGCGCGATTCTGGGACGCGAACTGGTGCGCTATTCCGTCGAGGCCGAGGATGGCCTTGTCGAAGCATCCCCCCTCACCAAGGCGGTGATCGCCGAACTGGGTGGCAACAACCAGGCGGCCATGTCATGGTCCTTCGCGACCGCAATGGACCTCAAGCTGCTCAGCCGCGACGGGTCCGAGGGTTGCGACGATGCGCTGGTGGGCCGGGCGCCGGGTGAGTTCGGCAGGCTGATGCCGCTCTGGTTCGAGCATCTCGAACAGAACGATCCCGTTGCCCAGAAGCTCCTCGCCATCCAGATCGGCTACGTCGACACCTATGTGAACTGGTTCAAGGGCCATGGCGCCTCGGTCATGTCCATTGTCGGCGGATTGGGGCAACGCCTGTTCCCGATATTGCAGCAACACTATGGTGACTTTGTCACCCTGCCCAAATACGAACCTCTGCATGGTGCGGTAATCCTCGCCAAACAGAATTTCGCGTCAAACTAAGGGACGTCCCGATTTGTCCAGCCGCATCATTCCCGTCCAGCCCTTCGACTATGTGGTGTTCGGCGCCACCGGTGACCTGACCAAGCGCAAACTGATACCCGCGCTCTACCATCGCTTCATGGATGGCCAGTTTGACGAGCAGAGCCGCATCATCGGCGTTTCGCGCTCCAAGCTCAGCGATGCCGAGTTCCAGAAACTGGCCGGCGACGCCGGCGCCCAGTTCGTCGAGAAGGACTACCAGGACGCTGCCGTCATCAAGCGTTTCCTGACCATCTTCTCCTATGTGGTCAACGATGTTTCCGACCAGGCCGGATGGGGCGACATCAAGAAGGCGCTGCGCGACGATCCCAATGTGGTCCGGGCCTTCTACCTGGCCGTCGCGCCCGATCTGTTCGAACCGATTGCCGAGCAGCTCGAAAAGACCGGCGTCTATCGCCGTGACGCGCGCGTCGTCATCGAAAAGCCGCTGGGTCACGACCTCGCCTCGTCCATCGAGATCAATGATGGTGTCGCCAAGATCTTCAAGGAAGATCAGGTTTACCGCATCGACCACTATCTCGGTAAGGAGACGGTGCAGAACCTGTTGGCCCTGCGCTTTGCCAATACCCTGTTCGAACCGATCTGGAATTCGGCTCATATCGACCATGTGCAGTTGACCGTCGCCGAAAGCGTGGGGGCCGGCACGCGCGGCTATTATGACGAGAGCGGCGCCCTGCGGGACATGATCCAGAACCACATGCTGCAGCTGCTCTGCCTTGTGGCCATGGAACCGCCTGCCAGCGACGATGCCAATGCCCTGCGCGACGAGAAGCTCAAGGTGCTGCGGGCGCTTCGGCCCATCACCAATGGCGAGGTGGCAACCAAGACCGTGCGCGGTCAGTATCGCGGCGTAAAGTCCGAGACGGCCGCCGTTGCCAGCTATCAGGATGAATTGCCCGAGGACAAGAAGGGCAGCCACACCGAGACCTTTGTGGCGCTCAAGGCCGAGATCGACAATTGGCGCTGGGCCGGCGTGCCCTTCTACCTGCGCACCGGCAAGCGCATGGCCGAGCGCGTGTCGGAAATCTGCATTCAGTTCAAGCCCATCCCGCATTCGATCTTCGATCATGCCGAGGGTGCTCCCAAGGCCAACAAGTTGATCATCCGCCTGCAGCCCGATGAAGGCGTCAAGATGATGATGATGATCAAGGACCCCGGTCCCGGCGGTATGCGCCTGCGCGAAGTGCCGCTCAATTTGAGCTTTGCCGATACCTTCACCGAGCGTACGCCCGAAGCCTATGAGCGGTTGCTGCTCGACGTGGTGCGGGGCAATCAGACCTTGTTCATGCGGCGAGATGAACTTGAGGCCGCCTGGATGTGGGTCGACCCGATCCGCCAGGCCTGGGATCGCGCCTCCGAGCCACCGCAAACCTACACCGCCGGCACCTGGGGTCCGAGCGGCGCTGTGGCGCTGATCGAGCGTGACGGTCGCACTTGGTATGAGGGCCCCAACTCGTGAGCATTGAGCGCCGCAACTTCGCTGACAAAGCCACACTCGCCAGGGAACTGGCCGAGTCCGTAGCGGATCGTATTCGTACGGCCATCGCAGAGCGTGGCGCGGCGGCCATTGCGGTCTCGGGCGGGTCCACCCCCGGGAAATTCTTCCAGACCCTGGGCAAGACCAAGGACATCGACTGGTCTAAGGTAGTGGTAACGCTGGTCGACGAGCGCTGGGTTGATGAAACCAGCGATCGCTCCAATGCGCTGCTGGTCAACGAGAAGATGCTGCAGGGTCCGGCTGCCAATGCACGCTTCTTCCCGCTCTACTCTGGTGGACAAGAGCCAACAGACGCTGCCATTGCCAAGACCAATGCCCTGATGGATGAACTGCCGCAGCCTTTTGCGGCGGTGATCCTGGGCATGGGCAATGACGGGCACACCGCCAGTTTCTTTCCCGGTGGCGATACGCTCGGTGAAGCGCTCACTGCGCCCGGCCCCACCCTGGCGATTCGCGCGCCCGGCGCCGGTGAGCCGCGCGTGACCTTCACTCTGCCGCGTCTGCTTCAGACCGATGGCCTTTATCTTCACATTGAAGGTGAGGGCAAAGGCGAAGTGCTCGAAGCCGCGCTGGGCAATGGACCGGCCGAAGACATGCCGATCCGCGCCGTGCTGCGCTCGGGCGCGCCGGTCACAGTTTACTGGTGCCCATAAGGCCCCTGGGGTGGTCCCCAATCGACCGCCCTGGCCGCCGAACGGTGCTGGTATTTTGATGCAAGGATATCCGCGCCAGCGGCCCCCTTCTGGCGCGTCCTTGCCAGCATATGGAGACTTGCCATGACTGTCCGCCAGGCTATCCAGGACGTAACCGACCGCATTGCCGCGCGTAGCCGCGACAGCCGCCGCGATTATCTCGATCGCCTCGATGCGGCCAAGGAGCAGGGGGTCTACCGCTCCGCCCTGTCCTGCGGCAATCTCGCTCACGGCTTTGCTGCCTGCTCCCCTTCGGAAAAGGCTGCATTGGCCGGCAACAAGACGCTGAACCTGGGCATCGTCAATTCCTACAACGACATGCTGAGTGCCCATCAGCCCTATCAATTCTACCCCGAGATCATCAAAGAAGCGGCCCGCGAGATCGGCGCAACGGCGCAGGTGGCCGGCGGCGTGCCGGCCATGTGCGACGGCGTGACCCAGGGCCAGCCGGGCATGGATCTGAGCCTGTTCAGCCGCGATGTGATCGCTATGGCGACAGCCATTTCGCTCAGCCACAACATGTTCGATGCCGCCGTCTATTTGGGCATCTGCGATAAGATCGTCCCGGGCCTGGTCATCGGCGCGCTGAGCTTCGGCCATCTGCCCGCCGTGTTCATCCCCGCTGGTCCGATGCCTTCGGGCCTGCCCAATGATGAAAAGAGCAAGATCCGCCAGCTTTATATGGAAGGCAAGGTTGGCCGCGCCGAACTGCTCGAGGCCGAGAGCAAGTCCTACCATTCGGCGGGCACCTGCACCTTCTATGGCACTGCCAATTCCAACCAGATGCTGATGGAGATCATGGGTCTGCACACGCCGGGCTCCTCCTTCGTCAACCCCAACACGCCGCTGCGCGACGCTCTCACGAAGGAAGCGGCGAAGCGCGCGCTCGCCATCACCGCGCTCGGCAACGAGTTCACGCCCGCGGGCCGCATGATCGACGAGCGCTCCATCGTCAACGGCGTGGTGGGGCTCAACGCCACGGGCGGCTCCACCAATCACACCATGCATCTGGTCGCCATGGCGGCGGCCGCCGGCATCAAACTCACCTGGGACGACATTGCCGAGATCTCCGACCACGTGCCGCTTCTCGCCCGCGTCTATCCCAACGGGCTCGCCGACGTGAACCATTTCAACGCCGCAGGCGGCATGGGCTTCCTGATCCGCGAACTGCTCGACGACGGCTATCTGCACGAGGATGTGCGCACCATTTGGGGCGAAGGCCTGCGCCCCTACACGGTCGAGGCCAGGTTGGCCGACGACGGCGCGGTCGTGCGGCTTTCCGCCCCCGCCACCAGCGGCAACGACAAGGTGCTCACCACCGCCGCAAAACCGTTTCAGGAGACCGGCGGCATTCGCGTTCTCTCCGGCAATCTCGGCAAATCGATCATCAAGGTTTCCGCCGTCAAGCGGGAACATCGTCTGATCGAGGCCCCGGCGATAATCTTCCATTCACAGGAGGAGATGCAGGACGCGTTCAAGGCCGGCAAGCTCGACCGCGACTTCGTCGCCGTCATTCGCTTCCAGGGCCCCAAGGCCAACGGCATGCCCGAGCTGCACAAGCTCACGCCCGCGCTCGGCGTGTTGCAGGATCGCGGCCGCCGCATCGCGCTCGTTACCGATGGCCGCATGTCCGGCGCCTCCGGCAAGGTTCCCGCGGCCATCCACGTCACGCCCGAGGCGCTCGACGGCGGCATGATCGCCAAGCTGCGCGATGGCGACCCGATGCGTCTCGATGCCGAGAAAGGCACGCTCGAGGCGTTGGTCGACGCCGAAGAACTCGCCGCGCGCGACAATGCCGCCCCCGACCTCTCGCCCAATCAGTTCGGCATGGGACGCGAGCTTTTCGCCGGCTTCCGCCAGCTCGCCGGACGCGCCGACCAGGGCGCTGCCGTTTTCTGAACTGGAACAAACCGCGCGCACCGCGCATTCTCCATCTGATCGGAGGGGTTGGTGAACGGCTACTGGTTTCTTTTCAGACGGCTATCGAGAGCCCTTTGGTTTCTGCCTGCGCTGTTTTGCGCGTCGGCGGTGGTCGTGCTCGTGCTCGCCTATCTGTCCGGCAGCTTCTTTCCTGAAAGCCTCGACGAGAAGGCGCTTCCCATCACCGTTTCGGCGGATGCGCTGCGCAACATTCTCGGCATCGTCGCCTCCAGCATGCTGGCCGTCGCCGTCTTTGCGCTTTCCACGCTGGTCAATCTGCTTACCAGTGCCGCGCAGACCGGTTCGCCCCGCGCCGTCCCGCTCTTTTCGGGCAACCGCGCCGCACGCACAACGATTTCCGTTTTCATCGGCGCGTTTCTCTTCTCCATCATCGGTATTATCGGTCTTTCGAGCGGCATCTACACGCTGGGCGGACGGCTTTTGCTCTTCATCGCCACCGTGGTGGTGGTTTTCGCCGTCGTCTGGGCGCTCATCCGCTGGGTTCGTGAAATTTCCGTCGTCGGCCGTGTCGTGGAAATGACCAGCCGGCTCGAAGACGCAACGCGCCAGGCGCTCGAGCGACTGGGCCGTGACGGACTCTATGGCTGCAGCGAAGGCGATGAAGCGCCCGAAGGCCCCACGGTCGAGGCGCGCTCTGTCGGCTTCGTGCAACACTTCGATCCGCATGCGCTGCAGGAAATTGCCGAGGACAACGATCTTGTCATCGATGTTTGCGTGCGCCCCGGCGACTATGTCGACCACGGCACGGCCATCGCCACGGTGCTCGGCGATGCGGACGAGACCTTGCTGGAGGATATACGTAGCGACTTTATAATCGGCGAGGAGCGCACGTTCGATACGGACCCGGGCTTCGGTTTTCTGGTGTTGGCCGATGTGGCGCGCAGAGCGCTGTCGCCGGGCATCAACGACCCTTCGACAGCCGTTCACGTGCTCACCGTCCAGACGCGGCTTCTGGCTGACTGGGCGCTCAACGACACGGAGGATGAGCGCGAGGAACCGCCCTATCCGCGCATCAGATTCTCGCCCGTCGACCCCCGCCGCCTTCTCGATGAGGCTTTCCGCCCGATCTCCTATGAAGCGGCGTCGGGCGCACCCGATGTCGGGCTCGCGCTCCTGCGTGGGCTTGGCACGCTCGCCCGCGTCGCACCGGAAGCCTTCGGCGAAGCCGCTGCATCTCTGGCCGGGGATTTCACGGCCCGCGCGGAATCGAAAGCCTCCCATGCGCCCGATGTGGCGGCGCTGCGCAAAGCCGCTGCGGCGCTTGACGACCCTTCCACGCCGTCCGGTCGTTAGTGGCTGCCGGGCGTCCGCCCGTCAGTAGGTGGTGCGGCGTTCTTCCGATGGCGGTCGGCCGAATTGCTGGCGATAGCTTTGCGCGAAATAGGAATGCGAGGTGAAGCCCGTGGCGATCGCCACATCGAGGATCGGCATGTTGGTCTGGCGCAAGAGCTCGCGCGCGCGCTCCAGCCTCAATCGCATGTAATAGCGGCCCGGCGTCATCCCGAGATGCCGCAGGAAAAGG
>ENA-ORCW01000631-ORCW01000631.1-marine-metagenome-genome-assembly--contig:-NODE-631-length-15595-cov-3.661812_pt1 | contig 15595 bp, 12 predicted proteins | sample MGYA00237784_ERZ508517 | MGnify/ENA primary metagenome ERZ508517 (study PRJEB26187, sample SAMN06268979) | marine metagenome | isolation source: Tt ae E1 feedstock associated aerobic enrichment on... | reverse complement strand
AGGGGACACGGGCAAAGCCCGTGGCACACACGGACATGCTTGCCTTCAAGGGCAAGCATGCCACCCGGATCGCCCCCTTTTTCATCCTCCCGGGCGACGCACCGTCATGACCACTCCGTGGTTGCCTGTTCCGCTCCGGCACGGTCGCGGCTCCGGCAGGCTTACCCCTCACGGTGCCACAGCTCGGCCGTGTGTGAGATCATCCCGTCCAGGCCGTACTCGAACGGTTCAGTGGCGAAGCTCGGCTGCTCGCCGGTCGGATCAAGTGCCGCTTCCAGCATGCCGTCCGCCCGATGTCCGGTCAGCCGCGAGACGAACAGATCCCGAAACGAGAACCGGTTCTGCTCGTCCAGTCCGCACTGTTCGGTGATCCGCGTCACCTTGCGCGAGCCGTCTTCGGTGAACCGTGACAGCTGCACGACGAGGTTGATGGCCGAGGCCGCCTGGGCCCGTGCGACGTAGACCGGCAGTTCAACGTCGGACATCAGCGAGAGTGTCTCCAGCCGGACCATCGCATCACGGGGGGACGTGGCGTGTACCGTCGTCATGCTGCCGGAGTGTCCGCTGATCATCGACTGCACCATGTCGAGCGCTTCGCCGCCGCGGACCTCGCCGACGATGATCCGGTCCGGTCGCATCCGCAATGAGGCCCGGAACAGTTGGCGGATCGTCACGCCACCCCGTCCGAACGAGTCCGACTGCTGCGATTCGAGATACAGGCAATGCTCCTGATCCAGCCGCAGTTCCGAGCTGTCTTCGATAACGACAATCCGTTCTTCTGCGGGGATGGCCGTCGACAGGGCATTGAGGAACGTCGTTTTGCCGGTCCCGGTGCCGCCCGCCACGACGATGTTCTTCCGCAGCCGGACGGCAATCTCCAGGAATTCGCGGGCCGAGTCGGAAAGACTTCCCAGCCGCACGAAGTCGGGCAGGCTGTAGATGTCCCGCTTGAACTTGCGGATCGTCAGGTAGGTGCCCCGGCGGGCGCTGGGGGGGATGACGGCATGGACGCGGGAGCCGTCCGGCAGTCGGGCGTCGAGGATCGGGCGGTCTTCGTCAATCTCGCGACCGACGTACTGCGCGATGTTATGAACGGCCGAACGCAGGGCGTCTTCGCTGAGGAACTGGTGCGGCGACGGGTAGAGTCGCCCGGCCCGTTCGATGTAGATCTCGTCATGGCCATTAACCATGATTTCCGTAACCGAATCGTCCTGCAGGTGCTCGCCGATCGGACCGAGAAAGTAGGCGATCGAGGCTTCGAAGACGTTGTCGCGATTCATGCGGAGAACTCGGAAGAATCGGTAACTGGGGACGGGCAGATGCGGCGGCGTCCGCTACGCTCTCGCGGGACGTCATGTTACACTGTCCCGCCACGGGGAGCAGCCCCGCCCGACTCCCGGCGGGCCGTCCCGTCCGGTCGAATTCTCACCCATCCCGATCAGCATCTGACGAGTACCCATGAGCGTTTACCTGGGCATCGATGTCGGTACGAGTGGCACCAAGACGCTGGCCGTGCACGAAGACGGTCGCGTGCTGGCTTCGGCAACCGAGGAATATCCCCTCTACAGTCCCCGGCCGGGCTGGTCGGAACAGAATCCCGAAGACTGGTGGCAGGCCACGATTCGCTCCGTCCGCCGCGTGCTCAAGGACGGACGCATCAAGGCGGGCGAGGTGAGTGGCATTGGTCTGAGTGGCCAGATGCACGGGAGCGTGTTCCTCGACAAAAAACACGAGGTGATCCGCCCCGCGCTGCTCTGGAACGACCAGCGGACCGCCGCCGAGTGTGCCGAGATCGAAGAGCGGGCCGGCGGTCGCAAGGCGCTGATCGGCATGGTCGCCAACCCGGCACTGACCGGGTTCACTGCCCCGAAGATCCTCTGGCTGCGGAACCACGAGCCGCGGAACTTCGAAAAGACCGTGCAGGTCCTGCTCCCCAAGGATTACATCCGCTTCCGACTGACCGGTGAGTTCGCCACGGAAGTGAGCGACGCATCCGGCACGCTGCTGCTGGATGTCGCCAAGCGGCGCTGGTCGAAGAAGCTGCTCGGAAAGCTGGACCTCGATTCCGGTCTGCTGCCCGAGGTCTACGAATCCGAAGAAGTCAGCGGGCGCCTCACCGAATCGAGTGCCGAACTGCTCGGACTGGCGACCGGCATCCCCGTGGTCGGCGGTGGTGGTGACCAGGCGGCCGGAGCGGTCGGCAACGGCATCGTCCGCAGAGGAATCATCTCAGCGACGATGGGCACCAGCGGCGTCGTCTTTGCCCACAGCAACGACGTGCAGATCGATCCCGAGGGGCGGGTGCACACGTTCTGCCATGCGGTCCGCGGCAAGTGGCACGTGATGGGCGTCGTTCTCTCGGCCGGGGGAAGCCTGCAGTGGTACCGCAATCAGCTCGGTCAGATGGAAGTCGCCGCCGCGGAGCCGATGGGCGTCGATCCCTACACGTTGCTGACCGCTCAGGCCGCCGAGGCTCCGGCCGGCAGCGAGGGGCTGTTCTTCCTGCCCTACCTGACCGGTGAACGGACGCCGCACGCCGATCCCGACGCCCGCGGGGCGTGGGTGGGACTGAGTCTGCGGCACGGCCGTCCGCACATGGTCCGTTCGGTGATGGAAGGGGCGACGTTCGCGATGCGGGACTGCCTGGAGATCATCAAGGGGATGAACATCCCGGTCCGGGAGATCCGGCTCTCCGGCGGTGGGGCCCGCAGCGAGTTCTGGCGGCAGATGCAGGCAGACATCTACGGCCAGAAGGTGGTCACCATCAATGCTTCGGAAGGCCCCGCGTACGGCGTGGCGCTTCTGGCCGCCGCCGGCACGGGGGCCTACAAAGATGTGGTCGAAGCGTGCTCGGCCACGATCAGCATCGTCACCACCACGAAGGCCGATGCGAAAGCAAAGAAAACCTACAACGCCGCCCACGCGATCTATCAGCAGCTGTACGGTTCGCTGAAGGGGAACTTCGGCACCATCGCCGAGTTCGTCCGAAAGCACGGCAGTTGAACCGGCAGTAAGTCGTGGCAAATCGAGGACGGTATGGCCGATCCAGTCGTTGCAGTCACCGGTGCGAGCGGAGCCGTCTATGCGGTTCGGCTGCTTGACGTCCTGCTGCACGCTGGTCGGAATGTCCACCTGACGATCAGTCCCGCAGCAGCGAGGGTGTTCGAGGAGGAACTCGGGCTCTCGATTCGTCCCTCCGAGTTCGCACTCGAGCAGCTGCTGCCTGATCTCGATTCGCCCGCTGCTGCCCGGTTGAGGCAACTGCTGCCCCGGGTCTCCTGGCGGGTGGAGGACAACCGGGTCATCCGGGCGGACGGCACTCCGGGCGGCAGTGTCACATACCATCATCATCACGACTACGGTGCCGGCATCGCCAGCGGATCGTTCCGCACTTCCGGAATGGTCATCTGTCCCTGCTCGATGGGAACGCTGGGAAGCATCGCCAACGGCCTCTCGACGAACCTGGTGCATCGGGCGGCGGATGTCCACCTCAAGGAACGCCGCAAGCTGATCCTCGTGCCGCGCGAAACACCACTCGGAAGCATCCAGCTCGGCAACATGCAGCGGCTGGTGGATGCCGGAGCGGTCGTCCTACCGGCGATGCCCGGCTGGTACCATCAGCCGCGAGACCTGCAGGATCTGGTCGACTTCATTGTCAGCAGGGTCTGCGATCAGCTTGGCGTCGAGGTGGAGCTGATCCGCCGGTGGGGAGACGATCCGATCGAGGACTGAGGCCCCTCAGCGTCGATGGCCGCTCAGTTTCAATGGTGAACGATGACGGAAACCGCGCAGGCATGTGAGAATCCGAACCGCTCGCGTTGCGGGGGGATCGTTCTCTGCGGCGGCCGGAGCACCCGCATGGGGCAACCGAAGCTGATGCTCCCGTTCGGCGGAGAAGTGATGCTGCAGCGCGTGGTCCGAATTCTCGGCGAAGTCGTCTCGCCAATCGTCGTTGTGGCGGCCCGTGATCAGGAACTGCCCGAACTGCCGGAGGATGTCCTCGTCTGTCGGGATGAGGAGGCGGACCTCGGGCCGCTGGCGGGGCTGGCGGTCGGACTGACGGCTCTGGCGGATCAGGTCGATTGCGCATTTGCCTGCGGGTGTGACGTGCCTCTGCTCAGACCGGAATTCGTGCGTGCCGTCATCGATCGGCTCGGCGACCACGACATTGCGGTTCCGAAGGAGGATCGCTTCTACCACCCGCTGGCGGCCGTCTATCGCACGTCGCTGGTGGACCCGATTCGTGAGCTGGTACGAGAACGCCGGCTGCGACCGCTGTTTCTGATCGAGTCGGTCGATGCGTTGGAAATCCCGGTCGAAACGTTGCGCAGCGTCGATCCCGAACTGGATTCGCTGGTCAACACGAACACTCCCGAGAGCTATGCGGCCGCACTGCGAAAGGCCGGGATGACGCCGGAGTGACGCGTCGTGTGACGTTCGCAAACCGGCACGATTGCAGCCACCGTGCGGTTCTGGTCTGATCTGAAGGGAACGCGCAAGGTGACTCCGCCCCGGCGAGGCTCGATTCGCGGCGGGACCTGCAGATTGGAGAGCGACTTCGATGAACGTATTCGACCGGCAGATCGGACGGCGGGACGCACTGAAGGTGATCGGCGGCGGAGCAGCAGCAGCCATGACATCGACGCTTCACGCGGCCGATGATCCCGCCAGCGGGGATATCGACGCCCATTCGCACATCTGGACGCAGGACACCGACGCCTATCCCCTGGCCGGCAAGCAGACGAAGGCCGACCTCGCTCCGCCGAGCTTTACCGACAAGGAGCTGCTCGCGGTCGCCCGGCCGCACGGTGTGACCCGCGTGGTCCTCATCCAGCACAAGCCGTATCACGGCCTGGACAACAGTTATATCGTCGATGCGATCGCTGCCAATCCCGGCGTGTTCTCGGCCGTCGCCTGTATCGAAGCCGCCGCCGAGCGTCCACAGGACGAAATGGACCGTCTGAAGGCGAAAGGCGTTCGCGGGTTCCGGATTCGTCCCGGCGAAGGGGGAACCGACCGCTGGAGCGAGAGCGACGGCATGAACGCCATGTGGCGGCGTGCGGGCGAAACGGGCCTGGCGATCTGCCCCCTCATCAATCCCGAAGACCTCGAACAGGTCGACGAGATGTGCCGCAAGTACCCCGACACGAACGTCGTCGTCGACCACTTCGCCCGTGTCGGCATCGACGGGACGATCCGCGAGAAGGACCTCAAGGCCCTGACCGGCCTGGCGAAGCACCCTAAGGCCCACCTGAAGGTCTCTGCCTACTACGCCCTGGGGAAGAAGCGACCGCCGCATACCGAGCTGATCCCGATGATTCGCCGCTGTTACGAGGCGTACGGGCCGCAGCGGCTGATGTGGGGGAGCGACTGCCCGTACCAGCTTGATGGTCCGAACAACTACGGCGACTCAATCGCACTGATCCGCGAGCGGATCGACTTCTTCAGCGGCGACGACCGCAGATGGATTCTGCGTGGTACGGCAGAGAAGGTTTACTTCTCCTGAGCGTCGAGGCGAGCGAAGGCGACAACCCGTTCCCGCGTCGTCAGCAGCAGGTGCGTGGGAGTAACGCTGACGTTGCCTCCCGTCAGACCGTACCGGTCGGCGAGGGAAATGCGCTGAGTCGGCACTCCGGTCTGCACGTCGATGAACCACAGCGCTTCGCGGGTCGGCCAGATGATGTCCGGGCCGGCAATGGTGCCGCGTCCGTAGCCGTGTCCGGTCGGATCGTCGCTGCCGGCCTGCCAGACGATCTCGCCGGTCTGTGCATCGAGAGCCCACAACTGGCTGCCGGCGACGGTCACCAGACCGTTTGCCACTCCCGGAATGTGTGAGACCCGCCCGTCCAGGGGAGCGGACCAGAGGACCGTGCCGCTCGCCGCGTGAATCGCCGTTACCTCCGTCTGGGCGGCATCGACGACGAACAATGTGCCGGCGGCCCAGTCGGCGGGTGGACGCCAGTGGGCCTCGGCGACGGACACCGTTTCGCCACTGCCGGTCTGGCCGAGAAACCACTGCATCTGGCCGGTGTCTGCGTCGAGGGCGGCAACCGGGCCTTCGGCCAGGGTGTAGAACACCTGCCCCCCGGCGATTGTGAGCAGTTCGTGCCCCAGCAGATGGGCCGCGGTCAGCGGTTCCCGCAGCAGGCCACAGACGCGGGTGAACCAGATCTGCTCACCACTGGCCGCATCGAGGCAGACGACGCCGCACTCCAGTTCGGGCCGGCTGTGGCGGCAGGCGACGTAGAGGCGATCATCCACTGCGACAGGCGTACCGGTGAAGTACCAGCCGTCGAGGTTGGGAAGCTCGCTGCATCGGCGGGCCCACAACATGAGCCCTTCTCCGTCCCGCATGTCCAGACAGATCAGCCGCGGATCGTCCTGCCGGAAGGCGATCGTGGCCGGTGCGAGGATCGGCAGGCCCATCAGCGCAAACAGCCGTCCCTCTCCGTCGATCGTGCTTGTCACGGCAGCCTGACCGAACACCGGCCGATCCACCGGACGTTCTGCCGAGCCGGCCATCGGCGGAAAGATGATGGCGTCCTCCGCTTCGCCGAGAACCGGCCAGTACGGCTGGCCCGTGGCCTCGTCGATCGTCAGGATGTGCTGTCCCGTATTGAGGGCGACCAGGCCCTCCTGCGTCACCGGAAACATCGTCGGCGGTTGTGTGAACGGCGCACGACGGTCGCCTCGTTCGTCCCAGCGGGGGATCGGGATCTCAAGGGACCAGGCGGGGGAACCGGGGATCACGACACCACCGGCCCGGCCGTTCCGCTGACCGTTTCCTGCAAACGTGTCGCCGGAAACACCCTGTGTGCGGGGGGGCCAGTCGGCTGCTTCGGCCGCAACCACGTCGAGAATCTCCGTCAGGCGACCCACCCGACCCGCGAGATGGCCGGTCGCCTCGGGAAAGCGTTCGGCAAAGATGCGTCGTTCCCTCGCGGCCCGCGCAGGATCACCTTCCACGAGGCTGCACAGGACCAGTCGGGCGAGAATCTCCGCCTCGGGATAGCGGGGATCAGTTAGCCGGACGATTCCGGGACGTGGCGTATCGGCACCGGCGGTTGGGGGGAGCGGCAGCAGCCTGGTCCAGTCCGCGCGGGCCTGTTGCAGGTCACCGTTTCGCCAGGCGTGTTCACCCAGCAGCCAGAGGGCCTCTCCACTGGCGGTGCTGGCGAAATAGCGGTCGACGATCTGTTCCAGCAGTTCCGGGGATGCCTCGGCACGCGCCTGTTCCAGCATGGCAGCGGCGGGGGGATCGACCCGTTCCCGCCAGGCGGCGAGCCCTTCCGGGGGGAGCGTGACCAGCCGGGACTGCACCGCCCGCGCTACCGACACGTAGTAGCCGGGGGACAGTTCGTACATCGCGCCGCGGCCGTCAATCGCCAATCGCTGGAGCTCGTCCATGCAGGCGGGCCAACTGCCGCGAGCCGCCAGTTCGTCGGCAGTGGCGAGCCGACGGGCCAGGTCGGCGGGAGCGTCGACGACGGCAATCCGGGCGGAACCGATCCGGTCCTGGGCCGGACCCTGCCGCACCGAGGCAGTCAGGATGACCAGAAGTGCGACCGCAGCGACGCGGAGATGGTCGGTACGGCAGCAGGAATCTCGGTTCACAGGCATCGCTCAGGCATCCGGGGAGCCGCCCCGTTCCCGGAGCATGTGCCCGATCCAGAAGGCGACCGCTCCGGCAATCGTCAGGGAGGGCATCCACAGCAGTTCGAACCCGAAGTTCAGCTGCCAGATGATCAGCATCGGCAGGAAGACGAGCGCCAGGAACTGTAACGCGAATCCGATATTGTTGAGCATGCCGATTGACCGGGCGAACAGGAGATCCGGCGACGTCGTGGCGGACGAACGGACGCCCGCTGATCCTGTGGTAATCGATTGTCCGGTGCGGTTCCAGCCCGGCGGAACCGGGGCGTCCGGCCGGCTGGTGGTGGCGAATCCGGTCCGATCGGCGTTTCTGCACCTCGTCGGGGGGCTTGTACCGGCCGGATGGGGCGGAAAACGGCGAAAAAACAGGGGTGTTCTGAGGCAATCCGGGCAAAGCAGGGGTGGGTTGATTGTTCGCGCGCAGGAGGTCGGATAAACTGTGGTTTCAGACGGTTTTTCAGCCGCAGTGCGGACTCGGCCGGTGACAGAAAGTCCCGCTCATGTCGCTGCTTGTGCAGCGTGCCGCCCTGCCGTTCCGTGATGCAAGGAGTGCTCCTCGTTGTCCGAAGGCAATCCTCCCCAGGACGATCTCCCCAACGACCCAGCGGCAGTCCCTACCGAGGGCAATGGTGACGGCAACGACTCGCGCATCGAGCGGATGGATATCCGCGAAGAGATGCAGCAGAGTTACCTCACCTACGCGATGTCGGTGATCATCAGTCGCGCCCTCCCGGATGTGCGCGACGGGCTCAAGCCGGCCCAGCGGCGAATCCTGGTGTCGATGAACGACCTGAACCTCGGGCCGTCCTCATCGCGTTCCAAGTGTGCCCGCATCTCCGGCGACACCTCCGGCCGGTACCATCCGCACGGTGAAAGTGTCGTCTACCCGACGCTCGTCCGCATGGCCCAGGACTGGGTGATGCGCGAAGTCCTCGTCGACAAGCAGGGGAACTTCGGTTCGATCGCCGGTCTGCCCCCCGCGGCCATGCGATATACGGAAGCGCGGCTGTCACAGGCGGCCGGCGAGATGCTCGCCGACCTCGACTACGACACCGTCGACTTCACGCAGACCTACGACCAGGAGCGCGAAGAACCGGTCGTCCTTCCCTCCCGCTTCCCGAACCTGCTGGTCAACGGTTCGCAGGGAATTGCGGTCGGTATGGCGACCAGCATCCCCCCGCACAACCTCCGCGAGGTGGCCACCGCCGTCCAGCTCCTCATCGACTCGCCCGACGCCACCGTCGACGAGATTATGGAGGTCCTGCCGGGACCGGACTTCCCGACCGGCGGCGTCATTTGCGGGCGGTACGGCATCCGTCAGGGTTACATGACCGGCCGCTCGACGCTCACGCTCCGTGCGAAGGTCGAGTTCGAGGTCGAGAAAAACACCGACGTCATCGTCGTCAAGGAGATTCCCTACCTCGACACCCGCGACCGCGTGAAGGAGAAGCTCGAGCAGCTCATCAAGGAAGACAAGGTCAAGGGCATCTCGCGGATCGTCGACTATACTGACCGCAAGACGCCCTCGTGGCAGGTCCGTCTGCACATCTACCTCAAGCGAGACGCCGACCGCGAAGTCATCCTCAACCAGCTCTACAAGTACTCGCCACTGCAGACGACGGTGAGCGTGATCCTGCTGGCTCTCGTCGGCAGCCGGCCGCAGACGCTGACGATCCGTGAGATCATCCACGAGTTCATCCGCCACCGGGTGACCGTGCTGCGTCGCCGGACCGAGTTCCTGCTGGGTGAGGCCCGCCGCCGCAAGCACACGGTCGAGGGACTGCTGATCGCGCAGGTCGACATCGATCTGGTGATCACGACGATCCGCAACTCCCCCAGCCGTGCCGAGGCCCGCAATCGCCTGCAGGAAATCGAAGTCCCCGGCGAGATGATCGCCCGGGCGCTCGGCGACGACGGCTTTCGGATGTTCCAGGACGAACAGGGCGTGCGGGAGAACTACTCGCTCTCGGCCAATCAGGCCGAGGCGATCGTCAGCATGCAGCTCGGTTCGCTGGCCAACCTCGAACGCGAGAACCTGCAGGGCGAACACCGCAAGCTGCTCGAGAACATCGCCGAGTACCTCCGCCTCCTCTCCGACGAAGACAACCTGCGGGCGATCGTCTACGAGGACATGGAGGATCTGAAGCGGAAGTACTCCAGTCCGCGGCGGACCGAGATCAGCGACGAAGAGCTGACCGACGTCGACAAGGATGAGCTGATCACCGAAGAACCGATGGTGGTCACTCTTTCCCAGCGGGGTTACGTCAAGCGGACGCCCCTCTCGACCTACCAGGCCCAGCACCGTGGCGGCAAGGGGATCCGGGGCGTCAAGGGAGACGACGAAGACCCGGTCGAACACCTGTTCGTCTCCAGCACGCACAGCTACCTGCTGTTCTTCACGAACTTCGGCAAGGTCTACTGGCAGAAGGTTTACGATCTGCCGCTGCAGGCCCGCACCGGTCGCGGCCGTGCCCTCGTCAACCTGCTCAACCTTGCCGAGGGAGAGCGGGTCCAGGACTGTATCGACGTCCGCCAGTTCGACGACGACCGCTTCCTGCTGATGGCGACCCAGAAGGGTTTCGTCAAGAAGACCGCCCTGTCCGCCTACAGCCGGCCGATGCGGGGCGGCATCATCGCCATCAAGCTCGAAGAAGGGGACCGCCTGATCGACGTCGTCAAGGTGGCACCCGGCGACGATGTCGTCCTCAGCACTGCCAACGGCATGTCGATTCGCTTCAGCGAGGCGGACGCCCGTGCCATGGGCCGCAACGCCCGCGGCGTGAAAGGGCTCGCCCTCGGCAAGGACGACCAGGTCGTCGGCATGGTCGTCGCCGGCGGGGACTCCACGCTGCTGACTGTCTGCGAACACGGCTACGGCAAGCGGACCCCCTTCGGACCCGGTCAGCTCGACGACGAGGAATCGGATGTCGAAACCGACACCGACGTTTCCGGCGACGGCGAGGACGAAGCGACCGCCAGCCTCAGCGGCAACATGCGGTACCGCCGTCAGAGGCGTGGCGGCAAGGGACTGCGTGACATCCGTACCAGCGAACGGAACGGCAACGTGATCGGTACGCTCGCGGTCGTCGATGGCGACGACGTGCTGATGATCAGCGCCGCCGGCAAGATCCAGCGGATTCACGTCAGCGACATCAGCGTGATCGGCCGGAACACCCAGGGCGTGCGGATCATGAAGCTGGACGATTCGGACCGACTGGTCGGTGTCGCCCGCATCCCCGCCGAAGTGGCGGACGAGGACGATGGCGAAGTTGACGCACCCGCATCGCCGGCTGCTGACAACGGTGCTCCCGAGACTCAGGCGGACGGCGAGAACGGCGCGGCCGAGCCGACGTCTGAAGAGCGGCCGTCCGATGCGAAACCGGATGACGACGCTGAGGCCGGCAACGGCGAGGCGTAGGAGGCGGTCGGCTGGGACTGGTCCCAGCATTGTCGATTCGCCTGCCGGTACGGACGTGCAACGTCCGTGACCATAAAGGAGCGAAGGGCGGACAGGAATGTCCGCCCCATTTGCCAACTTCAAGCCCACCGGCTGCGGCCGGTGGGACGTCGGGGCTGCCGCGTCACACTGGGCCGATCGGCTCCGACTCGGCCGAAATGACGAAGATCGGTTGCCCGTCGCAGTCAGCGCAGAAGCACAGCGGCCCGCAGGTTGCTGTCAGCTGCTGCAACAGCCTGACGATGAGATCGTAGTCGCCGTGCAGTGAGATCAGTTTGCGTGGGGCATCCGGATCGAGGTGGCCGCTGACCGTCAGCAGCGACGCGGCTGCGTCGGTATTCTGAAACGGCGGCATTGCATCAACCGGTACGCGCTCGAGCGACTCCATCGTCAGGTTGAACGGATCGTCCAGTTTTCGATTCGTGATCTCGTGGCCTGCCAGTGACTCCATTGCAGCTAGCAGCTCCGGTGTCGAAGGGTAGCGGCCCGCCGGAAGTTCGGACGGCAACGCCAAACCGAGTTCCCTGCCCCAGCAACGGATCTCGTCGTCGACCGGCAGTGCGATGTAGTTGATGCTCATCGAGGCGATCCAGGTGGGACGAAGAGTAAAGCAGGGCGTGTCACGGCAAACCACAGTTGCCCGATCCCTGCGAATGCCCCTTCGCCAGCCGGCCCGTCGCTGACGCACTATTTCAATTCTACGCCGTGCACTCGATGAACGAACGCACGGCTCGCAGAGCCGTGGCACCCGACGAGGATGCCGCCCGTCTCACTCCCCCTTCCTTGACGCTCCCGGCCGGTTCACGACAATCGGGACGATCGTCAGCGCCCGCACCCCGCCCGATTGTGTCCCACCACCGAGCCCGCCGCCATGCCGAGTCGACACCGCCTCCTCTGCACCGCCGCTGTTGTCTCCGTCCTGCTCGCCTCGACCGCAACCGCGTTCGATGAAAATGACTGGCCCTGGTGGCGTGGTCCGAACCGGACCGGCATTGCCGCGGCCGGCCAGCAGCTTCCGGTCGAGTGGGACGAAGAGACCAATGTTCACTGGAAGGTGACCGTTCCGGGACGGGGACACTCCTCGCCCACGATTGTCGGCAATAAGATCTTTCTCACGACTGCCGATGAGGAGAAGCAGACCCAGTCGGTCCTCGCATTGGACCGCGCGACCGGCCGGCTGCTCTGGCGGACCGAGCTGAACCGCGGCGGATTTGCCGAAAAGATCCACAGCAAGAACACGTACGCCACGCCGACCGTCGCCTGTGACGGTAAGACGTTGTACGTTGTGTTCCCGAATCACGAGCGGCTGCAGCTGGCGGCACTGTCGCTGTCGGGAAAGAAACTGTGGGAGGTCGATGCCGGCCCGTTCCACCCGCAGAAGTACGAGTTCGGTTACGCCCCCTCGCCGCTGTTGCATGGTGAAAACGTGATTGTCGCCTCCGAGTTCGAGCAGGGGTACATCGCGGCATTCAGCCGGCGGGACGGCAGCGAAGTCTGGCGGATTCCCCGCACCGACAACACCAGCTTCTCCTCGCCCGTCGTCGCCCACATTGCCGGCCGCGATCAGATGCTCATCAGCGGTGCCGACTACGTCTCGAGCTTCGATCCCCGCAGCGGCAAACTGCTGTGGAAGGTGAAGGGGACCTCGAAGGCAACCTGCGGCACGATCGTGTGGGACGGCGACATCGTCTATGCGAGCGGGGGATATCCCGAGACGCAGACGATCGCCATCCGGGCGGACGGCTCCGGCGACGTCCTCTGGTCGAACAGGGAAAACAGCTACGAGCAGTCGATGATTGCCTCTGGAGGATACCTGTACACTGTCAACGACCGCGGCATCGCCTTCTGCTGGGACGGTCTGACCGGCGAGGAGAAGTGGAAGCATCGTCTGGGTGGTCCCGTCAGCGCGTCTCCGGTGCTGGCTGGCGACCTCATCTACGCGACGAACGAGAAGGGAACCACGTTCGTCTTTCGGGCCAATCCCGAAGAGTTCGATCTCGTTGCAGAGAACCAGCTCGGGGATGAGACCTTCGCCACGCCGACGATCTGCGGCGGCCGCATCTACATGCGGGTGGCCAGCTCCGCGGGCGGCGAGCGTGTCGAGACGCTCTATTGCCTCGATGAGAAGTAGGCCCTGCATGGCGGACCTGCTCACCGGACCGCCGCATGCACTATGATGGAAGCAGCTCGCGACGTTCTGCGTCGCCGTGCTCGTCCCGCCCGGTCGGAGTGAATCACCAACCGCCGGGCTTCAGAACTGATCCACGCAGCGGAACCGTCGACGCCTCGTGCGTCGTCCTGATTCAACATGCCTGAATATCCCCCCCGTAACGGCAGGAAAGCCCTGATCACCGGGATCACCGGCCAGGATGGTTCGTACCTGGCCGAACTCCTTCTCAACAAGGGGTACGAGGTCTGGGGAATGGTCCGCCGGTCCTCGTCGTTCAACACCAGCCGGATCGACCACATCTACCAGGACCCGCACGAATCGGATGTGCGGCTGCAGCTGGTGTTCGGAGATCTGACCGATGCCTCGTCGATCAACCACATCCTCAAGACGATCCGTCCGGACGAGATCTACAACCTCGCGGCCCAGTCGCATGTGAAGGTCTCGTTCGAGATCCCCGAGTACACGGGCGACGTGACCGGCCTGGGGGCAGTTCGTCTGCTCGACGCGATGCGCGAACTGGGGCTTGAGTCGCGATTCTACCAGGCGTCGTCGTCGGAGCTGTACGGCAAGGCACTCGAAACGCCGCAGACCGAAACGACGCCGTTCTATCCCCGCAGCCCGTACGGCGTCGCCAAGGCGTACGCCTTTCACATCACCCGCAACTACCGGGAGTCGTACGGCTTCTTCGCGGTTAACGGGATTCTGTTCAATCACGAATCTCCCCGTCGCGGGGAGACCTTCGTGACCCGCAAGATCTCGCGGGCTGTGGCCAACATTGTGGCCGGCCGGCAGCAGGGGATGTATCTGGGCAACCTCGACGCCCGGCGGGACTGGGGTTTTGCCGGCGACTATGTCGAGGCGATGTGGCGGATGCTGCAGACGGATGAGCCGGACGATTACGTCATCGCCACAGGCGAGACGCATTCGGTCCGTGAGTTCTGCGAGTTCGCTTTTCAGGTCGCCGACATGCCGATCACCTGGAAAGGCTCCGGCCTGGAGGAAGTCGGTGTAACGTCCGACGGGACGGAGCGGGTACGGATCGATCCCCGCTACTTCCGCCCGGCCGAGGTTGACCTGCTGCTGGGGGATGCTTCGAAGGCCCGCCGGGAACTCGGCTGGGAACCGAAGGTCCACTTCGAAGAACTGGTCCGCATGATGGTCGAAAGCGACCTGAAGCTGCTCGGTCACTGATCCCTGATCCTCAGACTCCAGCCGGTCCCGGACCATGCCGCGACGTGCCCTGATCACCGGCGTTACCGGACAGGACGGTTCGTATCTGGCTGAGCTGCTGCTGGAGAAGAGATACGAGGTCCACGGGACCACGCGAAGTACCGGATCGGAGGCGGCCCGACGGCTCTGTTCGATCGTCGCAGAGCGTGGCGGCAACGTCCGGCTGCATGAGACATCGCTGCAGAACGACGACGAGGTCGCCCGGCTGCTGGAGGACGTCAGGCCGGACGAGATCTATCATCTTGCGGCCCAGAGCCACGTCGGCCGGTCATTCGAATTGCCGCAGGCAACACTCGACGCCAATGCGGGGGTAACGCTGCGACTGCTCGAAGCGGTGCGGAAGCAGCAGCGGGAGATACGGATCTTTCATGCGGCATCGAGTGAGATGTTCGGCCGTCCGACGGAATCACCGCAGTCGGAACGCACGCCGTTTGTCCCCCGCAATCCGTACGCCACCAGCAAGGTGTGTGCGTTTCATCTGGTGGCGAACTACCGCGAGGCGCACGGTCTGTATGCGTGCAGCGGGATTCTGTTCAACCACGAGTCCCCCCGCCGGCCGGAGCGATTCGTCACCCGCAAGATTACGCTGGCCGCAGCCCGCATCGCCGCCGGCCTGCAACAGACGCTGACGCTGGGCAACCTCGATGTCGGGCGGGACTGGGGCTTTGCCGGCGACTACGTCGACGCCATGTGGCGGATGCTGCAGCAGAACGAACCGACCGACCTGGTGATCGCCACCGGCCGCTGGCATACGCTTGAGCAGTTCCTGGAGCGGGCCTTTCAGCGGGTGAACCTGGACTGGCGGGACCACGTCCGGCAGGACCCGGCCCTGATGCGTCCTGCTGAACCGGGCCGGCTGGTGGGGGATGCGTCGCTGGCCCGGAAACGACTCGGCTGGGAGGCGACGACCTCATTCGAGGAGCTGGTCGATCGAATGGTGGATGCGGATGTGGAGTGGGTAGTGGGTAGTGGGTAGTGGGTAGTGGGTAGTGGGTAGTGGGTAGTGGGTAGGAATTAGGAATTAGGAATTAGGAATTAGGAATTAGGAATTAGGAATTAGGAATTAGGAATTAGGAATTAGGAAT
>ENA-ORCW01000630-ORCW01000630.1-marine-metagenome-genome-assembly--contig:-NODE-630-length-15632-cov-4.045452_pt1 | contig 15632 bp, 15 predicted proteins | sample MGYA00237784_ERZ508517 | MGnify/ENA primary metagenome ERZ508517 (study PRJEB26187, sample SAMN06268979) | marine metagenome | isolation source: Tt ae E1 feedstock associated aerobic enrichment on... | reverse complement strand
GAGCCGACTCCGCCTGCCGGCGGGACCCGTTTGCTCAAGCCTCAAGCCATCAGGACCACGCCCATCACTCCGCTACGCTTCGTTCCGGGACGTGCCACCCATGTCCTGAACCAAAAGCGCCACCCATGTCCTGACCTCACCCCTCACCTCTCAAGACTCACCTCTCAAGACTCACCTCTCAAGACTCACCTCTCAAGACTCACCTCTCAAGACTCACCTCTCACCCCTGCAAAAAAAACGCGTTCCCGATGTCACGCTGACATCAGGAACGCGCTGGTGGACTCACGTGGCCTCGCAGGAGATCCGCCGTGACTACTTGACGTCCGTCTGGCCGGTCGGGGCGGCAGCGGTCTTTGCAGGAGCCTTCGCCTGCATCGCCTTGATCACTTCGTCGGTGATGTCGACGGCCGATGCAAACGCGAACACGACCGTGTCGTTCTTCGTGATCACGATGTCCAGGCCACGGTCGCGGGCGACCTGCTCGGCAACCGGCTTCACTTCGGCGCGGAACTGGGCGACCAGCTGCTGACGGTGGTTGGTCAGCTGCACCTGTGCCTGACGCTTCGCTTCGCTCAGCTGCGTGTTGAGCTGACGGCCGAGCAGGGCAACCTGCTGCTTGTCGGGGGTTGCCTCGGCAGGAGCTTCGTGGCTCACCTGCTGAACCGCCTCGTTGAACTTCGACTGATACGACGCCTGCAGCGTCTTCAGCTGGTCCTGAAGTGACGCGGCAGCCGACTTCAGCGACTCGGCCATCGCTTCGTCGCGGTTCAGCTTCTCGGCGATCAGATCGAGGTTGATGACGGCGACACGACCGGTCGCGGGAGTTTCCTGCTGCTGGGCGGTCGACTCGCCACCACCCATGCCGCAACCCACGGCCGACATTGATATTACACCCAGCAGTACAAGCTTGGCCGGCAGACGCATCATGAATCCCTTCATCAGGTGCAACGCCGGCAACAGACGTGATGGAACTGGCTCGGAGGCCTGCCGGCGGAAAGGTTGGTTCTCCTCAGTACCATCGGAAAATCCTTCCGCCCTGCATGACCGGATTGGCCCGAAAAGTCACGTTTTTCGGAAAACTTTTCCGGGTCAGCCCGTTTTGACAGCCTCGCGGCCTCGAAAACCCAGGCCACAGCGGGCTGTCGACACGCCCCTTACGGGTGCACGAACAGCCCCGTGAGACGAACGTTCAGAAACCCGGACTCGTCAACCGATCCGTCTCCCTGAATCGTGAGCGTGCTGCCCGGGGCAACGTCGAGGACGGTCTCCGCAGAATACGGAAGAACCTCTCCCGATTCGTCGACGACATGCACGACAGCAAGCGAGTCTTCCTCCTTCCACTTCCACTTGCAGAACGGGCAGGTACTGGGATCGTGGTCCGGTCCGACGTTGTAGTCCGATCCGGGAAAACCTTCCGAAACGTAAAACGTCGCCTGGTTCTCCGCTGACCACTCCGGAAAGTTGCGGTTCCCCACTTTGACGGTCAGCGTCACGTTCGGATCGTCCTCGACCTGCTGGCGGGCCTGCTCGATCGTGATCGCCCCCTGCGGTTCCTGCGGCACGATGAGCTGCTCGCGCACCGCCAGAATCTCCGGTGCAACGGGCTGGCCGCAGCCTCCCAGCAGCAGACAGGCCAGTGGGAGGCTCAGCAGCAAACATCGACGTTGTACGACGCGGCGATTCACTGCTCGGTCCCCTCCGATTCGCCTGGAGCAGCGAGTGCCTGCAGACTGGCGATGGCTTCGTTGATGTCGCTGCTGACCTGATCCCATGTCTTGCCGCTCTCTTTGCCATGAATCGTTTCGTCGAGCCCTCCGAACGCCGAAAAGAGCTTCTTCTGGGCGTCCTTGACGGTGGCCTGCTGTTCCTCGCTCAGTCCTGCCTTCTCCGCCAGACTGCCGAGACCTTCCAGAACGTGTCCCACTTCGTGGACCGGTCCGTCCGCCTTCTTCAGGTCGTCTTCCGCCAGGGCCGATTCGATCTTGTCCCGCAATTCCGCCAGTTCGGCGACGGCTGCGTCGAACGTCTCTGGCTGCTGGTGCCCATGGCCATGGTCGTGATCGTGGTCATGATCATGGTCGTCGTGAGCGTCCGTGGAGTTCGACGCTTCGGTTTCCGGCGAGGGCGCCTGGCCCCCGCAACCGTTCAGCAGCAGACCGAAGGTCAGAAGGACAGCAGCGAGCAGGGGATGTTTCATCAATATGGCTCCAGAATTCTGAACAGGGAATCAAACAGGCAACGATGAACCGAACGAGCCTTCGGACGTTGCGTCAGCTTTCGTGTCATTTGCCGGCACAGGCAGGGTAGCAGGTGTGGGGCGAATCTCCAGAGCATCCATCCTGCACCCAGGCCTATCCGTAAAGCCCGGACAGCTGCCGCCAGAAGCACTGATGGATCAGGACGACGCACGGCAGCGCCAACCGCTGCAGCTCCGTGCCCACTGCAGCCCCGACGCTTTGTCCCGGCATGTCCGGCAGATCGCTTTCCGTGGAGCGAAGCCGCGACGGCCAGAGAATTCCGCAGCCGATCATCCAGATGACCAGCAGCGCGAAGATGCTCACAACCGCCTGCCAGCCCAGGCCGGCACCAATCAGCAGCCAGGATGCTCGATCAAACGGCAGAAGCGACGAGCCGCTCTCCTGCTGTGTCCAGCGGAACAACACCGGCAGCAACGACACGGCTCCGCCGGCGAGCAGTCCCAGGGCCGACGTGATTGCGGCTCCGCGGACCGTATAGGTGACCGACAGCGTGGGGTTGGCATCGAATGGCCACGGCAGCAGGTGCGGCTGCAGGAGGGGGGCGATGATCGTTACGGCCAGGATGATCGCAGAGGTCCTGGCGGGGACGCGCTGACCGTCGCGGCGAATCATGGCCCACGAAAACAACGAACAGAGCAGAAAGCAGTGATAGACATACAGTCCGACCAGATCCCACTTGGTGTAGAACAGGATCCACAGCACTCCGGCGTACAGGTAGGGCGTCCTGACCGGAAGGTTCGTGCCGCCGGAGATGAGCTCGACGAAAAACAGAAGGAGGAACGTCAGGCCCAGGACGAGTTCCACAATGGGATACCGCGCGGAAATCTCCTTGTTGCAGTTGCGACACTGCCCGTTCAGACGCAACCAGCCGATCAGCGGAAGATTGTCGCTCGCAAGAATCGGAACGCCACATTGCGGGCAGTGGGACCGCCTGGCGACAACCGAGAGCCCCAGCGGCACACGGTAGATGACGACGTTCAGGTAGCTGCCGACAGCCGTGCCGGCAACGAGAAACCACAGACCGGTGAACCCTTCAACGAAGTTGAACAGCACGCTCTGCGGCAACGACAGCCGATCCATCGCGAGATGGGGCTTCTCGGGGGGATTCTGAAGGTAGAGCAGTTCGTCGACGATCGGCACCACCAGGGCGTAGATCGCAATGAAGCCGATGGCTGCAAAGGCGAGAATCTTCAGGCCGTGTCGCCGCACGATTCCAGCGAGCTGCTGGCCGCGATTGTCGACCAGTTCGAGAATGTCGAGAGCGAGCACCAGTCCGAGCATGAAAACCAGGGCCCGGGCCGAGAACGGGCCGGAGGCCAGCCAGGCCGGCAGGTTCTCAATGTCGGTCCCGCAGACTGCGAGCGTGAGTCCCGCCAGTCCCAGTGTGATGACGGGAGTGTGCAGCCACCGGGCACCGACACCCACGGTTCGCAGCATGACCCAGAATGCCGACGCACCGATTGCACATCGCGTCCAGACGACTGGCGAGTCGCAGCACCAGCCAAGAGCGACCAGCCCAGCGTATCCGGCCAGAAACATCGCCAGGTACTGTCCCCCCAGCGTCTTCTGGAGCAGGCCGGTCGTGCCGGGGGACGACGGGGCAGGCACGCGTTCCCACACGTGTCCACCCTGGTCAATCGGAGGCGAGTACTGGACGGACGTGCCGGTCATGCGTGATGCGATCTCAACGGCAGGAATCACGGGGCAGGGCAACTGACGACGCTGCGAACGCCGGCCGCATTACCTGCCTTCGAAGACCGAAGCGGAAAGGACCAGGACTTCGGGGCGATGCGCGCGGAGCCGGGAGACTCCATCCACGGTGACGCGTGTTCCGCGAACGTCCACAACGCGAAGGCTCGGAATCCGAATGAGGTCGGAGATCCCGTCATCCGAAACGCGGGTTCCACGAAGGTCGAGAACCGTCAGCCGCTCCAGCCGGCAGAGTGGTTTGAGCCCGTCGTCCGTGATCCAGGTCCCGACGAGCATCAACTCTTCCAGAGAATGGAGCCGGGCAATCTGCTCGCACATCCCGTCGTCGACAGGACACCCCTGGAGGTCGATGAATCCGACTCCCCTGGCGGCCAGTTCCTGCTGGAACGTCGATGGGGAGAAGGGGTGACCGAGCGACACCACACATTCGACGGCCCGGGTTGTCTGCGTCCAGGACAACGTCGTCGAGGGGAGCGGATGACAGAATGCCTGCTCGTGCAGATGGCTGTTCCCGGCGCCCTGGGTGGAGACAGGAAGTGCCGCGAATGTCCAGAGGATTGGAATCAGATACGTCATCGTGTGCCCCCTCGTGTGCGGTGGATCCTCGGTTGGCCGCGTCTGCGTGAGTGTACTGCGGATGCATATGGTGTGCAAGTAGGGCGGTGTCTGATATACTCTCCCTGGAGACGGCTGCACCGATCGGACGATCGGCTCAGCAATGTCGACGTCGCCCGACGCACGGTGCGTGGCATGGCAACCCGTCTGGGAAGCTGCGGGCATGTCGGCTGCGGCGACGTGGTCTCACGTTCAACACGACACTTCAGAAACCGGAAGCAAAGGGGAGTGGTGATGGCCCGGGAATACGTGTGGCTGGTCTGTACCGAAACCGGAGACCGGAATTACCGCGTGCAGAAGGAGACTCGCGGAACCGAACGGCTGCGACTGCGGAAGTACTGCAAGCGGCTGCGGAGGCACACCATTCACGAAGAGTCGCGCAAGAAGTGAGTGGGATGCCGGCCGACAGGAAGGAGCTGCTGTGAGCCACTCTGCAACGATCGACTCAAACGCTGCGGACGCGGTGACGCAATGCCCACCGCAGGTCCGGCAAGGGTGGTGCTACCCGCGTCCCGTCCAGCGGTTCGCCGAGAAGCTCCTGGACCAGCAGCTCTGGTGTTGGGGGAGGGACATTCTCTCCCCCAACGGAAACCTGCTGATGGATCGCGGGTTTGAGCGGCACCGGGAGAAGGACTCGGACTCGAAGAAATCCACGTGCTACCGCCTTGATGATGGTGAGCGACACGTTGCACTGTGGGGATTCGGGATCTTCTATGGTGAGCGGGAGCTTGGTGGCCTGTTTATCAGGCGATTCGGCTTTTCGCCCGTCTGGTTCGTCGGGGGTGTCCTCAAGCTGGGGATTCACTCTCCTCAGAAGTTGCCGAAGTCCTCCCGGCCAAAGGGGACCGACGAGTGGGCCCGCGCGCACGAGCTGAGCAGCAGAATGATGGAGTGGATCGCCGACTACGAAAGCGAACTGCTGGAATCCGTCGGCCTGGAGTACCGTCAGGAGTGCATCGCCGACTGGCTTCGCCCGATCACATCGGCTGAGGGCACGCCCGATGCCTGGCGGTCGCTTGCGGCCCGCGGCTGGGACGATGACCTGGACCAGTGGAAGGCGGCGTCCAGCCGCTGGATGCATGGGAAGTGACGCTGGCGGTCGGTTGAGTCTCCGTTCCCGCTGTTGTGGCGTCTCGATTCCCGATTGAATTCACTTCAGGGCCCGGGGGGCGGCGCTCTCCTCTGGATCAAGTCTGGAGCGCTCACAAAGCGGCGAGACGTCGCCAGGGACGTCGTTTCTGCCGGAAGCGAACTGTTCCGCCGGGCGCAAGAGAATCCGCCCGACCACCTGCAGGTGACCGGGCGGATCTGTGGCGAGTTGCCGTCGGGGCTGAGTGCAGCAAGACGACTACGGGACGAGGTCGCCCGCTTCAACCACGAGAGCGCCGATCCCCGGAATGCCAACGTTCCCTTCGATGGAACCCGGAGTCGAAGCATCCAGGTAGACGACCCCGTTCGTGTCCTGGGTCGTGTTGACCAGCTTGCCGCTGACGATCGGTCCGATGTCATCGTCATGCGCACACGGCAGGGCAGCAGCCACGCTGGCAATCAGGTCGTTCGACTTGTGGCCGAGAATCGCGACCGCAGCCAGGCAGATGAGTGCGACGCCGCCGATCAGGATTCCGTACTCGACGAGACTCTGGCCCTTCCGACACTTCGAGACATTTCGCATTCGCTTCAACATCAGCAGATCCTTTCTCTGTGGCAAAGGAGTGAACCATCAGTTCGCGGCTCATTGACTCAAGTGCACAACGTGTGCAGGTGCAGTTTGTCGATGGCACAGGGGCAAGTCAAGCCGGTTGTTGCGAAAAGTCGACATGGAGGGGGCGGAAGACGCGAATTGCCGGGACCTTCGCGACCGGTTCCTGCGGCGAGGCAGCCAGACGCCGGGAAGCCAGACGCCGGGAAGCCAGACGCCGGGAAGCCAGACGCAGTCGGCCGGTCCGAACTGGAACGTCACGCCTCCGATCCCATGGCCTGCCGGACTGACCTGTAGCGCAGGGAGACCGCAGTGCGTGTCTGCGCTGTGTTCGGGGGGCTGTGAGCCGGACGGGGGCTCCGGATTTGACGACAGCGACTTTCGGGACGAGGAGCGGGGTGCAGGCGTCAGCGACCGTCGCGCCCGCACCATCGAACACCCGCCTTCCGGCTTGCAGGGCACCGCGTTGGTCGAGATACTTCCGTAACGTTGCTTGAGGACCATTTCATGGTCGTCAGTGGCACATCCTGCCGCGAACTCTCTTCGCTCACTGCCCGGTTGCGAGTGAGACGAGTGGAAGCGCGGGGCAGGGCCCTTGGGGCCACTGGCGGAGTGTATTCCTGGCCACTTCGGCGTGACCCGATGTCAGAACGGACGTCGAAGTCGCCTGGGGGAGTGCGGGAGGAATGGTGTAACGTCTGCCGGCAACGTAATTTGCCCCCGTAGCTCAGTCGGATAGAGCATCGGTTTCCTAAACCGAAGGTCACAGGTTCGAATCCTGTCGGGGGTGCTTCTCCATTCTGCATGGCCGCGCGTCGCATGTCACCACACGCAGAGCGCTGCCGCTTCTCTGGGGAGCCGCCGGGGGCGGACGGGGGCGATGCAGCGGCCCTCGCGTCAACTCTCAGCCCTGTCGCGGTCGCATGGGGATGCCCGCTTCGTCGGTCAGTAGACCACGATCTGCAATTGCGGACGTGACGACCGCAGCGCTTCGAGGGCAGCGGGGGAAACATCCGTTCCAGCCAGCCGGAGCGTCTCGAGACTGTCGGGAAACAGTATCTCGCCGAGCGGTTCCTGATCGACCGTGCAGTTCCACAGCAGCAGACTCTGCAGATGACCACTTGCGGCAAGCGCGTTCAGCAGATCATTGTCGAGATGCTGGTTGAACATCGAGAGATTGCGGACTGTCCCGGAGGTAAGCAGCCGACGCACTTCGTGAGTCGGAATCCAGGGCCCCGTGCTCAGTTCTTCCAGTGACGGAAACTCCGACCCGGCAACCGACTCGTTGGTAATCGCCGGCGAACTGGCATGCAGCGCCCGCAGACGCGGCAGTGACGGCAGGCGGATTGCTTCGCGGGTCGTCGTGGTGACCCCGTTGAGGTTCAGATGCCGTAGCCGCGGAAGCGTCGCCAGCTGCTTCAGTTCCCCGTCCGTCAGCTTCGAGCCGGCCATGTTCAGCGACTGCAGGTTCTCCAGTCCGAGCAGCGTCTCCAGCATGTCCGCATCAACATCGATGGCAACCAGCGTCACCTGGCGCAGGGTCGACAACTGTGCCACCGCATCGTTCGGAATCGGGGCAGACCGACGGTTGACGTACAGTCCCACCACCTCAAACCTGTCGTCCAGCGTGACGTAGATGCGGCTGTCGCGCAGGGGCTTCAGCTCGGCAATGTCTTGCGAATTCACCTCGAAGTCGAGTTCCGGATGGTCCCGGCAGACGCTCTGACAGAGCGCCAGGGGCAGCGGGGTTCCACTGTAGCGCAGACTCCGCAGGCCCGGCAGCCGTGCGGTTCGCCGAATCAGTCCTTCCGGCTCGCCGCGAAACTGCTCGATCCGAATCGTGCGAAGCCGCTCGGAGTTGATCTCGGCCGGCAGGGTGTCGGCCGGGCACTCATTCAGGGTGATTGCCGACAGCGGAACGGTCTTGAACAGCTGCGCCAGTTCCCCGGGAACAGCGACCTCTAGCCGTTTCAACTCCAATGTGGCCAGCTGGGGAAGCCGGGTCAGCATTTCGGGAATGCCCGCCTCGATCCGGCAGTCCGTGAAGGCGAGCCGGTGGATCGCCGGATGCTGCAGCAGCAACTGCGCAGTGGCCGAGTCGATCGTTGTGTCGTGGAACTCCACGCCAACGATCCGCTTGCCGTTCAGTCCGACACTGACGGTTGCTCCCGTCTCTTCGAGCAGCCGCGCGTTCCGGTCCCGCTCCATCCTCTGGACGAGCAGCCACAGCAGTGGAACCAGAATCAGTGCCAGCACACCCCATACCGCAACGGTCCGGCGAGGGGACCGTCGGGACGACTTCGTGACCATATTCGGCAAGACTGCAGCCCCCCCGGGGGGATTGAGTGCGGACCAGTGCCGCGAAAACAGCCGAATTCCTCTCGCGCCGGCTGCTCCAGGAGATTAACGGTCGGCTGTCGCGAAATTCAACTGCAGCAATCGCGCCTTTGAGTCGATTCGTGTGCGATCCATCGCGGAAGGTGCCTGTGGGCGGTGTCAGGTCTTCTGCATCGTCCGGTTCCGGCCACGGGTGACGCCACGCGGAGAATCCTCCGTCATGAACGCCAGCAGCCGCCGGCCAGCCTCGGTCGTCAGACTCTCGTCCAGCCGCTGGATCATCGCTTCCCGTCCGCCCGGCGAGCGGTAGATCAGCCGGAAGGCGTTGTTGATCTCGCGGCGTTCGTCGGAGGAGAGTCCGGCACGCAGCAGGCCGATGCGGTTCACCCCCACGATCGCGCCGTCCCGGTCGGTCATGAAGAACGGAGGGACGTCCTTGACGATCTTCCCCAGTCCACTGATCATCGCCAGCTCGCCAATACGCACGAACTGATGGACCGCCGCGTTGCCCGAGATGACGGCTCGCGGCCCGACCGTGACATGACCGCCAAGCAGAGCACCGCTGATGAGCGTTGCGTGATCGCCGACCTGGCAGTTGTGCCCGACGTGCGAGTTCGTCATCAGCAGGCAGTCGTCACCGATGACGGTCGAGGAACCATCGGCCGTCCCCCGGTGGACGGTCACCCCTTCACGCAGCACGCAGCCGTTGCCGATCACGCAGTAGCTCAGACCGTCCTCGTACGCATGGTCCTGCGGCGTGTCGCCGATGACGGCATGGGCGTGGATTTCGCACTCGGCACCGATCGTCGTGTGGCCCATGATGACGACGGAGGGGGCGATGCGGCAGTGGGGGCCGATGCGGACCGGTCCGTCGATGACGGCATGTGGACCGATGGTGACGGTAGGGTCAATCTCGGCAGCGGCGTCGATGATGGCAGAAGGATGAATGGGCATAGGGGCTTTCCGTGGTGATGGCGGTGGCCCGCTGAGCACAGCGGCAGACGAAACCGGACAACTCGCGACAGCCTTCTCAGGGCGGTCGGAGCCTCTAGCACCTCATCACCAGCGGAGCTTCGGGATGGCGATTGCAGGGATGCATCCGGGGCACGGGGAGACCTGGAGCCTGGGGGGATCCCCGGTGGCACCTCTTCACCAGATCGGAGACTGGCAGGACCGAATCGACCGCGCCCTTGCCGTGCCGCCGTGCCCTCGACGCGGCCGAGCCCATGAAGACCGGAAACGGACCACCCGTGCAGGTTCCGGAATCGGGATCATCATCGACCGGGCCGTCATCCGGATCGTCCGGCGCGTCGCAGCCCAGCAGGACGAAGTCGATGTCGAAGCGGTCGGCCAGGGTCGTCGCAGAGGCGGTTGGATCGGCGAGGCTGCCCGTATCGTCGCCGTCACAGACCGGAAAGGGGAGATGGGCCGTCGTAGCCACCATCCAGAGCGTCACGAGTTTGCGCGCGATGCGATCCATTGCGTCCCGGTCCATCAGGGCAGATTCCTTTGTGGAAGTGTCCTGACCGGCAGGCCGGGTGTCAACGGACTGCGACATGCGACGACGTTTCGGCGGGTGGCCTGTAGCATGAGTCGGTGCGTTGCCTGCGCCGACGAAGGGTGGCCCGGACGCGTTCGCGCGTCCGGGGACGTAGGGTGCCGTCGCCGGAGGCGACGCACCATTCGAGCGTTGTGACCGGCCATGCTCGTGCTGGTGCGTCACGGGCGGAGAGGTATGGGGATGTGGACGGACGTGGACCGTCTCCGGGCAGTCTGCCGTGACGCATCTGACAGGGCTCAAACCTCGCGCCTTGAGCCTTGCTCGCCACGCCCGTCACTCCGCTGCGCTCCGTTCCAGGCGTGCCACCCGGTTTCTCCGTGTCTCAGTGTCTCCTATGAAAACAGACGGTGGCCCTGTGACTTCGAGGGGACACGGGCGAAGCCCGTGGCACACACGGACATGCTTGCCTTCAAGGGCAAGCATGCCACCCGGATCGCCCCTGTTTCCATCCTCCGGGGCGACGCACCGTCATGACAACTCCGTGGTTCCCCTGCTGCTGCTACCCGCGAGGCTCTCGTCACAGGTGACGCAGGGCAGGCTCCCCACTGAGGGCAAACACGCCACCCCATTCACCGGCGACGACGCTTCGGTATCACGATCGGCTTGGTCGTCGACATGATCGGCACCAGCAGGTCCTGCAGTTCTTCCGGTCGGACGTTGCGGCGATGACCACCGAACCGGAACGTCGACGGCTGGTACGCCCCCACGAAGTCGATGTTCAGGTCCGTGGTGATCGCGTCCTCCAGACCGGCCCCCCACAGGCAGGCGTTGACCAGCATCCGCCGGAAGTCCAGATCCACCAGGTCCTCCGAGGCACCGTACGTCGTGGTGAAGACCCGGCCCTTCCGGCTGCCGTCGCGGCTGGTGTACTCACGCACCCACGCACCGGGGCAGGGCTCCTTGTCCTCAGCCACGGGGGAGTTGGACGTCATGCCGTTGAGCGGCTGCGCCAGCGCGAGGATGGTGCTGTCCGGCTCCGGTTCCGTCCAGTAGCCGCCTGCCTGGACCCACGGCTGCGTGACGCCGCGGAGGACCGGATGCGACTTCGCTTCCGGCACGACGTTCAGCCGGGTGCTCATCACGTGGTTCTTGCCGTAGTGACCGGCCCAGCTTTCTCCCAGCACCTGCCGGCCGAATCCCTTCGGGTAGTCCTCCCCGTTGTACTGGTAGTCGTACCGGGCGAACTGTGAATCGGCCGGGATCTTGAACGCATGCGTTGCCGTCCGCAGCCCGACGACCGGACCGGCCCGGTCGAAGTAGTCGACGATCGGCTGCATCTGCTCGGCAGGCAGATTCTTGAAGCGGAGGAAGATCACCGCCAGGTCGGCATCGGCCAGGGCTTCGGTTCCCGGCAGATTGTCTGCCGCCGGGTCAATCTCTCCCGTCTCCGGATCGACGGTGAACAGCACCGTGCACTTGAAGCCGTGGTGAACCGCCAGGATGCGGGCCAGGGCCGGCAGCGTCTCTTCCGACCGGTACTCGTGGTCACCGGCCAGAAACACGATGTGCTTCCCTTTGCCGGGGCCTTCGGTTCCCTCGTAGACGAGCGGTTCGGCCCGGGCGGCACTCGCCAGCAACACCACCGCAAACAGGGCAGCAAGAGATCGGTGAAACATCACAGAGGCTTTCGCTTGGGGGATGAGTCAGAGAAAGAGAAGTCGGATCGTCACAGTTCGGGCGGCGTCCACTGCGGAATGCCCCGCTCCTCGAGCTGCTTCTGGTAGCGGACCGCCTGCGGCTGATGCGGAGCATACGGAGCGTCTTCGTTGACCATCAGCGGGACGGTCGCCTCCCACCAGGCGTCGTAGGCTTTGCGCAGTTCCGCCACGACGTCGGGATGGTCCGCGGCGACGTCCTGCTTCTCGAACGGATCAACCGAAATATCGTACAGCTCGCGGTTGTTCACCAGCCGCCAGCGGGCGGTGCGGACGGCACACTTGTTGTAACGGCTGTTGTTCGGATCCTCGCCCTTCTCCCAGCGGCCGACGTGGACGAACAGGTGACGGTCCGGCCAGTCGGCATTCGGATCTTCGAGCAGCGGCAGCAGCGAACGCCCGTCCCGGTCCTGGATGTCGTCGGGGATCGAGGCTCCGGCCAGCTCGCAGAATGTGTCGAACAGGTCGATCTGAGCCGTCAGAGCCGGAATGTCGACTCCTTCACCCAGCACGCCCTTCCAGCGCCAGAAGGCGGGAACGTGTGTGCCGCCTTCGTACGGCGAGCCTTTGCCGGTCTTGAAGCCGGCTGTGTACATCGGCACCCGCCTGCCGTTGAGGCGACCGCTGCGTCCGGCCTGTCCGTTGTCGGTCATGAAGATGACGAGCGTGTCGTCCCACAGATCCCACTCGTCCAGCTTCTGCATCAGCAGGCCGAAGTTGTCGTCTATGTTCTCGAGCATGCCGTAGCGGCCCTGTGTCGCCTCATCCCAGCCGAGGTCGGCGAACCGCTTCTTGTACTTCTCGGGGGCGATCATCGGTCCGTGCGGGGCGTTGGGAGCGATATAGGCGAAGAAGGGCGTTTCCGCCTGCTGCTGCTTTTGAATCCAGCCGAGTGCCGCCTGAAAGAAGACATCGGTGCAGAAGCCTTCGGTCTGCACGAGCGTGTCGTTGTGCAGGATGACGTTATCGAAGTACCGTCCTTCGGGCTCGCGGTTGGGAGGGAAGTCGGCACAGCTGCCCGGGTACGACTGGCCGATGCCGCCCGCTCCGTGGATGAACACCTCGCCGAATCCCCGGTTGTACGGCTGGTATTCGTCCTCGTCTCCGAGATGCCACTTGCCGAAGATGCCCGTCGCGTAGCCGGCGTTCTGGAGCAGTTCGGGAAAGGTGGTCGTCGAGAGGGCCATCCGTTCCCGTTCCTTGATCGTGTGCGTCACGCCGTTGCGGAACTCGTGCCGGCCGCTCATGATCGCCGACCGCGTCGGCGCGCAGGTCGGGCTGACGTGAAAGTCGGTGAACCGGGTCGAGAGTTCGTAGAAGCGATCCAGATTCGGTGTCCGCAGCACCGTGTTCCCCAGGCACGACAGATCTCCCATCCCCTGGTCGTCGGTCATCACGAGGATGATGTTGGGACGGCTGCCCTTGAGTGATTCTGCGTCGGCACGGTCAGGGGCTGCCAGCAGGGCGAGGAGGAGAAACAGCGGCAGGAGCGCGATGCGTTTCATGTCGGGATCCTCATGGAATCGGGAGCAAGAACGGTCGGGGGGATCACTCGGTGGCGGACGTCTGCGTGAGCGTAACGAAGTCATTGAATGCGGCATCCAGCAGAGCCGGTTCGGCACCGTCGCCCGTGTGAATCCAGACGGCAAACCGCAGCCGCAGCGACTGACCCGGTTCAACGGTCACCTGACTGACCGGGCCCTTGTTCATGGCTTTGCGACCGAAGGGATTGGCGGCGACGAAACCGTAGTTGCGGGAGTGCATCCAGCTTTCGCGGAAGTTGCCGGGATGATTCATCAACGTCATGCCGACCTGCTTGCCGTCGATCGTGCCGCTGTAGTCGCACCAGCGGGCGGGATGGCTCCAGATCGACGCTGCACGCGTGCGCCGTTCGGAGTCGCGCAGCCGGCCATGTTCGACTTCGCTGATTGGCGTAGCGACGCGCATGCCGAGGCCCATCTCTTCCTGATCGCCGAATGTGAACGGACGCTCGCCGGTGAAGGTCGAGTCCCACACGAGCAGCCGGCCTTCGGGACGGGGGACGATCGTGCAGCGGAAGCGTTCGCGGCAGACTTCGCTGCTGTCGTCGCGGAGATAGCGCTTTTCTTCGACAAACGTGCCGGTGGCAGGTCCGCCAGCGGGTGACTCGATGAAGCGAACGTGAGCGATGCGGGCTTTGTTTCGCCAGAAGTCGGCCCCGTCGAGGTCTCCGAAGGCGAGCCAGATTCCCGGATGCATCGTGGCATGATCGGTCCGGTCGGTTCCTTCGACGGGAGGATGATTGCGGGTCACCTGAATGCCGCCGGGCGCCTTCACGTGAGCGAAGTACGGCCGGGGAATGCTCTCGTCGCGGAAGACGTACTCGGCGAAGGGCTCGTTGCCGATGATATCGCGCGCGCACCAGACGGCATGGCCAAGGCCCAGCGGCTTTTGCTGGCGGGTGAAGCTCGCAGCGCCCGACGGCAGGCGGCTTTGCTCCACTTGTTTCATAATCGCGTCTTTCTTCTTTGCGACCAGGGCTTCTTCCAACTCATAGGAATGGTCAAAATAGTCTTCGATGGCGCCCTTGTTGCGACCAGTGACGAAAACGATGTGCTCGATGCCCGCCTCAAGCGCCTCATCGACCACATACTGGATGGCCGGACGGTCAACGACCGGAAGCATTTCCTTTGGAATCGCTTTGGTTGCGGGCAGCACCCGCGTGCCAAACCCGGCGACCGGAAGGACAGCCTTTCTTACGCGCATATCAGATCCAATTCTCGGGTCTCAGGTGAATATTGCTCTATTTGATAAGCAAATTGCCTGCCAACGCCACCCGGGGCGCCAGTCTGACGCCTAGACCGGTAATGTGTCAGGCAAGTGTAATCAGGTAGAGGCCTGCAACAGACATGGATAGGCAAATGACTGCCATCGTCGCCAGTGCGCCCCGAATGAGCGGCCTGCGCGCAGGGTGAAGGCGCTCAGCCAGTTGCGATTGCAGATCTCGCGCCGGAGACCGGGCCGCATGGGCTTTCAGGTCGCCGAATTGCCAGCCGGACGTGTCCCCAGCCGGTGCCAGCGGGTTCTGCCCCTGTTCAGCACCGGCTTCAGGGTGTTGGTTTTTCGGTGCTTTGAGGGCGGACACGGCAATCTCCTGCAGACTGCCGTCTCTTCTGCCACCCCAGTCACTAAGGCTTGGCTAACGCAGGATAAAAGAATGGGCTTTCCCGTCTACAGCGGCAGCAGCAGATGGCCACCGTCCACGACGATGTTCGATCCGGTCATGTAGCTCCCGGCATTGGAAGACAGCAGCAGCAACGCCCCATCCAGCTCGTGATATTCGCCAAAGCGCTTCATCGCGATCCGCTTGCGCATTTTGTCGCCCGCCTCGGAGTCCAGATATTCGTCATTAATGGCCGTCTTGTAATAGCCGGGCGAAATCGAATTCACGCGAATGCCGTAGCGGGCGTTTTCCAGCGCCATCTGCCGGGTCATGTGATCCACGCCTGCCTTCGAAACGCAGTAGGCCGTGGTCATCATTTGCGGCTGAAGCGCCGTGATCGACGCGATATTGATAATCGAACCCGCCACCCCGGCATCGATCATCGCGTTCGTCCCATGCTTGCCGACCCGCCAGACACCATTCAGGTTCGTGTCGATCACGGCGTTCCAGTCTTCCTCGCTCTGCTCGCGGAACCAGGTGTCACGCGACATACCGGAATTGCTCACGACAATATCACAGGGGCGGCCGAGGGCTTCCTTGATCTCGGCAAAAGCCCCGCTGACACTCGCATCGGAGGTCACATCCATCTCCACCG
>ENA-ORCW01000629-ORCW01000629.1-marine-metagenome-genome-assembly--contig:-NODE-629-length-15651-cov-2.954026_pt1 | contig 15651 bp, 9 predicted proteins | sample MGYA00237784_ERZ508517 | MGnify/ENA primary metagenome ERZ508517 (study PRJEB26187, sample SAMN06268979) | marine metagenome | isolation source: Tt ae E1 feedstock associated aerobic enrichment on... | reverse complement strand
CCGCTCCGGAGCCCTGTTCCCAGACTCCCGCATAGCGCCGGCCGCCCTGGTAGTTGTAGGTCTCGACATCGATCAGCCGGTATCCCTCGGTTGCCCTCGTGAGGGTCAGGTCGTAGAATTCCCCGGCGGTGTAGTTCCGGTTGAGGAGACCGTCCTCGCCGGCGACAAAGACACCGGCCCATTCCTGGTTGTCCTCAAAGATCAGGGTCGCCTCGATATCGATCAGCTTCATCCCCTGGGCCGCCAACTCCCCGCGGCGAGTGGCGAACCCGGCCGTGGATAAACCGTCGACAAAGGCATAGGGCCCGCTGCCCGGACGGAAGAGTCCGGCGTACAGGATTGCCTGGCCGGAAGGATAGACTTCCACGTCGACCAGCCGCTGGCCGATGGCGGCCATCTCGTCGACTTTCTGTCTGAATGCTGTCCGGCCCAAACCGCGCCACATGGCGTTGGCCCCGCTACCTTTGCGGAAAACACCGTCCCACCGGGGCTGGCCGTCGACTATCCGGACCTCGAAGTCATCGCAGAAGTAACCGTTTTCCCGGAGAAACTGCCATTCATGGAGGAAACCCTGATGGGAATATCCGCGGCGGATAATGACATCCTCATCGGTCTTGCGCCAGACGGCGGTAAAGAGGCCGTTGCAGGCACCAATGTCACCATCACACAAGTCGACCGGGCCCTCGTCGAGATCCCAGTTCCTGAAGCCGATCCGGCCGGTATCGGCATGTTCGGCATAGGTCATGACCACGACCCCGAAATCCTGCGTCGGGTAAATAACCATCTGTGTGCGCAGGTTGTCGTGGGCTCCGCCGTGCCAGATGCGAACCCCGAGGCCGGTTGACTGGGACCTGATTCCGTAACTGTAAGTGCCGTTGTCGGGAACCGGTTGCCAGATCTGGGAGGTGTTGACGAGGAGGGAGCCGTCGGCAATGCCCATGGCGAACCTGGCCAGGTCGTGGATGTTCGATTCCCAGCCGCCGCCGGGCAGCTTCCACTCCACGGAGCCGATGGTCAGTTCCGTCAGCACGCCGTCACACTTTTTTCGGTAACCGGTCCGGTCGGCGGTGGAAACCTGGAGCGAATCCATCTCCAGCGGACCGGCAATGTGCTGTTCCACCCAATCCACATACCCGTTGGGGCTGGCCGTATCAATGGCCGCCCCCAGGAGGTTGAAGCCGAAGCTGGTGTAGAGGTGCTCCTCTCCCGGATAGAAGTCCAAGCCGGTGTCCATGAAGACGGAAACCGCGCTTTCCCCGTCGAAGCCGCTGGGATCCGGATCGCCGTAATTGGAGGCATGCCACGAGTAAGTGTTGTCGGGTGAGCCGTCATCATCGGCATCGATACCGTTCCCGTACTGATGGATGCCGCTCCGGTGGGTCAGCAGGTGGCGGATGGTTATTTGATCCTGGGGCAATCCCGCACCATGCTCCCAGTAGGGCGCGTGCTTGATGACCTTGTCGTTGATATTGAAGTCCATGCCATCGTCTTCCATCATCTGGAAAGCTGCGATGGCCGTGAGGGGCTTGGATATGGAAGCCCAGCGAAACAGGGTGCCGGTGGTGACCGGTGTCTGGCTCTCGATATCGGTGACCCCGTAGCCGGCAAGGTGAATCAGCGATCCGTTTTCGAATACCCCGACGGCGATTCCGGGAATGTTCTGGTTGATCATTTCCTCAATGACAATGGAATCGATATAGTCCTGCCTCGGGAAAGGACTCGAGCCGGACTGGAGGAAGAACCAGGACCCGGCGCCGCCGGGATCATATTGATACATCCATGCCGTACCGGGCACGTTCCAGAGCCAGTTCCCCGTTTCCTCATCGTAGTAATAACCGTTGCCGAGCACGTAGAGCCAATTGTCGGCCAATGGCCCCAGGATCGGATAGGCCCAGAACCGGCCGTTGATATCCCAGTCCGCGGCCTGCCACCAGCCCAGGGAACCCACTTCCAGGAATTCCCCGTCGACCACCTTCCCCTCCGGCAGCCAGTCCACGCCCTTCCAGGGATTCGAGGCATCACTCAATCTGCCGGTGGCGGAAACCCAATAGCGAATGCCGGAGCCTTGCTCCTCCAGTGCCGCGTTCAGCTGGTCCAGGTATTCCCCGGTCCAGTAGGCATAGTAATCATAATCCAGCCCATCCACGTATTCATAGACATAGTCAACGGTTGATTCCGTCACTTCCACCCTGAAGGCGTTACCCTGCTCGATATCTACATAGAGGTGGGCGTACTGGGCGTAGAATTCCCGCAGGTTTTCCCATTCATCCACCGGCATCGTGGTCCGCTCGATGTGAATGGTCAAAGTTGCCCCCGCAAGCCAGCTGCCGCAGAGGAGAAATGCGGAAAACACCCCAGAAATTCTTTGCAAAGCCTTCACATGGCTATGGTAACAGGCAGATATCGGCCCATTCAAGGTAAAAAACTTATGTGCCTTATTCGCTTTCCTTATGCGCCCCGGCTCCCGCCGGGAACTCACCCACGGGGATGCCTTCCGGGGAGGTCTATCGGCCCCGGACGGCCATGATCCGATTTCAAGCTTCCGGAACCCGGCAGGTCACGGCTTCCGGGGGGATCAAGCGGGAGATGAGGCGGCCCAGTTGAATCCATGCGCATAATCCACAGACTGCCCCCAGGGCCAATCCGCCCAGCCCCCACCAGATATCGGCCAGCCTCAGGTCGCGGGTATCAATGAAAAACTGGCAGAACTCGCTCCCGACCATAAACAGGCTGATTCCGAAGTATCCGGCAATCAGCCATTCGCAGTTGGCCGCCAGCCAGTCCAGGATCGCCCGTTTGCTTGTACCGGCGGAAAGCCGGGTCACAGTGCCCGGGTAGATCAGGGCCAGGAGAAAAAAGGGAACGGCCGTGCGGGCATCCGGATTCCGGTCCGCCCATTCCCCGATCCATCTTGGCAACCAGGCGATCTCCGACATGTGGGAAGAGCTCCGGACGGTCATGTACAAGGTCGCCGCGGCCAATCCGGTCAACAGGATACCAGTCACCAGGTTGGGCAGGCTGAGGAGCAGGCCGCAGCCCTTGGAATTGTTTTTCGATGCGTGCATTTCCTGAGCCTGCAAGTTAGCAACGCGCACCGGGAAAGCATAGTCCTGCAGCCGGGACGGAATTCTTTTTACAATTTTCTTGAATCGGGGCGCCTTGAACGCTCCCTGTCCGTCAATTCCGGGATCCGGATGTAACCGGCGGATCGACAAACCGGATGGAGGCCTTCCAGCCGCGCCCCTGGTCCCGGTCATTGGTCACAAACCAGACCAGCATCTGGTTGGTCCATGAGGTCAGTTCCGGTGGAATTTCGGGACCGCTGAAGACAGCCATGATCCGCTCGTGGGTTCCTGCCCCGTTGAAGAAGTAGACCCAGTCCGTGTTGGGCTCGGTATCGAATTCCAGGAACTCGACCTGGATGACCTTTCCCTCGGGTGCCGTGATCAGCCACTTGCAGTCCGACTGGGGTGAATAATCCGCCTCCCCGCTTCCGTCTTCCAGAATCCCTTCATCGGTGATATTTCGGGTCCCGCTGCAATAGAGTGTCGATTGGTCGATGGGCATCGTGCGGAATTCGGCAATCCACTCGTAATCCGCTGAGGCCGCGTCCGTATTCAACAGCACAAAGGCCTGTACGGAAGGGATGAAAAGGGGTTCCCGCCAGTCGGACAAGGCCACATCGAGGATCGGCCGCCCTTCCCCCGGGCTTTCCTTGAAGACCTGCAAACGGCTCTCGCCACTGCTGCCTGCAAGTCGTTTGGGCTTCAGCCAGATACCGGAAAATTCACCGGACGGGCGTATTTTCCAGAGCACCAACCCGGGGGCCGGCCGGTTCCGGACCAGGTAGCCCTGGTGCTTCTCGAGAAGGTTGTTTGACGAGGGAGGCTGGTCTCCGATCGGATACTGGAGAGCTGCGGCAAGATTCGGGAATCCGGCTCCCAGCTTGCCACTCATGAACAACTCGCCGCCCTGCCAGGCCTCAACCGGCAGGGCCGTATTCAACAGGCGGACCAGCGTTTCCAGCCGCGTCTCCATCGGGTTCTGTGATTTCAGGACGGCGATGGCCCCGGCCACGACGGCGGCGGCCATGGAGCTGCCCTCAACGGGTTTCCACTCAGCCTCCACGCCTCCGGTCCCGGGCGCCACCAGGTCGACAAACTCCCCGTAACTGGATTGCCTGAGCCTGGCCCAGTTTGAATCCACCGCGGCCACGGCCAGGGCGGATTCTTGGGCGGCCGGGTATTGCCGGCGCTCCCCGTAGTGATTTCCCGCCGCGGCGACGATGAGGCTCCCCCGGGCCGAAGCGGCCTCGAGGATGCGCAGGTCCCGACTGGATGATTCGACTTCCCCCCATGCCGTCAGGATGATGTCCGCCCCGAGGTCGGCGGCATACCGGATTCCCTTGTAGCCGCTTTTCAAATACGGCTGGGTGAAACCATCCTCCAGGGTCTTTACCGGGAGGATCCGGATCCGGTTGGGGGCCTCCTTGCCATAGGCATGACGGGCCGTCCGGGATATAATACGGGCCAGGTTCGTGCCGTGCTTCATCTCCGCCTCGCGGCCTTCCGCCTGCCGGACATCCCCGTCGTCATCCGCCACGTCCCAGCCACAGACATCATCCACCTTGCCGTTGCCGTCGTCGTCGATCCGGTTGTCCGGGACTTCCTTGTCGTTGGTCCAGAGGAATTCCCGCAGTTCCGGGTCATCGACATCCAACGCGTCATCGACGACAGCCACCACCACCGGCGAACCGGTTTCCGGCGGAGTCAATCCGGCCGGAGCACGGATTTGCATCAGGAAGGAGGGGGTCGAGTCGCCATCCCCGCTGCCGCCATCCTCCGCGCCGGCCGAACCAGGCCAGAGGGTCAGGGCGACCATTGCCGGGAGCAGAATCCGGAATGCAGGGGGATGCTTGAACATGAGACAAAAAAAGGGACCGTGCCCGGAAAACGCAACCCGGCACGGTCCCGGAAAAGTGGTGCTCCAGGATCAGGGACCCACGACCGGGGTCTCGGTCTCCGACCCGCCCTTTTCACCGAGGCGGCGAGTCGTCAGGCCCGGACCCGAACCTTGGTGGATGGCCACCCGGCCACGCAGATCGGGCAGACCGAAAGTGGTCCGTCCGTCTCCGCCGTAGGTGGTGCCCAGAATCGAGAAAAGGGCCTGGAACTGGGCTATGGCCAGCAACTGCCCGTCGCAAAGGGCCCATTGTCTGGGAGCGAAGTTGCCCCCGAACATTGTGATCTCCCCAAGGGTCGGTTCGGAAATCGAGTTGCGGCTGGGGAAGATGCCCTGCAGGGCGATGATAAAGTTCACGGCCTGATAGGGCTGCATGTTGTTGATCGGACGGAAGCTGGGGACGGATGGTTGCCGGGCCACCCAGTTGGTGCCGTCCCAGGTCAGCAGGTCGCCCGGGAGGGTACCGGGATTGAGGCCCGGGTCCCCGGGTTCCCCCTGGGGTCCCTGGGGGCCTTCCGGTCCTGCCGGGCCTTGCGGTCCGGCGGGTCCCTGCGGTCCCGTGGCCCCAACGGGTCCTTGTGGCCCCATGGCTCCTTCCGGGCCTTGCGCTCCTTGCGGTCCCTGGGGTCCCGTGGCTCCAACCGGTCCCTGGGGTCCCTGCGGTCCGGCGGGTCCCTGGGGTCCCATGGCGCCTTCCGGCCCGGCGGGTCCCTGCGGGCCCATCGGCCCTATCGGTCCTTCCGGACCGGCCGGACCCATGGGACCTGCGGGTCCGACACCTATGGAGACGACAAAGCTGTCCTGGCCGCGGGCGGAGTTCCCGTCGGACAGGTTCAGGAGAAAGGTTCCGTTGTAGTCGGCCGCGGCCTCAGGCAAATCGACCAGCAACTCGCCCGTGTCGGGATCCTGGGCCAGAATGGAAAGATCAACCGTTCCCATCATGGGAATATAGAGGGAAACCGATCCCATGTAGGGATTGGCGATGTTCTCGGCAGTGACCAGGAGCGTTCCCGCATCCAGGTCCGGTTCGGCTCCGATGATGTGCAGCTGGCTCGGGGCCGGACCGGCGCCAAAGGCCAGTCCGGGAATGCACAGCGCCAGGGCAGGGAGGAGCAACTTCGGGTAGGTGAGACAGAATTTGGATAATCCGTTCATGTTTTTCCTTTCGAGGATTTGGCCTGTCGGCCAGGTGAAGGCCAGAGAGTGTTAGAAGAGAGGTTCTTCAGGTGTGAGGGATTATCCTTATATAAGGATTTGGGTCAACGCCAATTAGATGTCCTCACTCGATTGTCCGGATGATTCCACTAAGCCCGCCCGGAATTGAGAATCCCTGGCCCTCCCGCTTGTTGCACAGGGCCAGGCCAAGGGGGGAGTCCTGGGAGATGAAGGTCACCTCACGGTCCTCAAACCGGATCTCCAGGCCGCCGCAATCGAGAATAAAAATGCAGGAGGGTTCGCCGCCCAGGTCGCACTGGACCAGGGCGCCCCGGGCAACGGGCCGGCCGGCGAAGGATTCGGCCCGGTAATTGCGCAGCAGCTTCAGCCGGGCTGCCAGTTCGGCATACTGGCGGGCGTAACCGCGGGCCAGGTAGGAGGCCTCCAATCCGCCGGTATCCCATTTCGTTTCCGCCCGCGACTCGCTGTCCGTGGCCCCCTCGGAGGCTGATCGGTTGGCGCCTTTCTGCCGTTCCAGGTGAGTCTCCATTTCCGCTATCGCGGCTGCCACGAGTGCTGCCTTGTTCATTGGATCATGCGCTATACAGCATCCCCGGCCATAGCCTCAATGGAAATCCACCACGCGGGGAAAGGGATTCAAAAAACATTGTCCAGAGGGACAAAGGCGTTTTCCTTGGGCAGAAGAGCATGGATTCAATTGCTCCTCTATGATGATGCCCTGCATGAAGCGAATTATTGCTTTGATCGCCTTGTTGTCCTTCTGGCTGCCAGCGGCTCTGCGGGCGCAGGATGAAGTCGTTCTCGAGGACTGGGCCACCCGGTGGTCCGAACTGGAGACCAGCGAGGCCCTCTCCGGCCCGGAACGCCTGGTCCGGCAGACCGAGTTGCTCAGCGAGGCCGGTGCCGGGAACGGTTGGCGCGATGAACAGGTCTGGCAATGGACCGTGCAGGTCCTCAACGGCTGGGAACGCTCCTCCTCGGTGGAGGCGGCCTACGAGGCCTACACGGACCTGCTGGACCGGATCGGACAGGCGGCCGGGTTGTCCGCGGAGCCGCTGCCGGACGAAAGCGCGCTTCGCGAATATTACCAGCGGGCCCTGGGAATCGTGCGGACTCCGGCCGAGGAGGGAAGGCTCCTTTTCTACATCGCCCAATCCCTCCAGAGGACCTCCCCGGACACGTACGAGGCCCGCCGCCGCATTGAAGCCTATCTCCAGCAGGCAGCCCTCTCCCTGGCTGATAATCCCCCCATGGATGCGGTCCAGTTCAGCCTCGCGGAGCTGTACCGGCAATGGTCCTCGGCCAGCGAGGCCACCGCCGACGGGGGGGAATCCTACCTGTCCCGGGCCGTATTTCACTACCGCTACATCCAGGGAATGTCCACGGCACGGGAATCCTACCGGCAGGCCGCGGATGCCGCCCTGGAGGAACTGCTCCGCCCCGGCCTTGAATTGTCGATTCCCAATCGTTTCCTGCCGGAAAATGATATCCGGATCAGCCTGCGGACCCTCAACCTGCAGCAGGTTGAGGTTTCCGTCTATTCGCTGCCATGGGAGGAAAATGGGATTCCCGTTTCGTACCAGCGCCTCCAGGAGGACGCCGAAATGGCCGAGGTCATTCCGGAAACGCTTCTCTTTACCCGGAAGTTTTCAGTCCAGCCGCGGCATCGTTTTGACTGGAACCAGACCGAGTTGCGCCTGGGTGAAAACTTTGCCGGTGGATGGTACTGGATCAGCGTCAAGGCGGGCGGGCTGGAGGCTTGCGACCTGATGCTGGTAACGTCCCTGGAACTGGTCATGATTCCACGACCGGACAATTCCCTGACCCTCTGGGCTGTCGATGTGGAGTCGGGGACCCCCGTGGCGAATGCCATTTACCACCTTCTGGACGAGTCGGGCGAAGTTCTTCTGAACGGCACCTGCGATACCAACGGACTGGCCATGATCCGGGTTCCGGAGGGGCAATCCTGGGCGGAGATTCATGTCCAGGATGGCGCAAGCCCCGGTGTTCTGCTGGCGGCCAACCTCAAGGTCTCGGCTGGGCGCAAGCCCTGGGTCCTGCCCGGTCCGGCGGATCCGGTGGCGGGTGGAGCCCTGCAGTTCGCCATGATGGATGGGCAGTTGACCGGTGAGGAAGCCTCCGCTGTCCGGGTCCTCTATCCCGATGGCAGCGCCCAGGAAGTCGAGGTGGCCATGCCGGCCGACGAGGTCAGGATGGGCTCAGTGCCGGTCGCCGAGTCGGAGCCTGTTTCGGGTCCGGTCTTTCTGGAAATGCCGGCCGGGGAGGAGGTCCTCCTCGGCAACCTGAGGGCCCCCGGGGAATTGCCGGTTCGCCTCAATTTCACCGGCGAGCGTTTTGATCCCCAGACCAACCTGTTTCTTTCCACCACCCCGGTCGGGGTCCGGGCTCGTTCCGGGGGCGGCCCGGCCGCCGCGGTACCGGACTATGTGCGGGTGCGGGTGGTGCCGGTGGACCGGACCGGCATCGATGACAAGGGAACTGTCGGCCCCAACAGCGTCGCGCCGGTTTTCGAGAGCATTCTCAACTGCAGTCAGGCCGACAACCGGACGGCTTACTTTGAAATTCCGGAAATGGCCGCCAGTGCAGGGGTCCAGGTCCTGCGGGTCGAGGTGTTCCCCCTGGAATCCGACGAGTTGCTGGGCCAGAGCTACCTGGCCATATTGCCCTACCGGACCCTGGTCAACCTGCGCACCAACGAGCACCTGGTGAAGGTCGGGGACACGGTTCAGGTGGACTTGAGCTACAGCCGGGCCAACGACGCCTCGGCCCGCTCCCTGGAGGGCGAACTGGTCATTTTCCGCGAGACATGGGAAAGTCGCTACATCCACCGGAAACGGGGAACCCTGCTTTCCGAGGCGGATTACCGGCAACTGCCGGACCGGTCCCTGCTGGGCAGCGCCAAGACCGACTACCGCCTCCTGGAGCAGGGATTCATCCGTGAAGAAATTGAGCGCATCCCGGTCGACCTGGCCGAGCAGGAACAGATTCCCATTACCCTGGACAGAACCGGGTATTATCACATCGAGTTTGACGGACGGGAACTGGAAACCCAGCCCAATTATCCCGAGGGACCGCTGGAGATCTGGGTCATTCCCGGGGAACTCGACCTGCGCGCCTTCCGTAGCGAGGACCCGCGCCTGATTACCGAGGCCGGACCGGATGGACGCCAGCAGATTCTCATCCTGATCGACCGGCAGGATTCCGGGGTCCTCCTGGACCTGGAAATGGAAGACGGATCCCATGTCACCCGGGTCCTTGATCCGGCCTCGCCGGCACTTTACCTCGACGAGGCCCTGCCAGCCGGGGCCCGCCTTTCGGTCTGCCGGGCCGTAATTGTCGGTGAACGGGAATCCGACATTCTTTGCCGCCATCTGCCCCTGCAGGACCACGTGGAATGGAACCTGAATGTCGACCGCAGCGTCGGCTTCAACCCCGGTGCCGAGATCAACTGGAATCTGGCCCTTGAGGAGGGTCAGACCGCCTCGGCTTCAGTCTGGGCCTTCTATCTGGAGGAAAGGGCCCGCTCTGTCACGCGGCTGCTGGAGGAGCAGCGGAAGCAGGTCATGGAGCGGCTGCATGATGCGGATGAGGAAATCCTCTCCCTTGGATCGACCCGGCCGGTTTATCATCCGTTTGTCGAGGGATTGAATTCCCGTCCGGACACCGACTCCGGGGAGGAGAACCGCTATCCGGATCCTGAACAGATCCTGGCCCTGTTTCCGGAAATGCGTCGCAACGCGCGGGGCCCCGTCTCCGGCCTGGACCTCCGCCTCGCCGTTCCCGCATCGACGGAGGGATCCATCTCCCTCAGCGGCACCCTTCCGGAGACGGCCGGCCGCTGGTCGCTGCTGGTCTTCTCGCTGCTGCGGGAGGGTCAGCTCAATTGGCAGTCCTGGCCCCTTTCGACGGAATTGCCGATCCGGACCACCTTGTCCGGTCCGGCCCTGCTGCGCCAGGGGGATTCCGCCACGGCCATCCTCAGCCTGGAAAACACCACCCGGGGACAGGAACGGCTCCAGATCGAATTCGAGGTCGACGGCGCCCTCTCCGCGGACCTTCAGGTCCCCATCAGCCGGAATCTGGCCCGGGGGCAGCGCGAAACGGTTCCCGCCGCCATCCGCGCCTCAAGCGCCGGCAGCGGCCGCATCAACGCCATTGCCACCGGTCGCAGCTCGACCAGCGAAGCGGCCCACAGCATGGTCGTGGAGCCCGATCCCAGCTACGCCGTCCTGCGCACGTTTGTCGTCCAGCCGGGGTCCGCCGACTGGAGCCGGAATGCCAGCCTCGCGGGCTGGCAGGATGTCCGCCTGACGGTCAGCTCCGGCCTGGCCGGCTTCCTGGACGAATTGTGGAACGTGCTGCGGGAGAAGCTGGGGCCGGAACCGCTCCTGCAGGTCCTCGGCGACTGGGCCCGGGAGCGGACCCGGGGCCATCTCGGAATCCACTCCGAACTGCAATCCGATTCGCTGGCGGCCCTCATTGAAGAACTTCAGCATTACTCCGCGGGAGGCGGCTGGGCCTGGACTCCCGGCCATGATCCGGATCCCTGGTTGACCTCCCTGGTCCTCTGGACCCTGGAGACTTTCTCCACCCTCTCCGACAACGGGCTGGACACCTTCCGCCAGGAAGCCCGCGATTACCTTGAGGAGGTCCTTATCGACGAGGATGTGGCCTTGGACGCCCGCCTCTATGCCCTCCACGCCCTGGCAGCGCCGGCCTACAACGATCCGCGAACCCGGCCTTCACGGATACAGGCCCGCAGCTTCCTCAATTTCCTCCACGACCGGGCCCAGCTCAGCCATGCCGGCTTTGCCATCCTGGCCCAGGTGGCCCGGGCCTACCGGTTCAATGAGGAGGTGGGGCTCCTGGTCGGCGAGTTGAGGGAACGGGTCCGGACCCGGGGAATCCCCATGGAGAGCGGCTTCTGGTCGCGCAGCCTGGTCTACCTTGCCCTGGGCGAGATCCGCACCGCGGAAGCCCTCCGCAACCAGGTGCTCCAGGGCGCGGTGGAAAACCTTTCCACGGTCGGCACCCGGCGCAGCTGGCTCCAGGCGGGAGGCTACCTCAACATGCTGGCGGTCTTCTACTGGGAGGGGGATTTCAATGTCGAGGGAACCGCCCGGCTCTCGACCGACGGGGAGGAGGCGGTCACCGTCAGCCTCCGCCCGGATGGTCCGCAGCAGGGACGATACGCCGCATCACTGGAGGGGGACCGGGAACATGAGATCCGGCTCAATACGGTTGATGCACGGGGGCCTGTTTTCCTGACCCTTTCCGGCCGAACCGCCCAGCAGCCGGACTGGCCGCTCTACCCGGAGCAGTCGGAGGAGTTTTTCCGGGAGTACGTCGAGTCCACCCTCCTCGCCGGCGAGCACCGTGAGCTGGAGGAGTTTTCCATGGATTCCGCCCTCCGGGCGGGGGATTCGCTGCAGGTTTTCCTGACCCTCTACCTTGAGGAGGCGAAACCCTTCGGTGAACTGCATTTCTCCATCCCGGCCGGCGCCAGCCTCGGTCCCGACGCCATTCAACACTCCTTTGAGCCCTCTTCCAGCGAGGCTATTTTCGATCCGCCGCAAATGGAACCGGTGGAGCAGGGGGATCCCTTGCAGCAGGTGATGCGGATGGAGCCCCTGGCACCCGGCAGGCATGAGTTCATCCTGTCCTACCGGATGGATTGGCCGGGCACCTATCGTTTCCCCGCCCACCGCCTTTATATTCCCCGGACCGGTGAGATCTTCCAGCTGGGGGAAGACTGGGAACTCCGGATCGAGGCGCCGTAATCAGCGCGAAATGGGCAAGTTGATGGTGAAGATCGTGCCGCGCCCGGTTTCCGTCCGGTAGCTGATCGAACCTCCATGGGCCTCCACGATGGAGCGGGCAATGGCCGTGCCGAGGCCGGTTCCCTCACGTTTGCCATAGGAGACAAAGGGCTCGAACAGGCGGTCCCGGATGGCCTCCGGGATACCCCCGGCATTGTCCTCGATGAAGATCTGCACATTGCCCTCGGCGTGGGAAACGATGCCGGTCACCTTGACCGCGCCCTGGCGTTCCCCGAAGGCCTCGATGGCGTTCCCGATCAGGTTCTGGAAGACGCGGAAGAGCTTGGCCTTGGCCCCCACGATGACCACGTCGGGCACCTCCATACTGACCTGGATGTGGGTGTTCTCGAAATACGGGTGGTTCAGCGAGCGGAATTCCTCAAAGACATCCTTCAGCTTCAGCTTGACCTTGTTGATGGAATGCTCGCCGCGGGAGAATTCCGCCAGTTCGGTCACCATGGAGACCATCCGGTCGACCTGGCGCTCGATGTTCTGGCACAGCTTCTGGGTTTCCGGGTCGTTGTTGCGCTGGCGCAGCAGTTGGGAACTGAGGCTGATCAGGCAGAAGGGATTCTTGAAATCGTGGATGATGGTGTTGGTCATGTTCCCCACCAGGGCCATTTTCTCCTGGTGGATCCGGTCGTCGACGAACTTCTTGGTCGTTCCCTGCAGGTGGGCGATGATGGACTGCATCAGGCCCTGGACCGGGGCCGGCATCTTGCGCAGGTAGCTGACCAGGGCCGCGCCCGGAATACAGGCGATGGTGCAGGGAGTCTTGGCTTCCGCACGGAGGGAGCGGCGGTCGTTGATTAGGACCCCGATCTCGCCGAAATACTCGCCCTTGTGGCTCTGGCTGATCTGCAGATGGCCGCGGTTGGTGACCTTCTTGCTGAAGCCGATGGTCCCTTCCAGGACCAGGTAAATGGAATCCGAGAGGTCTCCTTCCTCGAATATGACCGTCCCCCTGGGCAGGTTCTGGATGAGAGCCGAGCGCGTCAACGCCTGCACGCTCTCCTTGTCCATTTGCTTGAAAAACGGGTGTGTTTGTAAATCCATGTGCCCTGCCGTGTATAAAAAAAACCGGTATCGCGTGCTTTACGCAATACCGGTTATTGATAAATCACCCCTTGAGGAACCGTAAAGTGAAAAAAGAGGCTCAGGTTCCGGACTGGAAGCGGCGGTCCCAGTCAAACTCGCGGTCCGTGACCACATTCTCCATCCGCCGGGTCCGGCGGTCCAGGGCTTCACAGCGCCGTTTGAGCCGGGCCAGGGCCATTTTGCGGTCGGAGACGTAGCTCTGGTAGAAATTCCAATCCTCCTCATCGGTGAATTCGACCACCGGGGCCGGCTTGAGGAAGATGGCGGCCAGGATGTAGATCAGGACCATCGGCCAGAATCCCGTCGGGATGGTCAGGAGGACGGCGGCCAGGCGAACCCAAAGTACGTTGATTTGTCCGTAATCGGCGATCCCCTGGCAGACCCCGAAGATCCATCCATGGCGGGAACGGAAGAGGGTGCGGGAAGTGTTTGAATGAGTGGGCATGTGGTTTCTCGGTAAAGGGTTAGCGTGATGATTTCTCGATGACGATGGTTTCCAGGGCGTCGATCCGTTTCTCCAGCCGGGTCACCATCTTGTGGATGTCCTGCACGATTTCCGCTTCCTCAAAGTCGGACCGGGTACCGTTGCTGGCCTTGGAATCGGACTTACCCTTGATGATTTTGGCCAGGGAGAGCAGGGTCCCGCAAAGAACGGGAATGCCGACGACGATGAAAACAATCAGGACCGGTACGAGGAATTGAGGCTGCATGGCTAATAATCAGTTGGTTGGAATTATACTTGGTGGAACACCCAGGGCAAGCACCCTCCTTATTCGGCCGTGTCCTTCTTCATGGATTCCTTCAGGGAGGCCAGCTCGTTCTCGATCTGCTCGTCGGTTTCCAGCTTGCTGAACTCGTCGTCCAGGCTGGCCCCGCGGTAGTTGATCAGTTCGGCGTCGGCTTCCATGCGGTCAATGCGGCTTTCAAACTGCTCGAAGCGGAAGAAGGCGTCCGAGGAATCCGCCTTGCGGATCTTGGTCTGGGCGGACTTGCGATGCCCGGCGTGGATATGGCGCTGAACCAGGATGCGGTGTTTGTTGCGGGCCGACTCCAGCTTTTCCTCCAGCTGGCTGATGTCCTTCTGGTACTGGGCCACCAGTTCCTCGAAGTGGGTGACCTCGGCTTCCCGGTGATCCACTTCCTGCTGGCAGGCGCGTTTTTCCAGGAGGGCCTCGCGAGCCAGGTCTTCGCGTCCCTTTTCGACGGCCAGGCGGGCCTTGTTGTCCCACTTGGTGACGCCCTCGGCTGCTGTTTCACGGGCGCGGCTGACGCGGGCCCGGCTGGCCATGGCTCCGGCACAGGAGGCCTTCAGCTCGACGAGCGTGTCCTCCATTTCCTGGATCATCAATTTGATCAGCTTTTCCGGATCCTCGGCCTTTTCCAACATGGCATTCAGGTTGGAGCTGATAATGTCTCTGAAGCGTGAGAAGATTCCCATTGTTTTATCTTTGTTGAGGTTAATGATGGTTAATTAAAGTTGTCTGGTCTTAATCACTTTGTGTGCCAGTTTTTTAGCAGGGTTTTCCAAGTAATTGTTTGTTAATGAATTAGGAAACCTAAAATTCTTTTCCACCCCGATCCGATAGCGCGAATTTAGTGGACGAAACCAAGTATTGGTGAGATAAACCACCTCCTATGCGCAGCGATTCGGAGGGAGCATTTGAAGGAAGCGTGGGCAAGGTGGAGGCCCTGGGGGAATCCGAAGCCTTCATCAATTTCCAGGAGCGGCTGTCCCGGGTGGCCCAGGTCGACCGGCCGGTCCTGATCGTGGGGGAGCGCGGCACCGGCAAGGAGTTGGCGGTTTCCCGTCTCCATTATCTTTCCAAGCGTTGGCAGGGTCCCCTGGTGGCCCTGAACTGTGCGGCCCTGGCCCCCTCGGTCCTCGAGTCGGAGCTGTTCGGCCACGAAGCCGGATCCTTCACCGGGGCCAGCAAGCGCCGGTTGGGCCGCTTTGAGGCGGCCGACAACGGGACCCTCTTTCTCGACGAGATCGGGCTGATCCCGATCACCATCCAGGAGAAGATCCTCCGGGTGGTGGAATACGGGCAGTTCGAACGGGTGGGGGGCAGCCACCCGGTCCGGGTGGACGTGCGGATTATCGGGGCTACCAACGCCAACCTGCCCAAGCTGGCCGAGGAGGGCAAATTCAAGCGTGATTTGCTGGACCGGCTCAGCTTCGAGGTCCTGTTCCTGCCCCCGCTGCGGCATCGCAAGGACGACATAGAGCTCCTCGCGCGTCATTTTGCCGCCCGCATGTCCCTTGAACTCGGATGGAGGGAAGTGCCCGACTTTACTGACGGGGCGACCGAGGCCCTTTACCGGCATGCCTGGCCGGGGAATATCCGCGAGCTCAAGAATGTTGTCGAGCGGGCGGTCTACGCCAGCGGCGGAGGGGATATCGAGTCGGTCAATTTCGATCCTTTCGATTGTCCCTATGAGGATATCGACTGCAATAGCCCGGAAGGGAGTTCACTGGCCAGCCGCCTGAACGGCCCGTCTGCGGAATTCGTACCCGGGGAGCGATCCCTCGACGAAGCCGTCCGCGAATTGGAAATCACGGCCCTGCGTTCCGCCC
>ENA-ORCW01000628-ORCW01000628.1-marine-metagenome-genome-assembly--contig:-NODE-628-length-15663-cov-3.001155_pt1 | contig 15663 bp, 10 predicted proteins | sample MGYA00237784_ERZ508517 | MGnify/ENA primary metagenome ERZ508517 (study PRJEB26187, sample SAMN06268979) | marine metagenome | isolation source: Tt ae E1 feedstock associated aerobic enrichment on... | reverse complement strand
GAGAACCGCCTCATAATCGACTTGCAGAATGGACGGGAAGGCCACGCCATGGATCCCGTCTTCTGTGTGGACAAACTGGAGATCCTCGACAACGACGATATCCTGGTCCGCGCCCAGAAGGACGAGAAGGCCATCGAGGAGCTGGTCAAGCACCGGCCTACCGACCTGATTGCGGATATCCTCGAGCGGGCCCCGGAGCACAGCGCCACCGCCCTTGAGATCGAGACCACCCTGAGCCGGCTGATGGGTTCGGCCAAGTTCAAGAAGTGGTGGACCCAGACCAAGAAGGCCCTCGTCAAGGATCCGCGGATTGCCGTCCCCTCCAAGAAGACCGAGCCCTTCATCCTGCGCGACGAGCCGGTCCGCGCCGAGGAGGAAGTGCTGGATGAGTTTTTTGAAACCAAGGCCCCGAAGAAGAAGATCAACCTGGCCAGCAAGCTGATCGATCTCTCCGTCAAGCACGAGGATATCAAGGAAGAGCTGCCGACCATCCTCAGCGAGCTGGCCAGCTCCCTGGCCGAGACCAAGCAGCTCAACCCGGGCGAGCGGCTGTACGGGATCTGGGTCCGGAACGACCTGGCCCGCTTCATCCACTCGGATGTGGAAAGCCTGGAGCCGACTTCGGCCTCCATTGTCCTGGCTTCCAACGACCTTTCCTCGCTGGCGGAACAGATTCCGGCCTCGCATTACGGGCGTTACATCGACCTCATCGAGCGGACTGTTCCCGAGCAGTGGGAGCGCATCACCTTCGATCTCCTGAAGAACAGTTCCGGCAAGCTGACTGCCGAGTGCATCAACTTCCTTCTCGAGCACGGGAAGGAAAAGGAGATTTCGGCCACCTTTGAACGCTGGCTGGTCGAGCAGAACCTGAAGGCTCCGGTCCTGACCTGGATTCTCAAGAACCGCAATTCCCGGAAGTACTCCGGCATGCTGGAAAGCCTGATGACTCCCCGCCTCCTCAGCGCCATCTTCTTCGCCATCGACTACGAGGCCCTGCAGAACACCGGTTCCCGCCGTATTCCCCTGGCCGACCTGGTCAGCGAGGACCAGGACCTGGTGGGCGACCTGCTGGCGGACGCGACCTACGAGACCGCCCATGACCTGGCCCAGACCCTGATGCTGAACCAGGGCTTTGAGGATCTTTCCAAAAAATCCCTCCTGGCCCGCTTCATCCGGCTCTTCCCGAGCATCCAGACCATTGTCGGCGGCGAACCCAGCGGTCCCGCCGAGGAAAGCTCCGACGAACTGGTGGTTTCACGGGAAAGCCTCGACCAGCGCAAGAAGGAGTACGACCTCCTGGTGACCGAAAAGATCCCGAAGAACAAGGAAGACATAGCCGAGGCCCGGGCCCACGGGGACTTGCGCGAGAATGCCGAGTACAAGATGGCCCGACAGGAACAGGACATTCTCCTGGCCCAGAAGAACGAACTGGAGATCGCCATCAACAAGGCCCGGGTGACGGACTTCCAGGACGCCACCACCTCCGCCGTGAGCATTGGCTCCGTGGTCGAGTTGAAGCAGGCTTCCAACGACGAGACCGTCACCTACAGCATCCTCGGCGCCTGGGACAGCAATCCGGAAAAGCACATCGTTTCCTACAAGACCCCCCTTGCCAAGGCTCTCCTGGGCCGCACGCCGGGTGAACAGGTCACGGTGGAGATCGACGGTCACGAGGAACTCTGGACCGTCAAGGATATCAAGCGCTGGGTGGATCTGCGTTAATGGCGGATGCAGTCGAGCTGATCAAGGTACTCAGCGACGCAACCCGTTTGCGCCTCCTCGCGCTGCTGCGGTCCGAGCCGCTCTCGGTGGTCGAGCTGCAGGAGATCATGGACATGGGGCAGTCCCGGATATCCTCCCATCTGGCCCTGCTGCGCCAGGCCGGGCTGGTGGAAGACCGCCGCGAGGGCAAGAAAAGCTTCTACTCCATGGTCAGCCTCCGCGATCCGGCCCAGCGGGCCATCTGCGATTCCGCCCTGGCCGCGGTGACCCGGCTTCCGGCCTTTCTGGAGGACGGGCAGAACCTGGACCGGGTCCTGTCCCGGAGGCGGGCTGAGTCGGAGGCCTATTTCCGGATGGTGGCCGGCAAACTAGGCAAACAATACTGTCCGGGCCGCTCCTGGGAGGCGATCGGCCATTTCCTGCTCCTGCTGACCCCGGAGATTGATATTGTCGATCTCGGTGCCGGCGAGGGGGTGCTCTCGCAGCTGCTGGCCCGCAAGGCGCGCTCGGTCATCTGTATCGATAATTCACCCGAAATGGTCAAGGTCGGCAGCCAGCTGGCCAAGGAACACGGTTTCGAGAACCTGTCCTATAAACTGGGCGACATCGAGGAGGTTCCCCTGCCCGACCAGTCCGCTGACCTGGCCCTCTTGAGCCAGGCCCTCCATCACGCCAGGAAGCCCGAGAAGGCCCTTCAGGAAGCATTCCGGATCCTCCGGCCGGGCGGACGCCTGGCCGTGCTGGACCTCAACCAGCACAATTTCGAGAAAGCGCGCGAGCTCTACGCCGACCGCTGGCTGGGCTTCTCCCCCAACCGCCTCTACCACTGGATCAAGGAATGCGGGTTTGCCGATGTCGCAGTGGACCCGGTCTCACGGGAGACGGAGGAACCGCAGTTCGAGACCCTGCTGGCAACCGCGCTCAAGCCTGATTGAACTGCTTGAGGCCCTTGACGGTCTCGCCCAGCACGCTCTCGTAATACTGTTCCAGCTCCCGCTGGATATCTTCCGGCCCGTTGCAGCGCAGGACCCGGATCGCCAGGTGCTTGGCATCATGCAGCTTGATGCGGCGGATCAGGTACTTGATCTGGGCCAGGGCGCTCATCGAGACCGAGAGATCCGAGGCCCCGAGGCCGATCAAAAGCGGGGCGTACAGGGGATCGGCAGCGAGCTCGCCACAGACGCTGACCGGGACATTCTGCATTTTACCCTGCTGGAAAATGAAGTTCAGGGTCCGCACCACCGAGGGTTGATTGGCCTCGTATAGGTAGGCGATCCGGTCGTTGATCCGGTCCACGGCCAGCAGGTACTGCATCAGGTCGTTGGTCCCGATACTGAAGAAGTCGCAGTGCCGGGCCAGCAAATCGGTGATCACGGCGGCGCTGGGAACCTCGATCATGGCGCCCTTCTGGACTTCCTCGTCAAAGGGGATGCCTTCCCGACGCAGTTCCTCCTTGGCCTCTTCCAGAAGGACATTCGACTTTTTCACTTCGTCGAGGCTGCAGATCATGGGATAAAGGATCTTGACCCGGCCGTAATGGCTGGCCCTCAGGATGGCCCGCAGCTGGGTCTTGAAGACATCCGTATGCTCCAGGCAGAACCGGATTCCCCGGAACCCCATGAAGGGGTTGGCCTCCTGGTATCCGGTCAGGCTCTTGTGGGGATTCTTGTCTCCGCCAAGGTCGAGGGTGCGGATGGTCACCGGATGGCCGCTTAGGTTTTCCACCAGTTCGCGGTAAACCCGGTATTGCTGGTCCTCATCGGGGAAACCCGAGGCGGAGAGGAAGAGGTTTTCCGTGCGGAAAAGACCAACGCCCTTGGCGCCGCTGCCGGACAGTTTCTCCTTGTCCTCGACCCCCTCCACATTGACCTGCAGCGGATACTCGAACTTGTCCAGGGTGACGCAGGGCAGCAGCCTCTCGGAATCAAACTGCTCCTCGATGTGACGCTGCTCGGTGGCCAGGCGGCCGTAGCGCTCCAGGGTCTCCTGTTTGGGATTGAGGAAAATCTGGCCCTTGTATCCATCGACCAATACATAATCCCCGAAATCGGCGGCCTCCATGATCCCGTGCACGCCCACCACGCAGGGAATGTTCAGGGAGCGGGCCATGATCGCGCTGTGGCTGGTCCGGCTACCCTGCTCGGTGACGATCCCGATCACTTCCTCCAGGTTCAGCAAGGCGGTTTCGGAAGGGCTCAGGTCGGGGGAAATCAGGATGTGCTGCCCCAGGTCGGAGCGCCCGTGCATCTTGTGGTCCCGGCCGAGGAGATTATAGATCAGCCGCTTGGTGACGTCCCGGATGTCGCTGACGCGCTCCTTGATATACTCGTCGTCAATCTGGTTGAAGGCATCGATGTAGCGATTGGCCACTTCCTGGAAGCAGTACTCGATGTTGAATCCGGTCTCGACGACTTCCTCGATGGTGTCTTCGATCAAGGCCCGGTCCTCCAGCACCAGCTGGTGGGCGTCGAAGATGGAGGCCTCCTCCTCCCCGACTTTTTCCTCGACCTCGGCCCGGATATTGGAAATTTGCCGGCGGGTTTCCATCAGGCCCTGCTCAAAGCGGGCGATTTCCTCTTCCCGCCGCTCGGGGGGGATGGAATACCGGGGAACCTCGACCTCGCCTTGAAAAAAGCTGAACAGGGCGCCACTGACGACTCCCGGGGCTCCCGGGATTCCAGTAAATATCCGCTCTTCCTGTTCCTTGTTTTCCATCCGTATTTGTTAAACAACCAAGGGGATTCGCCGGCCCCCGATATGGCAAGCCCTTATTTCATACGGGTCTCCACCATCCAGTAGTGCTCGCCCCAGGCAGACTGAAGTTCCTGCCGAAGGCATTGTATTACAGAAGAATCCCCGTCATGAAAAGCAAAACAGGCGCTCCCGCTTCCGCTCAGGCGAGCTTCCAGGCCCAGCTTGCGGCGAAGACGTTCCAGGACCACCGCCAGGCTGGGCATCCAGTCCTCCGCCAGCCGTTCAAAATCGTTCCAGCGCGGGGGGAGGACGGAATCGCTGTCTGCCCAGGCTTCAAGGAGCGACGCTCCCTTGCCGGCCCCCGAATAATAGCCACCCGCCGCCAGGCGCCGGTAGGCCTCGCAGGTATTGATGGAAAAGGCCGGCTTGAAGAGAACGACTGGGCGATGGCGGATCCGGCCGGCCAGTCCTTCCGGGAGAAGGCTGATGGTCTCCCCGCGACCCTCCATCAGGACCGGTTGATCGTGGAGGAACAAGGGGCAATCGCTTCCTACCCGGGCAGCCACGGCAGCGAGATCCAGCCCCTGGCATTGCTCCCGAAGGAGGGAACAGGCAGCCCGCAGCACGGCTGTCGCATCGCTGCTGCCTCCGCCAAGTCCGGCGCCGGCCGGAATCAGCTTGCCCAGGGCCAGCGAGAAGGCCCCATGTTTCAATCCGACTGCCTCGCGGAACCGGCGCAGGGCCACATTGACCGAGCTTTCAGCAAGCGGAAGGTCCATTCCCCGGACCTCTGCCCGGTCCTGGTCCGGCTGGCCCCCGGGATCCCAACGGAGTGCCAGTTCATCCCCGAATTCCGTCTGGGCTACGATGCTGTGCAACTGGTGATATCCGTCCTTCCGCCGACCGGTAACGGCGAGGGTAAGGTTGATCTTGGCGGGACATCGGCACTCCAACAGGGGGCTGTCTTGAGGCATCGGTTTGAAGGTTTACTTTCGCTCCGCAACAAGTCAAAGCTATTGAAATGGAGCATGTGGCTATTCTTCTCGCCGGGGGATCCGGATCCCGAATGGGAGGTTCCGTGGAAGATAAGGTCCTGGTCGAGATCGGCGGCAAGCCGGCCTTTGCGCATGTCCTGCAGGCTTTTCAATCCAGCGGAACCCAGGACGGGCTGGTCATCGTGGCGCGGGACGACCGCCAGCGCAAGGAGCTCTCAAGGCTGGTCCGCAAGACCAAGCTGTCGATTCCGGTCTTCTATACCCTGGGCGGCCGGGAACGGCAGGATTCCGTCCGGGCCGGCCTGGATATGATTCCCTCATCGACCCGCTGGATCACCATTCACGATTGCGCCCGGCCCGCGGTCTCCCCGGCGGCCCTGCAGGCGGTCCGCAAGACCCTTTTGACCCTCCAGTGCGCGGTTTCGCTGGCCCACCGGGTGGTGGATACCATCCGGTCCTTTGACCAGCCGCCCGTCGGCTCGGCCCGGCGCGGATGCCTCCTGAACCGCGACCGGCTCTGGGCCATGGAAACCCCGCAAGCCTTTCCACGCGAACTGATCGAGCGGGCCCACGAGGCCCTGAAGACGCCGGTCACCGACGACCTTGCCGCCGTGGAGGCCATCGGTGAACCGGTAGCCCTGGTGGAGTCCCCCACTCCCAATCCCAAGCTTACCCGTCCGGCGGACCTGGCCCTGCTGGAGAGCATCCTCAATCAAAACGCCATGAAAGATCCCACCACCCAGGAAATACGTGTCGGTTTCGGATACGACATCCACCGGCTGCAGAAGGGCCTTCCCCTTGTGCTGGGCGGAATCCGCCTGCAATCGGAATGGGGGCTGGTCGGGCACTCCGACGCGGACGTGCTCAGCCACGCCATTGCCGACGCCATTCTGGGGGCCTGCGGACTTCCCGACATTGGTCATTACTTTCCCAATACAGATCCCGGCATCGCGGGCATCTCCTCCCAGGAAATACTCCGCCGCGCCCGCCACGAGGCCAAGCAGGCAGGGATGCGGCTGGTCAACGTGGATGCCACCCTGATTGCCGAGAAACCGAAAATCGCACCCTACATCGGCCGGATGAAGCAGCTCCTGGCGCAGACCCTGAAGCTGCAGCCGACCGACATCGGGATCAAGGCCACCACCCAGGAACAGATCGGCGCCCTCGGACAGGGCGCCGGAATGGCCGCCCATGCGGTGGCCACCGTCCGGGGCTCCCGGCAGTCGGAAAATCAGGAATAGACTTCGTCTTCGTCAAAGAACCGCTTGATCTCGGCGGCGGCCGATTCGGGTCCGTCGGAGGCATGCACGATGTTGAGCATCATGTCGGTCCCCCAGTCTCCCCGGATGGTGCCGGCGGGAGCGGCCAGGGAATTGGTCGGCCCGAGCAGGCTGCGCACGCGCTCAATGGCCTTGTTGCCCTCAAGAATCATGATCAGCACCGGGCGGGAGGACATGAATGCCTCGATCTCGGGAAAGAAGGGCTTGTCCGCGATATGGGCGTAATGCTCCTTGAGCAGGCCGCTGTCGAGCTGCTTCATCTTGGCCGCGATGATGTTGAAACCCACGTCCTCGAACCGGGTCAGGGCCGCACCGACTTTGCGCTTTTCAATCGCGTCGGGCTTGAAGATAATCAGTGTTTTTTCCATAGGGTGGTCTGAATTTCCCTTATCAGTAGAAGCCGTCGGATTGCTGGCAAGGATAAAGGATTCCCCCTGCACGCACCATGGAGCCACATTCAGCAGCAACCCGGGAGCTTGTCCAACAACTTGGAGAAGAACAGGTAATCACCGAACCGGAGACGCTCTACCGCGTCTCCATGGACAATCTTCGCTACAGCCGGTTGCCATCGGCCTGCATCCGGCCTGTGGACGAGGACGCAGTGGGGAAAGTCCTCGAGCTGGCGAACCGCAGCCGGGTTCCGCTGACCCCCCGCGGGGCGGGATCAGCGACCACCGGGACCACCTCCCCGGAACCCGGCGGCTGGGTTCTCGACTTGTCCGGATGGCGGGAAATCTTTATTGATCCGGTGGCCCGGATGGCCTTTGTCCAGCCGGGGGTGACCCTGGGGGCGCTCGACGAGGCGGCCGGGGAGCATGGACTGACCTATCCGCCGGACCCCGGATCCAAGGCCTACTGCACTGTGGGGGGATCCATCGCCACCAACGCCGGCGGCATGCGCGGGGCCAAGTACGGGGTGACCCGGGATTACGTGATTTCGTTGGAGGGCTTTCTCCCCACCGGGGAGTTTGTGCGCTGGGGCAGCAACGTGCGCAAGTTTTCCGCCGGTTTCAACCTGCGGGACCTCTGGGTCGGTTCGGAGGGGGCGCTCGGGGTGATCACCGGAGCCGTCCTGAAACTCCTTCCCAAAGCCCCCGCGCGGGCCACTTGCCTGGCCGTTTTCGGCTCGGCCCGCGAGGCCATCACCTGTTCGCAGGAAATCCTCAGCCGCGGATTGACCCCCTCGGCCATGGAATTTCTCGATTCCCAGACCGTGGCCTGCACCTTCTCCTTCTGGAAGCGGAAGTCGCCCCACCTGCTGGAGGAACTTCCTGAGGGGCTGCGGGCCTGGAACAACCGCCAGGACAAGCCGGCGGCCCTCATTATCGAGGTCGACGGCCGTCCCGGGGAAGTGGATACCCAGCTTAAGGAAATCCTCAAATGTGTCTCCGAACACACCCGGCACTTCGACAGCGCAGTCGATCCCGAGGCCGTGGAATCCCTCTGGAAGCTGCGGCGCTCCTGTTCACAGGCCATGTTTGAGCTGGGCCCGCGGAAGCTCAACGAGGATGTCGTGGTTCCGTTCGAACACCAGCTGGAGCTGCTGGAATACGTCGAGGACATGCACCGGCGGACCGGTCTCCCGACCCCCACTTTTGGCCATGCCGCGGACGGCAATTTCCATGTCCACATCATGTACGACGACCTGGATCCCGACATCTCCATCCGGGCCGAAAAAGCCATCGGCGCCCTCATGGAGAAGGTCGTCGAGCTGGGCGGGGCCATCTCCGGCGAGCACGGGATCGGCCTGGCCAAGTCGCCCTTTTTCCAGATCCAGCATTCAGAGGCGGAAATCGCCGCCATGCGAAGGATCAAGGAGGCGCTGGACCCGAATGGCATCCTTAATCCGGGCAAGCTGTGGCACCGGCACGAGCCCTGGACTTTTCCGCGGGAGAAGGTGCGCATGCCCTGGGACCATTGATGTGTACTGGACAATACCCGGCAGGTCCCTAGCCTGCCCCGGATGCGCGTCGTAGTGGTAGAGGATCAGGCCCTGTTCCGGGAATTCCTCGTTGATGCGCTGGAAGGGAAGCTGGATTGCCAGGTCGTCGGCCAGGCCGCCGACGGCGAAACGGCCCTTGATGTGGTCCGGGCACAAAAGCCCGATCTCCTGATCCTCGATATCCTGATCCCCAGGTTATCCGGTATCCATGTGGCCAGTATCCTGGGCAAGGAAATACCGACCCTGCGGATCATGGGCCTGTCCGCGGAACTGGATGTGAAGACCGTTCACCAGGTCCACCGCCTGCAGCTGGCCGGCTTCATCGACAAGAACGACGCCGGACGGGAGGTCCTGCAGGAAGCCGTTGCCTGCATGCGAAAGCGTCAGCGCTACTTTTCGCCGACCATGAGCAAAGTCCTGCGAAGCCTGAAAATCGATCCGCAGGCGTTTTCGAAGATCCTCACCCGCCGCGAGCAGGAAGTGCTGACCCTGGCCGGATGGAGCGACGACCATATCGCCGAGGCCCTCGGCCTGGGGGTGACCTCGGTCCAGACTCACCGCAAAAACCTCTTCCGCAAGCTGGATGTGCACAGCACCCCGGAGTTGATCCGCTATGCCCACCAGGCGGGATTCTGGAAATCCGAATTTGAGCGCATGGATCTTCGGGACACCTATCACCTCCACGACTAACCGGAAGTATCCTTCGGCTAGAGGTGCTCGAATTCCTCGAAAAAGGACGGTAGGTGCCGCGCCAACTCTTTCCACTCGAGGCGGGCTCCCTCGATATCTCCGGCCATGGCCGCGACCTGCAGGTCCTTGAGCATTTCCGGCAGGACTCGCGGCCGCACCATGCTGAGGTGACCCAGCAGCTTGTGCGCCACGGAGCGGACCCGCCCGCAGTCGGAACCGCCGAGTGCGTCCACCAGTTGCTCCTCCAGCAGGAGGAAGTCGTTCCGCCAGCGGTCCTTGAGGGCTTTCCAGCCATCGGCGGCCGGCATGTCTCCCAGGAGGCCCCGGCCGGACAGGTATTGTCCCGCCTCCGGTCCCTGGATCTTCTCCACCAGGGCATGCAGGCGTCTCTCGTCCAGCGGCTTGGTCAGGAAGGCGTTCATCCCATTCTGGAGGCACTTCTCCTGTACCTCGACCGTGGCGTACGCGGTCATCCCGACGATCACCATTTCCCTGGGCACCTGCCCGTCCGCGCGAAGGGCCCTGGCGATCTCCAGCCCGCTGAGGGACGGGAGGTCCCAGTCCAGGATGACCATCAAGAAACGGCCGCTCCGGGCCAACTCCAGGCCTTCCCTGCCATCGGCCACGGACTCCACCCGGCAACCCATCGCTCCCAGCTTGTCCTCCAGGATAATCCGGTTGTACTCCATGTCCTCCACCACCAGGACCGGGATTCCGGCAGCCCGCCCGGCGACGGTTTCCGGGGCGGCGGCGGCGCCGGTCAGAGGCCGCAGCTCGACCGGTATCAACACCCTGAATACGGAACCCTGCCCCGGCCGGGAATCCAATTCAAGGACCCCGTGCAGGCAGTCGACATAGGCCTTGACCAGGGCCAGGCCAATCCCGGTTCCCCGGACCTTGGGGCCCTCCCGGGGCGCCTGGTAGAACTTCTGGAATACCTTTTCCGATTCCTCCCGGGAAATTCCGTCCCCGGTGTCCCTGACCTCGACTTCCAAAAGCGATTCCTCCCCTTCGCTCCGGGTCCGGATGGTCAATTCCACTTTTCCGGATCGCGTGAACTTGACCGCATTCGAGGTCAGGTTGCCGATGATTTGCTGGATCTTGCGCTCATCCGAGTATATCCCGGTCCCGGCGGACACCTTGACCGAGTCGTTCAGGACCAGTCCCTTGGCTTCCGCCTGGACCCGGTAAATCTGAATGATTCCCCCGGCCAGCTGGTGGATGTCGAACAAACGTTTATCAACCCTCAGCTGTCCCGAATCCATCCTCGCGAAATCCAGCACTTCCTCGACCGTGGAGCGCAGGTAATGGGCGGCCTTCTTGAGGGCCTTCAGGTTGCGCGCCGGGGCTGGCTGTCCCTCCCGTAACTCGCTGATCAGACCGATCACGCCGTTCAGCGGGTTGCGGATCTCATGGCTCAGGTTGGCGATGAAATCATCCTTGAAGCGGTTGGCCTTTTCCAATTCGCTGGTCCGCTCGCGCACCAGGCTCTTGAGGATTCGCTGGCGCCGCCGCAGGTAATGGCCCTGGCCCTGCAGAAAAGCGAAGACCAACAGCACCGCCAGGATCACATAGAGCCCCACCGCCAGGGGGCTCCGCAACCAATGCGGCCGGACATGGATCGGGACCGAAGCCATGGGCCCGGTTCGTCCGAAGGGATCCACGACCCGCACCTGCAGCTGGTAATCGCCGGCCATCAGCTGCCCCAGCTCCCGCACGGCCAGCGCGTCCGGACGCCCCCAGGCTTCCTCGAGGCCCTTGATGCGGGATTGAAACCGGACCGGATAATCACTGCTGACCAGCGGCGCTCCGAACTGGAATCGCGGATTGGCTTCGCCAAACCCGAAATCCATTGCCTGCGCCGGGGCCAGCCCGGCAGCCACATCCCAGACCACGGGAGCGGTCGGCTCCGGGATGCTCTCACTCAAGGACCGCTCAGCGACCAGCAGGCCCTTCCTTCCCGCGATGATAACTTCTTTCCCGCGGACCCGGATCTGCTGTATCCGACCCAGTGAGTTGAGGTCGACCCATGGAACCCTGCGCAATTCGGGCGGCCTGCCTGCCAGCCAGTCGACCTCAATGATGTAACTGGACTCGATGTCGTTGTCCCAGTAAACCAGCCAGCCCATGAGCCGCTGGTCCTCCGTCCACATGCAACCCGCCTGGAAATCCCGGCTACCGGGCTCGAACACCCCCTCCTCCCATGAATCCCCCGCGCCCCCGTACCGGTACAACTTACCTCCCAGAATCACCACCGGACCCGTCTCCGTCACGAAGACCGGCATCTCCCGGCCCTCCAGGACCTGCCCGGCAATCGACTCGTGCCGCTGCATCCGCAGGCCGGGTCCATCCGGATGAAACTCCAGCAGCGGGGACTTGTGCGACCAGGCCCAGATCCGCCCCTGCCCGTCCGCTTCCAGCGCGTAGAGGTCCGTCCCCGCCTCGAACTGCTGGATGCGTTTCAGCTTATTGTCCTGGTCCAGTCGATACAATTCCAGCTGGTCCTTGAAACAGGTCAGCAGCCGCCCGTCCCCGAGCATGGCGAAGGCCCGGATCTCCCGGCCGAAATTATGCACTTCCCGCGTCTCCCGCCCGTCCCAGGACATCAGGCGGTCGTAGTTTAGGAAGTAGGCAACTTTATTAAAAGATAAACACTTATAAACCTCACCCTGGTGGATAATATTGTAGGTTGGCTTGGTTTGGCTCAAATCAAGTTCAACTAAGCCACTTTCAGTAGGTAACAGAATAGAGCTAGAAACTTGGATTATTCCATTTGGATTCCTGACAATTCCATCTTCAAAAATGAAGAAGCCTGCCAATTTTGGCTCCTTCCTCAAAACTGAAACTCCATCGAGTTGCAGCGCCATAACTTGATCGCGGGGATCAACAACGAATTTTAGAATTATCGCACTAAGACCATCACCTTCGTCAATTACATCACAAATATTTTCCGTAGTATTAGAAAATTCTATTACTCCCCTATCAATAGTACCAAGATAGTAATTACCTTCTGAATTTCTGAATCCACAACTAGTAATGAGATGTTCTGATATTCCAAAATCAATATCCACCACTGACCCGTCGTGTTCTACCTCAAATATCCCATTACCTGAAAATCCTCTCAGGGAATTCCGGACAGTATCCTCCAAATATACTAAACTGTCATTTGCTAAGCCGGGATCATTTGAGATTAACAACTTGCTATCATCCATAATCTTCCACAATCCGGAACCTACTTCATGAGCATATATTCCTGATTTCAGGAAATGAAATATGACCCTATGTTGGCCTTCAAACTCCCAAGATGAAAAGTATCCTTCACTAACTTTAAACAAGCGCCTATCCGTACTTATCCAGAGGAAATCACCATCGTGATACAATTCCCATATTTCACCAAATCCATGATAGGCATCGGGAATCAGGTCCATTCGAGACTCATATTGCAAGGTTTGGGGATTCAAGACTCCAAGCGAATTGTAAGCTCCCAGCCATAACATGCCCTCTGGATCAAATGCCAATCCGCGAAGGTTAAAAAGCCGATCCGGCCCCAATGGAATTAAATGAATTCCATCCCATCTCCAGAGTCGATCCCTACCAATATATGCCACACCCGAATCATCCCACACCACATTCCAGAAATATCCGCCTTGGCCAGATTCGTCAGCAATTATCTTTTTAGCTACAGGATCACGATCGCTTATTTCCTCACAGTATCCATTAGGTCTGATTCCCAACAGAAATACAAACGCAATTAAGATTAGGGATTTCTTAAAATCTAGACTCATGTAAAGCAAAAAGATTAATCAAATTTAGGTACATCCCCATTTGGAGGACTACCTGAAATAGCCTGATTCTCGCCCCATGCGAATCACCTTATATTTCATCATTCGAGATGTGTTGGCCATTGTTTGTTTGTCCGTAGGAATAGTTCTTACCAGTCAAAATGAAGAATACCTAAAGTCAAACTTGGCTTATCATAAGGCCGATAGTAAATCGTATTTTCCAAGAGGAACTCTACCTTGTGGAAACAACCATCGCTAACCCCCATGCTGACCCTGGCGCCGGTGCGGTATGCGCGGATTCTGCGGGCCGCGGGGGGGCCAGTGGGTCTCATTGCATTGGGCCGGTTGCGGATCGGGGGCGTGGAATGCTACCGGGCCGGGGCACAACTGTCGGATCGCGGGTCGCTGCCGATCGGGGAAAGGGCATTGTTTGGCCCGATTGACGGGAGCGGGACGGATCGATCACCGCTGCTGGCCAGGTACAAGGCGATTTCGGAGGCACTGGAGCGCTGGGCCTACCATGAGTGCCATGGTTCCGGGCGTGGGGACGCGTGCGGGCTGCATCTGGACCCGACCAGCAGCGGCATGGCCGCCTTTCCCGGACTTTGGAAGGGGCAAGCCCGGAGGCAGGCCCGGCGGGAGGCGGTGGAGCGCTGGTGCCTGGTCGAATGGTGGGCGGGACTCCTGGAGCACCGTCCCCTGACAGTGCCCTACCCCGGTTTGAGCGGGATCGAAATTGACAATCCCATCGGCCGCGACCGGATGGTGATCATCTGGGGGAAGCTGGCCAACGGCAGGGTGGCCTACGGTTACTCCGCCGCGCGGTCGCTGCGGGAAGCCACCTGGAAAGCCCTGGTTGAGCAGACCAGCTGCGCCGAGGTCCTTGCGGAACTGGCCGATGAACGGGCCGAAAGGGATCCGGCCCCGTGGGAGGATTTGAAAAACGAGCTGGAGCGGCGCGTCTTGTATTACTCCTCAACGGTGGGCCACCGCCGCTTTCGAGAGCGGCTGGATAAACCGGTTTCAACAGCACGGAATCAGGCTCCCTCCCCGGTTTTCGACACGGAGGTGCCGGGCCCCTGGAGCCGTTATGCCACGGTCTGGCGGGTCCTGTACCCGACCCGCCGCCGGGACCACCACGATCCGGAGAGCCTGACCTTCTTCTGGTGATCAGGCCTTGCGAAGAATGAAACCCTTGAGGTACTCGGACTCCGGAAAATTGAGCAGGACCGGGTGGTCGATAGGCTGTCCCGTCTCGTAGAGGACCTGGACCTTGCTGCGGGTATCCGCGGCGGCCTGCTCGATGATCTCCCGGAAGAGGGACCGGCTGACGTGGTGCGAACAGCAGTAGGTGGCCAGGATCCCTCCCGGATTGAGGGCATGGAAGGCCCGCACATGGAGTTCCTTGTATCCCTTGCTGGCGCCGGCCACCGAGCGCTTGTTGGGGGCGAAGGAGGGCGGGTCGAGAACCACCAGGTCGAAGCGTTCCCGACGGTTGGCGGTGAAGAAATCAAAGACGTTCTCCTCCCGGAAATCGATCTCCACCTCGTTTTTGGCGGCGTTCTTCCTTCCCTGCTGGACAGCTTCCGCCGAGCTGTCGATGGCCACCACCTCGCGAGCCCCGGCCCGGGCACAATTGAGGGCAAAAGCACCCTGGTTGCAGAAAGCGTCGAGGACGCGCCAGCCGTCGGCCATGGTGGCGACCTTGAAATGCTCCTGGCGCTGGTCCAGGTAAAAGCCGGTCTTCTGGGCATTCTCCAGGTCCAGCCAGTACCAGACATTGTAGATCTGTCCCCAGAAGGGAGCCAGCGGCTGTCCGCTGACCGTCCGGCTGTGCAGTTCCAGGCCCTCCATGCGGCGCGAAGGGGCGTCGTTGCGGAGGACAATTTCCCGCGGCTGCCATTGTTCCTGGATCAGTGGGAGCATTTCCGGAAGGGCGCGGTCGACTGCCAGGGTCAGGGCCTGCAGAACCAGAACCTCGTCAAACTGATCGATGACCAAACCGGGCAGATCATCCGCCTCGGACCAGACCAGGCGGCGAAAGGGTTCCTCCTCGCGATTGTGGTCGGCGGCTTGCAGGGCCCGCGCCCAGAAAGTCACATCCCAGGCCTCCTTGCCGGTGGTGTAGCGGCGCCAGGCAATCTGGGAACGCGAATTGACGATTCCCATGCCGAGATGGTTGCCCCGGGAATCCTCGAGGGCGGCAGCCTGGCCGTCGAGGGCCGGATCCGGCTCACCGTCGAGCTCATTGACAAAAACCCAGGGATGCCCCCGGAGCACGCGGGCATGGCGTGCCTCCTTGCGCAGTACCAGCTTGTTCATGGATGTCTTAAGCGGAGAAAATAATACCCAATCAGCGCAATCGCCGCCGTTTGCGGTATCAGGGCTGCCAGGAGGGGGTTGACCCCGCTGGTCCCGGCAAACTGGGCCAGGTTGAGCAGGAAATAGTAGAGGAAGAGGAGCCCCATTGCCTTGCTCACCCCGACGAAGGGATTGGTCCGGACACCGGTCACGGAAAAGGGAATGGCCAGTCCGAGGACAATCAGGCAGCCCAAGGG
>ENA-ORCW01000627-ORCW01000627.1-marine-metagenome-genome-assembly--contig:-NODE-627-length-15699-cov-3.434259_pt1 | contig 15699 bp, 14 predicted proteins | sample MGYA00237784_ERZ508517 | MGnify/ENA primary metagenome ERZ508517 (study PRJEB26187, sample SAMN06268979) | marine metagenome | isolation source: Tt ae E1 feedstock associated aerobic enrichment on... | reverse complement strand
GATGCTGCCCGACATCGACGGCCTCGAGGTGCTGCAGCGCCTGCGCGCCGAGGGCTACGACCTCTGAAGCCGGGCTGGCTCTGAAGCCGGGTCGGGCAGGGCCGGCCGGCGGGGTCAGCCCCCCCGGGAACCGGGCTTTTTCCCTTGATTCTTGGGCCCCCAGGGGGTATTCCCCGCCCACACTCAATCTCACACGCGGGCAATGCGGCCTTCGGGGAGAAATCCCGAGAGTCGCTCCGGTGTCTGAAATCTCAGGTTTTTCGCCAACTTATGGCGAGAACTTGAGACCAGATGACAGGCCTGCGGTGGACCAACCGGAGAAGATCTTATGGCGCTTCCGAGCCCCTCGATGCGTCAGCTGTTGGAAGCTGGCGTTCACTTTGGACACACCACCCGTCGCTGGAACCCGCGCATGGCCCCCTACATTTTCGGGGCCCGTAACGGCGTTCACATCATCGACCTGGAGCAGACCGTTCCGCTGCTGAACCAGGCCCTGGTCACCGTGCGCGACATCGTCGCCGGCGGCGGCCGCGTGCTCTTCGTCGGCACCAAGCGCCAGGCCAGCGAGAAGGTGGCCGAGGCCGCCAAGCGCTGCGGCCAGTACTACGTCAACCACCGCTGGCTGGGCGGCATGCTCACCAACTGGAAGACCATCTCCAACTCCATCAAGCGCCTGCGCACCGTCGAGGAGCAGCTTGCCGCCGAGCAGAGCGGCCTGACCAAGAAGGAGCTGCTGGTTCTGACCCGCGAGCGCGACAAGCTGGAGCGCGCGCTGGGCGGCATCAAGGAGATGGGCGGCCTGCCGGACGTGCTCTTCGTCATCGACACGAACAAGGAGCACATCGCCGTCGACGAGGCGCGCAACCTCAACATTCCGGTGATCGGCGTGCTGGACTCCAACTCCAACCCCGACGGCGTGACCTTCCCGGTGCCGGGCAACGACGATGCGCTGCGCGCCATCAGCCTCTACTGCGACCTGATCGCCAAGTCCGCCATTGACGGCATCGAACGCCAGCAGGGCGCTCTCGGCCTCGATATCGGCGAGGCCGTGGAGGCTCCGTCCGAGCCGACCCTGGATGAAGAAGCCGCCAAGCCGGCTGCGGAAGAAAACAAGGACGCCTAACCAGCGCCGTTCCGAAAATGTGGGACTGATGAGTCCCGCGACGGCCGCGCGGCAGACAGAAGGCTTCGCGGCCGTTTTTGTTAGAAGATTGATGAAGAGGCGACGATGAGCATTACAGCAGCACAGGTCAAGGAACTGCGCGAGAAGAGCGGCGCGGGCATGATGGACTGCAAGACGGCCTTGACCGAAAACAATGGCGACATGGAAGCGGCCATGGACTGGCTGCGCAAAAAGGGCATTGCCAAGGCCGATAAGAAGGCGGGCCGCACGGCTGCCGAGGGACTGATCGGCGTCGCGTCCGACGCGAACGGCGCCGTTGTTGTCGAAGTCAATTCCGAGACAGATTTCGTGGCTCGAAACGATGCCTTTCAGGCACTGGTCAGCAATATCGCGACCGTTGCTCTTGGCACCGATGGCTCGCTCGACGCGGTTTCCGGCGCAAATTATCCCGAGACCGGCAAGTCCGTGGCCGACACGGTGAAAGACGCCATCGGCACGATCGGCGAAAACATGACCCTGCGTCGCTCGGCCAAACTCGCTGTGGAGAATGGTGCCGTTGCCACCTATGTCCACAATGCCGTGACCGACGGTCTGGGCAAACTCGGTGTTCTCGTCGCGATCGAGACCGCGGGTGACGCCGATGCCGCACGCGCGTTCGGTCGGCAGGTTGCCATGCATGTTGCAGCGACCAATCCGATGGCGTTGACCGAGGCGGATGTCGACCCGACAGCGGTGGCGCGCGAAAAGGAGATCTTCTCCGACCAGGCGCGCCAGTCCGGAAAGCCGGAGAACATCATCGAAAAGATGGTCGAAGGCCGTCTGCGCAAGTTCTTCGAGGAGGTTGTCCTCTTGAAGCAGGCATTCGTTATGAATCCCGACCTGACCGTCGAGAAAGCGCTGGTTGAGGCCGAGAAGGAAATCGGCGCTCCGGCGAAGATTGTCGGCTTCGTGCGTTTTGCGCTGGGTGAGGGCGTCGAACGCGAAGAGAGCGACTTTGCGGCCGAGGTGGCTGCAGCCGTCAAGTCTTAAGACAGGCGAATAACTGTTTGAAGACAAAGGGCGCCGCGTGACAACGCGGCGCCCTTCGTGTAACGCAGGGGCAAATCTGGAGACAACAAAGATGACCGAAGCACGCTACCGGCGCGTTGTGTTGAAAGCATCCGGCGAAGCCCTCATGGGCGAGCAGGGTTTCGGTATCGATGTTTCGGTGGTGGACCGGATCGCCCGGGACATACTGGAGGCACGCAAGCTTGGTGTCGAGGTTGGCGTGGTAATCGGGGGCGGCAATATTTTCCGCGGCGTGGCCGTGGCCTCGAAGGGCGGCGACCGCGTGACCGGCGATCACATGGGCATGCTCGCGACCGTCATCAATTCGCTCGCGCTGCGCACATCGCTGGTAAAGATGGGCGTGGATGCGGTCGTAATGTCCGCCATCGCCATGCCGGAGCTTTGCGAGAGTTTCTCCCAGCGTCAGGCGATGAGCTATATGAATGCGGGCAAGGTGGTGATCTTTGCCGGCGGCACCGGCAATCCATTCTTCACGACGGATTCGGCCGCAGCGCTCAGGGCTGCGGAAATCGGCGCCGATGCGCTCTTCAAGGGCACGCAGGTCGATGGCGTCTATTCCGCCGATCCCCGCAAGGATCCCGGTGCCACGCGCTATGATCGGTTGAGCCATGCACAAGTGATACGCGACGGCTTGGCCATTATGGATACCGCCGCGATTGCTCTTGCGCGTGAGAACCACATTCCGATAATCGTTTTCTCGATTCACGAAGAGGGCGGATTCAACGCCATCTTGAAAGGCGGCGGGCATTGCACCATCGTGTCCGATGACGCCGAAACAGAACAGCGTGCCGGTGCGTAAGGAGATATGAAATGGCCGACGGCGTTGATTTTAAAGACCTGAAACGGCGAATGGAGGGGGCGAGCTCCGCCTTCCAGCACGATCTCGCTTCGCTCAGAACCGGCCGTGCCTCGGCCAATTTGCTCGATCCGATCCAGGTGGAAGCCTATGGAGCGGCCATGCCGGTCAATCAGGTCGCCACAGTGTCCGTGCCCGAGCCGCGCATGATCTCCGTTGCGGTCTGGGACCAAAGCATGGTCAACGCGGTCGACAAGGCTATTCGCGAATCCAATCTCGGCTTCAATCCGATCGTGGACGGATCGACCTTGCGTATTCCTCTGCCCGAACTCAACGAGGAGCGGCGCAAGGAACTGGTGAAGATCGCCCACCAATATGCCGAAAACGCCAAGGTTGCCGCCCGTCACGTACGCCGCGACGGCATGGAACATCTAAAAAAGGCCGAAAAGGATGGCGAGATAAGCCAGGACGAACTGCACACACAGTCCGACCAGGTGCAGAAGATGACCGACGAGACGATCTCCGCCATCGACAAACTGTTGGCAGACAAGGAAGCCGAGATCATGCAGGTCTAGCGGCCGGCGGGCCGCTTGAGAGGCGAGGGAGGCAACCAGGTGAAGCCGGCGCATGTAGCCATCATCATGGACGGGAACGGTCGCTGGGCCGAAGCGCGGGGCTTGCCGCGCCGTGCCGGCCACCGCGCCGGCGTGGAAGCGCTGCGCAATGCCGTGCGCTCGGCCGGTGAGCTGGGTGTCAACTGGCTCACCGTGTACGCATTTTCCTCCGAAAACTGGTCGAGGCCGCGATCGGAAGTCAACGATCTCATGGGGCTTCTACGCCTGTTCATCCGCCGCGATCTCGCCGAATTGCATCAAAACGGCGTTCGCGTTCGCATCATCGGCGACCGCGAGAATCTTGAGGCGGACATCAAGTCGCTTTTGCTTGAGGCGGAAAACCTGACGGCGGAAAACACCAACATGAATCTGGTGATCGCCTTCAACTATGGCGCGCGCGACGAAATCCTACGCGCCGCCAAGGCGCTCATGCGGGACGTACAGTCCGGCAAGATCGGATTGGATGCCGTCGATCTCGATTCCTTCGGCGGTTACCTCGATACGGCCGGCATTCCCGATCCCGACCTGATCATTCGCACCAGCGGTGAACAGCGCCTGTCGAATTTTCTGCTATGGCAGGCCGCCTATGCCGAATTCGTCTTCCTACCGTGTCACTGGCCGGATTTCGGCCGTGACGAAATGGAAGCGGCCATCGCCACTTTCAACGCGCGCGAGCGCCGCTTCGGCGGTGTCGGAGCCCGCGAAGCCGCTCTATGAGCGAGTCCGGAAACGAAGGCGCGCCCGTGTCCGGTGATGCGAAACGCAGCAATCTGCAATTGCGGATCCTCTCGGCGCTCGTTCTGGGAGGCGTCGTTCTGGCGATCACGTCTCTGGGCGGTCTGCCGTTTCGCCTCATGGCGGCGGCCATGGCCGCCGCGATCTTTTACGAATGGGGCGCGATGCGCCGCGAAGCGACCGCCCGGTCGAACACCGTCCTCGCCTGGGCATTGCTCGTTTTCGTCATGCTTTCGATGGTTTTTGGCCAGCCTGCCGTGATCCTTTTTTCGCTTCTCGCGGCCGCGCTCGTCTTGCTGGCCCTGCAGGGATGGGTCTCCGGCGCGGGATTGGGAATGGTGGCGGGACTGGCCTATGCGGCCGCGCCGACACTGGCGCTTGTCCACCTGCGCGCGGACGACCGGGCGGGTTTGTTCGCCATCCTGTTTTTGTTCGCGGTTGTCTGGACGACGGACATCATGGCCTATTTTACCGGGCGCACCCTTGGCGGGGCCAAGCTTGCACCGTCAATTTCGCCAGGCAAGACCTGGAGCGGCGCGATCGGCGGCGCCGTGTTCGCCGTTCTTGCCGGCGTTGTGTTCGCTTTTCACGACAGCGCGGTCCATGGCGCGTTGATCATTGCTGCGACGGCTCTGATTCTCGCCATCGTCTCGCAAATCGGCGATCTGTTCGAATCCGCATTGAAACGGCGCAGCGGAGTGAAGGATTCGAGCAATCTCATTCCTGGCCACGGCGGGGTGATGGATCGGGTCGACGGGCTGATGGCGGCGGCACTCGTGCTCTATCTTCTCGCCGCGCTGCTCGGCGGTCCCGAAACCCCGGCGCATGCCCTTTTCAGTTTTTAGGACATGCGGAACGATTTGCCTTGGATCGGCCGCGATGGCATGGAGTGTGGGTGATGTTCGGGATTCGGTTATGCGCGGCTGCGAACCGACAATGGCGTTAAGTGACAACTTATTGGAACAATGCGGCGGACCTTCTGAAAGTCGTAACGACATTTCAGATTGAGGCGCTGAGGCAAACCGCGATCGAATGAGACAACCGTGATCGATTTTTCCAGCTCCATTTTCAGCACGAACGGTCTTCTGGTGGGGACGATCATCCCGTTTCTGTTCGTTCTGACCGTGGTCGTCTTCGTTCACGAGATGGGGCATTATCTCGTCGGACGCTGGTGCGGCATTGGCGTAAAAGCCTTCTCGATCGGTTTCGGACCGGAACTTTTCGGCTTCAACGACCGGCATGGAACACGCTGGAAGCTCTCGGCGATCCCGCTCGGCGGATATGTGAAGTTCACCGGCGACATGTCGGTTACCAGCACGCCCGATTCCGAATCAACGGAGCGACTGTCTCCCGAGGAATTGCGCGTGGCCTTCCACACCCAGCCGGTGTGGAAGCGCGCGGCCACGGTTTTCGCCGGCCCGTTTTTCAATTTTCTGCTGACCGTTGCCGTTTTCGCGGTGATGTTCGCCGGATTTGGCCGCTACGTGATGGAGCCCATGGTGGCCGAAGTGCGTCCCGACAGCCCCGCGGCCGTCGCCGGCTTCCAGCCTGGAGATCGTTTCGTCTCGGTGGAAGGGACGCAGGTGCGGACGTTCGGCGACGTGCAGCGCATGGTTTCCGGTCGCGCCGGCGACGAACTCTCTTTCGTCGTGCGGCGGGGCGAGGAGGAACTGGCCCTCACGGCAACGCCCGACCTCCTTGAACAGAAGGATGCGCTCGGCAACACCGTGAAGATCGGCATTATCGGCGTCGTGAACGATCAGGAAACGGGCCAGCCGCGCCTGATCGAGTTCGGTCCGGTCGAGGCCCTGGGAGAAGCGGTGCGTGAAACCGGTTACGTGATTTACCGCACCGGACAGTTTCTCAAGCGCTTTGTGGCCGGGCGGGAAGATCGCTGCCAGCTCGGCGGCCCTGTCAAGATCGCGGATATGGCCGGGAAGGCCGCGCAACTCGGGTTCGAATGGCTGGTGCAACTTGTTGCATTATTGTCAGTCGGGATAGGCGTTCTTAATCTTTTGCCCATTCCCCCCCTTGATGGCGGACACCTGGTGTTCTACGCCATAGAAGCCGTGATGCGCCGTCCCGTGTCCGAGAGGGTCATGGACGCGGTTTACCGTGTCGGTTTGTTCGCCGTTCTCGCATTCATGGGGTTTGTTTTTTGGAACGACCTGTTTGGGTGCTAAGGAGGGCTCGGGAAGGCAAAATGTGTAAAAATTGAGACGATATTTACCATGGCTTTGATTTTGGCGTGACGCGAATGCCACTAAGCGGTGGTTCGTAAACGCAAATTAACCAGAAGGCTTGCGTGTAGGGAAAATCTGGCTATTAGGTTAGCTGCTTTGCAAGATTGTTCCTATTTCTCGCTGCGGGGACAAAGAGAATAGAGGTTTTCAGGCCCAATGAAGGCATCTTCGAGCTTTAAGAACGCCGTTTCGGCAGTAGCCCTTTCGGCGGGGTTGGCGATGACGGGGACGATCGCCGTCGAGCTTGCCACGATGGAGGCGGCGGAGGCCGCAACGGTCAGCCGTATCGAGGTGCGTGGAAACCGGCGCGTCGAAGCCGAAACCATTCGCAATTATATCGACATCCGTCCGGGACGCTCGTTCTCGCGCGATGATGTGAACGAGGCGGTCAAGCGCCTGTTCGCGACCGGCTTGTTCGCAGACGTGTCGATCAATCAGTCCGGCGGCGCGCTGATCGTCACGGTCGATGAATATTCGATCGTCAATCAGGTGATCTTCCAAGGCAACAAGAAGATCAAGGATGCAAATCTGTCGCGCGCCGTTCAGCTGCAGCCGCGCAAATCATATTCCAATCAGGCCTTACAGGCCGACGAAGAGACGATCCGCGAAGCTTATCGCCGCATCGGTCGCGACGACGCGAACGTCAGCGGCCGCACGCAGGAGCTCGAAGACGGTCGTGTCAACGTGATCTTCGAAGTCCAGGAAGGCGGACGCACGAAAATTGCCGCGATCAATTTCGTCGGCAACGACGCGTTCCGCGACGGCCGTCTGAAGGACGTGATCTCGACCAAACAGTCGAATTTCCTTTCCTTCCTGCTGCGCAACGACATTTATGACGACAACCGTCTGCGTGCCGACGAAGAAACGCTGCGCCGCTTCTATTACAATCGCGGCTATGCCGATTTCCGCGTCATTTCCGCGACGGCCGATCTCGACGAGACCGAAAACGCTTACACGCTCACCTTCACGGTGGAGGAGGGCGAACGCTATCGTTTCGGCAATATCGGCATAGAAAGCACGATCACCGGAATCGATCCGGAGACGCTGCGGTCGCGCCTCGAGACCCGTCAGGGCAGTGTCTACAGCGCCAAGAACGTCGAAGACTCCATCATCGGCCTGACCGAGCATGTGGCCGGCATGGGCTATGCCTTCGCGCAGGTGACGCCGCGCGGCAACCGCAATTTCGAAACCCGCGAGATCGATGTCGTCTACTCGATCGACGAGGGGCCGCGCGCCTATATCCAGCGCATCGAGATTCGCGGCAATGAGCGCACCCGCGACTATGTGATCCGTCGTGAGTTCGACCTCAGCGAGGGCGATGCCTTCAACCAGGTTCTGGTGCAGCGCGCCAAGCGCCGTCTCGAAGCGCTCGATTTCTTCCAGACGGTCAACATCTCGACCGTGCCTGGATCGCAGCCCGATCAGGTCATTCTCGTCGTTGACGTGGTCGAGAAGTCGACGGGCGAGTTCTCCATCGGTGCCGGTTATGCGACCAGCGGCGGTGTGGACAGCAGCGGCGGTTTCTCCGTCGAGGGCTCCGTCACCGAACGCAACTTCCTCGGTCGCGGCCAGTTCATCCGCGTCGCCGCCGGCGGCGGCAAGAATTCGCGCGACTATTCGTTCTCGTTCACCGAGCCCTATTTCCTCGGTCGCCGTATCTCGGCCGGTTTCGACGTCTATCGCCGAACCCGCAAATTCGACGACAAGTACGAGCGCGACACGACCGGCGCAACGGTGCGTTTCGGCCTGCCGATCACAGAAGCGCTGTCCACGCAGCTCGCCTACAACCTGTCCCAGGAAGAATACACGGGCATTGGAAAGTGTGTGGATCCGACCGACTCCGGTTGTAATCTCGCGCCCGCACTGGTCGAGGCGATCGGACAGGAGAAGTGGATCAAATCGTCCGTCAGCGGCTCGCTGATCTACAACACGATCGACGACATGAAGAACCCGCATTCGGGTCTTTATGCGAACCTCACGCTCGAGGTGGCCGGTCTTGGCGGCGACGCGAAATTCGTGAAAGCCACCGCGCGCAGCACCTATTACCACACACTGTCGGAAGAACTCGACCTGGTCGGTCTGTTCACGGTCGGTGCCGGTCATATTCAGGCGTTCGACGGCGATCTTCGCGTGTTCGATCACTTCTCGGGCAGCGACCGCATCATTCGCGGCTTCGATTACAATGGCATTGGCCCGTATCAGACAGCCTCTGATGGGAGCATTGACCACACCGGCGGTAAGACTTATTTCAACGCTTCCGCCGAAGCGCAGTTCCCGTTCCCGATCCTGCCGGAGAGCTTCGGTCTGCGCGGCGCGGTCTTCGCCGATGCAGCCACCCTTTACGGCAGCGACGTTGCCGGCGCGATCGGAACTGATATGCAATGGCGGGCATCCGTCGGTGCCGGCCTGATCTGGGCGTCGCCCTTCGGTCCGCTGCGTGTTGATTATGCCTACCCGGTCGTGAAGGAAGAGTCCGACGACGTGGAGCATTTCAACTTCGGTATTTCGACACGCTTCTAACGGTCGCGTGTTTCTGGAACAGTTCCGTTTAGCCCGGGCCCAATCGGCCCGGGCGAAAGGTTTCCATGAAGGACCCTGATTTCTTCGCTCCCGCACGCCGCATAACGGCAGGCGAGATTGCCTCGTTGACGGGTGCGGATCTGGTGCGTGCCGAGCATGCGGAGATCGTAATCGAAGGTGTCGCGGCGGCTTCCGAAGGTGGCGCCGGCATGCTCGTTTTCGTCGAAGGAAAGCGCAACGCCGAACTGGTGCGTAGCACCACCGCGTCGGCGGTTTTGTGCAAGCGTGAGTTCGCCGGCCAATGCCCTGAAAACGTCGCGGCTCTGATCGCCGACAAGCCGCAGACGGCGTTTGCGGAGATAACACGCCTTCTGTTTCCCCAGGCGATGCGCCCCGGATCGATGTCCGGCGAAACCGGGGTTTCTCCGCGGGCCAGCGTGGCGTCGGATGCGGTCCTCGAAGAGGACGTTACGGTAGAGCCGGGTGCGGTCGTCGGTGCGGGGGCCATGATCGGGCGCGGCGCCATCATTGCACCCAATGCGGTCGTCGGCGCCTTCACGCGGATCGGCCGCGACAGTTATGTGGGGCCCGGGGCAACCGTGCAATGTGCGATGATTGGCGATCGGGTCATCCTTCATGCCGGTGTGCGTATCGGCCAGGACGGATTCGGCTATCTGCCGGGCGCAAAGGGCCTTGAGAAGCTGCCGCAGATCGGGCGCGTGGTCATTCAGGACGATGTCGAGATCGGCGCCAACACGACCGTGGATCGTGGTGCGCTCGTCGATACGGTGATCGGTCAGGGCACGAAGATCGATAATCTCGTGCAGGTTGCGCACAATGTGCGCATCGGGCGCGGCTGTGTTATCGCTGGAAACTGCGGTCTCTCCGGCTCTGTCACTCTTGGCGATTTCGTTATGCTGGGCGGTCGCGTCGGCATCGCCGATCACATTCATATCGGCACCGGCGCGCAGCTTGCCGCCTCGAGCGGCGTAATGAACGACGTGCCGGCCGGCGAACGCTGGGCCGGCTCTCCGGCGCAGCCGATGCGCGAGGCTTTTCGCGAGTTGGCGGCCTTGCGCGGGCTCGTCGACGGGAAGAAGAAGAAAACGAGGGACGGGGATGACTGAATCCGCTTCAACCACGCTTGAAAGCCTGGACATTATGGACCTGATGCGGTTGCTTCCGCATCGTTATCCGTTTCTGCTGGTCGACAAAATCATCGAGATAGACGGTGACCGCTCCGCCGTTGGCATCAAGAATGTCACGATGAACGAACCCCATTTCACCGGCCATTTTCCCGCCCAACCGGTCATGCCAGGTGTTCTGATCGTCGAGGCCATGGCGCAAACCGCCGGCGCGATCTGCATAAACAATGCTGGCGACGAGAGCCCGTCGCTCGTTTATTTCATGACCATCGACAACGCCAAGTTCCGCAAGCCGGTAGTCCCGGGAGATCGCCTCGAAATCCACGTGACGAAGGTGAAGCAGCGCGGCAGCATCTGGAAATTCGATTGCGTGGCAAAGGTGGACGACGGCAAGGTCGCCGAGGCCGTCATTTCGGCCATGATGTCCGTTGACCAGGCGAGCTGACGAAGCCGCATGAGCCGCGAAACCGTTATTCATCCTTCTTCTATTGTCGACCCAGGCGCGGAACTGGGGCAGGGCGTTCGTATCGGCCCCTTCTGTCATGTTTCCGCTGCGTCGAAGCTTCACGACGATGTTGAACTGATCGGCCATGTCACAATCATGGGGGACACCACGATCGGTGCGGGGTGCCAGATCTATCCGCAGGCCGTTCTCGGCGCTCCGCCACAGAATTTTGGCCACAAGGGCGGTCACAGCACGCTCGAGGTCGGCGAGCGATGCGTTGTCCGGGAAGGGGTGACCTTTCACGCCGGCACCGATACCAGCCGAGGCAAGACGACGATCGGCTCGAACGGTCTCTTCATGGCCTATTCCCACGTCGCCCATGACAGCGCGGTGGGCAATCATGTGACGATGGCCAACTATGCCGGCCTCGGTGGTCATGCCGAAATCGGCGATCATGTCATTATCTCCGGCTATGCCGCCGTTCATCAGTTCGTGCGTATCGGTCACCATGCATTCTTGGGCGGTTTCGCCGCTGTCGTCGGAGATGTCATCCCCTATGGCATGGCCGTAGGCGATCGTGCCCGCCTGCGCGGACTCAATCTCGTCGGGCTTAAGCGCTCTGGCATGCCCCGCGAAGACATCACGGCTCTCCGCAGGGCCTACAAGCTTCTGTTTGCCGAAGGCGCATCCTTGGAAGAAAATGCTGCAGCCGTGCTGCGCACCTATCCCTCATCGAACTTGATCGGCGATATCGTCGCGTTCGTCGGTACCAAGGACAAACGGCACTTCACGCTACCGGCGCGCGGCAAGGGCGCGGCCGAGGACAATGAAACAGCCTGATGCCTCTACGGTCTTGACGTCCGGCGCCCGCGTTGCCGTGGTTGCCGGCAGTGGCGGTTTGCCGCGTGACGTGGTCCGCTCCCTGGTCAAAAACGGTCATCGGCCACTGGTGGTGGCCATGGAGGGGGAAGCCGATTGGCTGGCCGGGGAAGATCGGCAGCACTTCGATCTCTGGTCGGCGCCGGTGGAGCGATTGGCGCTTTTTCTGCCGAAGCTCAAGCGCGAAGGGGTAACGCATCTGGTCCTTGCCGGTGGTGTCAGCCGCCGACCGCCCATCCGCAAGATCCGGCTCGGATGGGACGTCTTCCGCGCACTTCCCAAACTCCTTGCGGCTTATGCCAGGGGCGATGACGGATTGCTGCGAACGGTGATCGCCCTTATCGAAGCGAAGGGTATCCGCGTGTTGGGAGCGCACGAGATCGTGCCGGAGCTTCTTGCGCCCGAAGGGGCGATGACGCGCGTGAAACCGGGCGCCGACGATCACCGCAATCTGGCGGCAGCCTACGAAGCGGCACGCATGATCGGTGCGCTCGACATCGGCCAGGCGGCCATTGCCGTGGGCGGTCGTGCGGTCGCGCTCGAAGGGATAGAGGGGACCGCCGGTCTGCTTGAGCGGATGCGTGAGATGCGCGGCCACGGCCGGCTTGCCGGCCAAACGGGAGGGGTGTTGGTAAAGTGCGTGAAACCGAACCAGGAGGAGCGCGCGGACTTGCCGACGATTGGACCGGATACGATTGATGCGGCGCATGCGGCTGGCCTTAGCGGGGTAGGAATAGAAGCGGAACGCTCGTTGATCGTCGACTATGCGGAGACCGTCGAACGGGCCGATGCACACGGTCTGTTTGTCGTCGGCCTCAAGCCGGAGAGGCGGGTATGAGTTCGAACGCCGAGCCTTTGAAGATCGCGGTGATCGCGGGTGAGGAATCCGGCGATCTTCTCGGTGCCGACCTGATCGCGGCACTTCGCATGCAGAGTGGCGGCGATGTCGAATTGTTCGGCGTGGGCGGACGCAATCTCATGGCGCTTGGCCTGAGGTCGATTTTCGATGCCGAGGACATCGCATTGATGGGGGTGAGCGCGATCCTGTGGGATCTGCCGAGGCTCTTGCGGCGGATCGGCCAGACGGCGCGAGCGATCGCCGATGCGAAGCCCGATTGCGTGGTCACCATCGACAGCCCGGAGTTCAGTCTGCGCGTAGCCAGGAAACTGCGCTCTCTCGCGCCCTCCATACCCATCGTGCACTATGTTTGCCCTAGCGTTTGGGCGTGGCGCCCGGGCAGGGCGGTTGCAATGCGCCCGTTTGTGGATGAGATACTTTGCCTTCTGCCTTTCGAACCCGCGGAGCTCTCCCGTCTCAACGGCCCGCCCGGCACATTTGTCGGGCACAGGCTGGCGACCGATCCCCATATACTGAACGCCGCCAACGCACATCTGAAAGGGAAACCGAAAAGGGCCGATGCGCAGCGCACCCTTCTGCTATTGCCGGGATCGCGCCGGGGCGAGGTTTCGCGACTTCTCCATCCTTTCGGCGATACGATCCGGCATCTGGACGATGCCGGGCACGACTTCAGAATCTTGATGCCGACCGTTCCGCACGTCGCGCAATTGATTGAGGAGACCGTTGGAACCTGGCCCGTCAAGCCCGAGATCATACTCGAGCCCGCGCGCAAATGGCAGGCCTTTGCCGAGGCCGATGCGGCGCTTGCCTGTTCGGGCACCGTATCGCTGGAACTGGCGCTTTCCCGCGTGCCGACGATTCTTTGCTACAAAACGGACTTGGCGGCCCGCGCGCTCATACCGCTGATAACGGTCTGGTCGGCCGCATTGCCCAATCTTATCGCCGATTGGCCGGTTGTACCGGAGCATTTCAACCGGCATATCCGCCCGTCTTACCTGGCGCGGCAACTGACGGGACTGTGGGCCGAACGGCCGCCGCGCGCCGCGCAGATGGCCGGATTTCAAGAAGTGGCGGAGGCGTTGGCGACCGAGCGCCCGTCCGGTGAGATCGCCGCCCACGTCGTGATGCGGCATGTCGCCGAAAGTCGCCGGTAGCCTGCCACGGTCGGAGAGAGCGGCAAGGTTGTCGCCGAAACGGCTCCATCAATAAGAAAGGCCCCGGATGATATCCTCCGGGGCCTTTTCGTTATCCGTGTATCGGTCCGACTCAGCGCTTGGCGATCGGAACGTAATCGCGCTGGGTTGCGCCGGTGTAGAGCTGACGCGGACGGCCGATCTTCTGCTTGGGATCCTCGATCATCTCCTTCCACTGGGCGATCCAGCCGACGGTGCGCGCGAGCGCGAAGAGCACCGTGAACATGGTGGTGGGGAAACCCAGCGCCTTGAGGGTGATGCCGGAATAGAAGTCGATGTTCGGATAGAGCTTCTTCTCGATGAAATATTCGTCGGTCAGCGCGATGCGCTCCAGCTCCATGGCGATGTCGAGCTGCGGATCGTCCTTGATACCCAGTTCGCTTAAGACCTCATGGCAGGTCTTTTGCATGATCTTGGCGCGCGGATCGTAGTTCTTGTAGACCCGGTGACCGAAGCCCATGAGACGGAACGGATCGTTCTTGTCCTTCGCACGGTCGATGAATTCGGGGATGCGGTCCACCGAGCCGATCTCGTCGAGCATGTTGAGAGCGGCTTCGTTGGCGCCGCCATGGGCAGGGCCCCAAAGACAGGCAATGCCGGCGGCGATACAGGCGAACGGATTGGCGCCGGAAGAGCCGGCCAGACGCACCGTCGAGGTGGAGGCATTCTGCTCATGGTCGGCGTGAAGGATGAAAATCCGCTCCATGGCCCGTGCCAGAACCGGGTTCACCTTGTATTCCTCGCAGGGCACCGAGAAGCACATATGCAGGAAATTGGCCGCATAGCCGAGATCGTTCTTCGGATAAACGAAGGGCTGTCCAACATGGTATTTGTAGGCCATGGCCGCGATGGTCGGCATCTTGGCGATCATACGCAGACTGGCCACCATGCGCTGGTGCGGATCGGAAATGTCGGTGGAGTCGTGATAAAACGCCGACATAGCGCCGACCACGCCACACATCACCGCCATCGGATGCGCGTCGCGTCGGAACCCGGTGAAGAAGCGGTTCATCTGTTCGTGCACCATCGTATGATGAGTCACGCGGTAGTCGAAATCCTCCTTCTGCGTCTTGGTCGGCAGTTCGCCGTAAAGCAGCAGATAGCAGGTTTCCAGAAAATCGCCGTGCTCGGCGAGTTGCTCGATCGGATAGCCGCGATGAAGCAGGATGCCTTCGTCACCGTCGATATAGGTGATCTTCGATTCGCAGCTTGCCGTGGAGGTGAAGCCCGGATCGTAGGTGAACATTCCCGTGTCTTTATAGAGCGAGGCGATGTTGACCACATCGGGCCCCACGCTGCCCTTCAAAACCTCGAATTCGTGCTCTTCTTCCTGGCCGCCAATTTCCAGCTTCGCAGTTGGTTTGGTCATCGCAATCACCTCTCACTTCAAGGAACTTGGCGCCAGAAAACTGTCGCCCAAATAAAATGGCCGGCGGGTCGAGCGCGCGAAATAGCTAACGCATTTCCCCCGTGGTGCCAAGCGCGTGCAGCATGCGGATATTGCAGTGCAACACGCTCTCGGTGATCAAACCCACACCGCAAGCCGAATCCGTCGCAGAACGAAGCTAGAAAGCCTGATCGCGAATTCGCGCCAAACTCTCCTCGCGTCCAAGAACGGAAAGAACATCGAAGATTCCTGGCGATGTGGTGCGCCCTACGAGCGCCGCCCTGAGGGGTTGGGCAACTTTGCCAAGCTTGCGTTCGGTCTGCTCCGCAAAAGCGCGGACAGCTGCTTCGATGTTCGCAAGGGTCCAATCGCCGACATTTTGCAATATGGGAAGAATTTCCGCAAGAAGCCGACGGGCATTCTCATCAAGCAACTGAGCGGCTTTGTCATCGAGATCAAGCGGTCGTTCAGAAAAAAGAAACTCTGCACTATCAATGAGTTCTACAAGGGTCTTTGCTCGTTCTTTCAGGCCGGGAAGCGCCTGAAGCAGCTGATTTTTGCGTGTGTCGTTCATCGCGTCGAGCAACGTTTTGCCATCTTCCAGATAGGGCAGCGTCTCGATCGTGGTTTTGAGCAGTTCCGCATCGCCCATCTGCCGCATATGCACCCCGTTCAACGCCTCGAGTTTCTGG
>ENA-ORCW01000626-ORCW01000626.1-marine-metagenome-genome-assembly--contig:-NODE-626-length-15703-cov-3.203955_pt1 | contig 15703 bp, 13 predicted proteins | sample MGYA00237784_ERZ508517 | MGnify/ENA primary metagenome ERZ508517 (study PRJEB26187, sample SAMN06268979) | marine metagenome | isolation source: Tt ae E1 feedstock associated aerobic enrichment on... | reverse complement strand
CGGAAAGCTACGTGCCGTCACGGGTTCGAGCCGCACCGCCGAACGCCTGATCTGCGAGTTCAGCTCGATCGCCGACGACGAACTAACCGATGCCAGTCCCGGCCGCTTTCTGTTCTACGAAAACATCGAGGAGGCCTGCGAGAAAGGTTTCGCGATCTACGATTTCAGCGTCGGCGACGAATACTACAAGCGACTTTGGTGCGATCTGGAAACCGCCCAGTTCGACACATTCGTGCCGTTGACGATGAAAGGCCGGGCCCTCGCGCTTGCCAGCGCCGGCAGCGCTCGTGCCAAGCGTGTGGTCAACAACAATTCCAGACTCTGGGCTTTCGCGAAGGCTGTTCGGCGCAGATTTGCGTCCCTGCGCCGCTAAACGCGTTTCAGGCCGCGTCGCGTCCTGGCGGCGCCGGGGGCATTCTTTGGCCGGCCGGCGAAACGAGGATCGGCGCATCGACACCGCTCTCACGTAGTTCTTCCAGCATCTCGACCGCGAGTTCTCCCTCATCCGGATCGAGCATGCTCACAAGCACTTCCGTATCGGAAGACAGTAGACGGCCGATGGCATGAGCATCGGTTGGACCGCATTCGACGATAACCACATCGTAGGCGGCCGAAAGGGATTCCATAATGATCGGCAACCTGTCCGCCGCCCGCATGGCGCGCTGCGGATCCGCCGTGCCTACCGGAATGATATGGCATTCGGAAAAAAGATCCGTGTGAATCACATCGGCGAACTGCGCCTCGGAGGCAAGAAGATTGGTAATGCCCGTATAAGCGACGCTTTCGAGCATGGGAAGCGAAGCCGCACCCGATGCCGTCAAATCCAGAAGCAGGACGCGCAGTCCCGAATCGGCCACATCTCTTGCCACCAGCACCGATGCTGCCGCCGCCTCGTCACCCTCGGGCGACAGAAACAGGGCGCGGGTCACGCCCCCCGTGACCAGCCGCTCGGATGCCTGTTCGACGTCGATTTCGCCGTAAGCGGCGACAGACGCTGGCCGTTCAGTGCCCCTCTTTTCGTCAACGAAGGACGCAGGCCCCTCGGCAGCGGAAACAGCCTGTTGAGGATCGGAGGCGCCAGGGTCCGTATCCAGCGACGGTTCGACGCGCGGCATACGCACCGCAGCCGGAACGGGGGCTGAAACGCCTGCGGTGGGACGCATCGCCCGTCCGCTGAACAGTTCCTGCAGCAAGGTGACGATCGCCATGATGAGAAGCGAAGCAACGAACGCCGCTGACGTAATCGGCACGATTTTGGGGAAGTAGGCTTCGCTCGGCGTGATGGCGCGCGAGAAGATGCGCACATCTGCCGGCAGATAATTGCGATCGCTGCGCGAAGCGGCTTCGCGATAGCGCGTCAAATAGGATTCCAGAAGTTCGCGCTGCGCAGTCGCCTCACGCTCGAGCGCCCGCAGCTCCACCTGCTCTTCTTCTGCGCGGGCAGATGCGGCCTTCAAACGGTTGAGTTCGGCGGTCAGTTCCTGTTCACGCCTCTGCGCAGTCGCCGCCTCGGCTTCGAACCCGGCAAGCACCTTGTTGGCTTCGCTTCTGATCTGCGCGTCGAGGTCGCTGAGTTGCGAGCGCAACGCGCGGATACGCGGATGATTGCCCAACAGCGTCGTCGACAGGTCGGCAATCTGCGCGTTGAGTTCCACCTGCCGCTCCCGCAGGCTCTGGATGAGTGGAGAGGCCAACACTTCAGGCAGACTTTCGACGGCCGCCCCGCGATCAAGCGCGCTTCGAACGGAATCGGCCTGCGCCGTTGCCGCAGAGCGATTGGCCCGGGTGCGGGAAAGCTCGCTCGACAGTTCGGCGAGTTGCTGTGTCGCCAAAACCGTGTTGTTCTCTCCAAGCAAAAGATCGGATTCTCCCCGATACTCAGCCACCCGGGCTTCGGCGTTCTTCACACGTTCTCGCAAATCCTCGATTTCCGGCTCAAGCCACTGTGTCGCGCTTGTATTGGACTGGAGCTTGGCATTGCTCTGCATCGCCACATAAGCGTCTGCCACGGCATTTGGAATCTCAGCCGCGAGCTTCGGATCCTCGGACGAGAATTCGATCACGATAACGCGCGAATTCTCCACCCGATAAACGGTGAGCCTCTCACGAAACGCGCGCAGAACACGCTCTTCAGTGGTTCCTTCCACAGGCGCATTTTTCAACCCCGCCATAACCAGTAGGCCCGACACGAGCGAGCCGCCTTGAGCGGAAAACTCTCCCCGATTGGCAAGATTGAAGGCTTCGGCCACATCGGTGAGGATTTCGGTCGAGGTAATAAGTTCGACCTGGCTCGCCACTCCCTCGCCGTCGAGGATTGGGCGGTCACCATCGTCAACGCCTTGGGGACGGGTGTAGATCGATTCCCGGGTTTCGATCAGCAGCCGTGTCTGGGCACGATACTGCGGTGTCATCGTATAAACGACGACGAAGACCAGGCCCGTGATGATAAGCGAAGCCAGAAGAATGCGCGGCCACTTATGCCGCACGCCGGCGAAAAGCCGGCCGAGGTCGACATCAACGTCACCATGAGCGATGTGATCGCTGTTCATCCGCTAGGCTCCCAATCTACTTGACGCCAAGGTAAAGGCGCATGGTAACCAGCCGGTTAAAGCGCGCGCCTCCCGATGGGACGCTTCATGTATTTGCGTTATGAGCCCATAAAGCCCGACTTTACCCGACATTAACCCTAATGGATGGATAAGACGACTGTGGTTCCTGCTTCGTAGGATAGAGTGACGTCAGAGGTTTGCAGTCGGTCATGATAAAAACAGCCAAACTCTTGCCCGCGCTGGCAGCGCTCGTTCTTGCTGCAGGCTGTTCCGGTTATCGTCCAGCACCGCCGGCCTTTCACGAGGCGCTCTATCAACCCTATGTGCTGGACGCCGGAGACACGCTGCGCGTGACCGTCTTCGATCAAGACAATCTCACCAACACCTACAGTGTGGACCAGGCCGGTTACATCGCGTTTCCGCTGATCGGCTCGGTTCCAGCACGTGGCCAGACATCCAAGCAGGTGGAGCAATCCATCGCCGGTATGCTGCGCCAAGGCTATTTGCGCGATCCTGATGTGACCGTGGAGATCGACCGCTACCGCCCGGTTTTCGTCATGGGCGAGGTCGGAGCGCCAGGTCAATATTCTTATGTTCCGGGCATGACGGTTCAAAAAGCCGTGGCTGCGGCCGGCGGCTTCAGCCCGCGTGCCAACCAAAACAATGTCGACATCACGCGAGACATCAACGGCAAGGTTCTGACCGGCCGTGTGGTTACCTCCGATCCGCTGCTTCCCGGTGATACGGTCTATGTCCGCGAACGCCTGTTCTAAGGCACAACCGCCGGCTAGGACGCAAGGGCGGCCAGCGGAGAAGAAACTGCGGATCGTCCATTGTTTCCGCTCTCCGGTCGGGGGCATTTTTCGTCATGTACGCGATCTTTGCGAAGCGCAGCGCGCGGCTGGACACGAGGTTGGCGTGATTTGCGATTCCACCACTGGCGGCGATTATGAGGCAAGCCTCATCGCCCAGTTGGAGCCGCGCCTTTCGCTGGGAATCCGGCGCACACCGATGCAGCGCCACATTGGGCTTGGCGACCTCACCGCGGCCCGTCGCGCCTATGACGTCGTGCGCGGGATGCAACCGGATGTCCTGCACGGTCACGGTGCCAAGGGCGGTGTGTATGCACGCGTCTTCGGCACGCTAATGCGCGTTTCCGGTCGGAAACCCGCACGCATCTATTCCCCCCATGGAGGCAGCCTGCACTACGCCACCGAAACCGCCACCGGTCGCTTCTTTTTCTCGATCGAACGCATGATGGACCGCCTGACCGACCACATTCTGTTCGTCTCTGATTACGAACGACGCACGTTCGAACGAAAGGTGGGGTTGCCGCGTGCGCCGTTCACGCTGGTCTACAATGGGCTCACCGCCGAAGAATTCGAGCCGGTTCAAACCGGCAACGACGCAGCCGACTTTCTCTATATCGGCATGATGCGCGATCTCAAGGGACCCGATCTCTTCATAGATGCATTGGCGCTGACGGAGCGTAGGCTCGGTCGCAAACTTACTGCTGTCATGGTGGGCGACGGCGACAGCCTTGATCGTTACAAGGAACAAGCGCGCCAATGCGGGTTTGAAGATCGGATCCGTTTCCTGCCGGCCATGCCGGCACGGGCTGCATTCGGCCTGGCTCATATCATGGTGGTGCCTTCGCGCGCCGAGGCGATGCCCTACATCGTGCTTGAAGCACTCGCTGCCGGACGTAGCTTGATTGCCAGCGCCGTGGGCGGCATCCCTGAAGTTTTCGGTGAGGAATCACCCGCCCTTACGCAGCCCGATGCGGAAGCCATCGCAGCAAAAATGCATCTGGCGATGAGCGACGAACCGGCCTTCCGCGCGACGATGCCGGCCCTGCCCGAATTGCGCGCCCGCTTTGGCGCCGATGTCATGGCCGCCGCCGTCGAAACCGCCTATCGCGACAGCCTCTCAATAAATCGTTAAGCAAAACCGCGAGCACTCTTGTCAAAAACCTTTGTGAAAGGGAATCTTAGCCCCTGATATCTATGCTTCGCGCACGAAAGTCAGGGGCATCGCCAGTTCATGAACCAGATCGACCCGAAACGGCTCCATGCGTCGAAGACGCCGGGACAGTCGGGCATGCGAAAGACCGGCGACGATCAGGGAAAACTCAATCCCATCGCCTGGCAGGTCGCACAGCAATACAAACGCGAAACCATGTCGCCGGTCATGGTGCTCGGTGTCTTGCGGCTGGTCGAACTGTCGACACTGCTTCTTACCGGCATCGTTCTCTACGCACTCTATGTCGGGCTTTCACCAGTCCTCTTCTGGCACTACATGACCGCTATTGGTGGCGGTTCGGTGCTGATGGTCGTGCTGTGCGAGTTTACCAGATGCTATCAAATGCGGGCGCTGCGCAATCCGTCCGGCTCGATGGGACGTGTTTTCGTCGCCTGGACGGCGACGTTCGCAGCCTTGGCGCTCACCGGATTTTTTCTGAAAATATCCGACAGTTTTTCGCGTTTCTGGCTCGGCGCCTGGTTCGTCTGCGGTTTTGCCGCGCTTCTGGCATTGCGCATCATCGTGTCGCAGCTCCTGCGCCGCTGGGCACGCAACGGCACGATCGAACGCCGTGCCGTCATCGTCGGCGGCGGTGCGAACGCCGAGCAACTCATTCGCTCCATTGAGCAACAACCCTATAACGATATTCGCATCTGCGGTCTGTTTGACGACCGCGACGATCTGCGCTCGCCGCCCGTGGTCGCCGGCTACCCCAAACTCGGCACGGTTACCGAGCTGGTCGAGTTCACCCGCATAGCCCGCATCGACATGTTGATTGTCGCGATGCCCATTTCTGCGGAAAAGCGCGTGCTTTCGCTCCTGTCGAAGCTCTGGGTACTCCCGGTCGACATTCGCCTCTCGGCGCACGCGAACCATCTGCGTTTCCGCCCGCGCGCCTATTCCTATATCGGCACAGTGCCGATGCTCGACATTTTCGATCGCCCGATCAACGACTGGGACTCGGTCGCCAAACGCGGCTTCGACATTCTCTTCAGCCTGATCGGCATCGTCGTTTTCTCACCGATCATGCTGGCCACGGCCATCGCCATCAAGCTCGACAGCAAGGGTCCTGTTCTTTTCAAGCAGTTGCGACACGGCTTCAACAACGAGGCTATCGAGGTTTTGAAGTTCCGTTCCATGTATTTCGAGCAGTGCGACCCGACGGCGAAGGCGGCTGTCACCAAGAACGACCCACGCGTCACCCGCGTCGGCCGCTTCATTCGCAAAACCTCAATCGACGAACTGCCGCAATTCTTCAACGCCCTTGTCGGCAGTCTTTCTCTGGTCGGTCCGCGACCGCACGCCGTGACCGCGCAAACGCGCGACCGCCTCTACGAGGAGGTGGTCGACGGCTATTTCGCGCGCCACAAGGTGAAACCCGGCGTCACCGGCTGGGCGCAGATCAATGGCTGGCGCGGTGAAATCGATACGGACGAAAAAATCCGCAAGCGCACCGAGTACGACCTCTACTACATCGAAAACTGGTCGCTCTGGCTCGATCTCAAGATCCTGTTCCTGACACCGGTTCGCCTCATGAACACGGAAAATGCGTATTGAGCCTGCTCACCTACGATAGAGCGGTAGCGGGCCTGCCCCGCACCGCGGTTGATGCCAAGCTCGTTTCCCTCCTGAAACTGGCGGCGATCGGCCTCGGGGTTTTTCTATCCGGCTTCGTCATCCGCGAACCGGCCCCCTACGAACTTTATATGGTGGGCCTGATTGCCGTCTGGGCTTTGGCAGGTTTGAAGATTTCGCGGCGCGTCGCGCCGCTCCTGGCGCTTCTCATCGCCTTCAATATCGGTGGCCTCATCTCAATGTCGCAACTCGCCGATCTGGGCACCATCCCGCTCTACGTCGCAGTCTCGCTGTTCCTTGCGCTCACATCCGTTTTCTTTGCCGCGATTGTGGAAGCCGAGGCCGAGCTTCTGGGGGTCGTTTTCCGCGCATGGATCGCCGCCGCCGTCATGACGGCCGCGTTCGGGATTCTCGGCTATTTTCACGCCTTTCCGGGCGCCGAGATGTTTACGAAGTTCGAACGCGCGGCCGGCGTCTTCGAAGATCCGAATGTGTTCGGTCCTTTCCTAACCTTGCCGGCGATCTACCTTCTCTATCTGATCCTTACGGCGCAGCCGCGGACTGCCCTCGTTTCGACACCGCTGTTTCTGATTGTCACCGGCGGCGTTTTCTTCTCCTTCTCGCGCGGCGCGTGGGGACTTCTTATTCTGACCGCGGGTCTCCTGGTGCTCGCCGTGTTCCTCAACGCCAATACCGCGGCCGCCCGCTTGCGCATTTCCGTCACCGCTTTTCTGGCGCTTGCCGGCGTCGCGCTCGCGCTGATTCTCGCGCTCCAGATTCCTGCCGTCGCGGACCTCTTTAGCCAACGCGCACAACTGGTGCAGGATTACGACAGCGCCCGGCTCGGCCGTTTCGCCCGTTTCGGCATAGGCTTCGCCTGGGCCACCGAGCACCCGCTCGGAATCGGTCCCTTGCAATTCGGTCAGATTCTCGGCGAGGACACGCACAATATTTGGCTAAAGGCGCTGCTCGACTATTCCTGGCTGGGGTTTGCGGCCTATCTGACGCTCATTCTGTGGTCGCTGACCGCCGGTTTCCGCATTCTCTTCCGTCGTCGACCGTGGCAGCCCTATCTGATCTGCGTCTATATCGTCTTTGTCGGTCACGTAGCGCTCGGCACGGTAATCGATACCGATCACTGGCGGCACTTCTATCTGCTTCTCGGCTTGCTGTGGGGCATGATCGCGCTCGAACAGAAACGTATGGCCGCGCAGTTTTCCAACACGGAATAAGCAGGGATTCAAGAAGAAATGGTCGGAGCGGCGGGATTCGAACCCACGACCCCTTGACCCCCAGTCAAGTGCGCTACCGGGCTGCGCTACGCTCCGAACCGGCGCAAGGGATATAGTCTCAGCAAAGGCCGCGCAAGACCTAAAAGTCATTCATAAGCAAAAAGCCGGACTGCCTGCGGCTCTCAACAGCGGCCCGCCCGCTCGATGCGGTCGATCCTCACCGCACCTGATCGAGCAGACGTTTGCATTCGAGCAGGTCGAACAGCGCTTCCTGCAACAGTGCCCTGTTGTCGCGTGAGAGACTTGAGGCATCGGCAGAGACAGGACCATCGGCCTCGCCCCTGCCAAGACCGAAAAACCGCTTGCTCGGTTTGGCTTTCGCCGTTCCCACCAACTGCTCGTCTTCCGAAGCCGCCTTTTCTGCCTCTGCCTGCTGGCTTTGGGCGATCGCCTCCACAGCGGCCACGTCTCCACGACCGATGGCGACCACGAACTGGTTGCCGTTCTCGCGCAACAGTTTTTGCACGCCTTTGATCGTGTATCCCTGATCGTAGAGCATGTGACGGATGCCCTTGATGAGATCGATGTCCTGCGGCCGGTAATAGCGACGTCCGCCGCCACGCTTCAAAGGCTTGATCTGCGCGAACCGCGTCTCCCAGAAACGCAACACATGCTGTGGCAGATCCAGCTCTTCGGCGGCTTCGCTGATGGTGCGGAAAGCGTCGGGGCTTTTGTCCATGATTGCGCGTCTCCTGCAGATCGGGGCCACACGATGTCGTGCGCAACCCCAAAACGATCGTGATTTTCGCGGGCGACGGGCGTTGTCGCCCCCGATACTCCGTCGATTCGGGAGTTTAAACCACTTCGCGGTTCAGCAAAAACCGCTGCTGACGCTCAACGTGCCACCAGGCCAAAACGGATCAGGCGCTCTTGCGAACGCGCCTCGTTTGATGTGCCTTGAGGATGCGCTCTTTCAGCACGTTGGACGCTTTGAAGGTCATGACACGGCGCGGTGAGATCGGCACTTCTTCCCCGGTCTTGGGGTTGCGCCCGACACGCTCGTTCTTGTCACGCACCTGGAAAGTGGCGAAGGACGAGAGCTTTACCGTCTCGCCGCGCACGACAGCGTCGCAAACTTCCTGAAGAACCATTTCGACAAGCTGAGCGGATTCGGTTCGCGACAATCCGACTTTGCGATAGACGGCCTCAGCCAGCTCGGCACGCGTCAGTGTCTTTCCCCCCATAGGGCTACCCATCCAAATCTTGAAAAAGCTTATGATTTCAATATGCGGCGCTGACGTTACAAAAATTGCTTCGTAACGGTCAAGGACGATACACGTGATTTGCTTCGGCTACCAGCGCACGAGCACCGCACCCCAGGTAAAACCGCCGCCCATCGCTTCAAGAAGGACCAGGTCGCCCTTCTTGATCTGGCCTCGTTCGACGGCGACGGAAAGGGCCAACGGTACTGAAGCCGCCGATGTGTTGCCGTGCAGGTCCACGGTTACAACAACCTTTTCCTCGGCAATGCCGAGCTTCTTCGCCGAGGCGTCGATGATGCGCCGATTGGCCTGATGCGGTACGAACCAATCGATATCGTCGGCTGTGATGCCCGCTTTGGAGAACACATCCTCGATCACATCGGTGATCATGCCGACGGCGTGCTTGAAAACCTCGCGCCCCTGCATGCGCAGATGGCCGACCGTGCAGGTTGTCGACGGCCCGCCATCGACATAAAGCTTGTCGCGCTGGCTGCCGTCGGAGCGTAACGACGCAGCGAGAACGCCCCGGTCGTCGAGGGAGCTCTCCCCCTCCTGCGCTTCCAGCACCACCGCGCCTGCACCGTCGCCGAAGAGAACGCAGGTCGTGCGGTCGTTCCAGTCGAGAATGCGCGAGAAGGTTTCCGAGCCGATCACCAGCATGCGCTTTGCCTGACCGCCGCGAATATAAAGGTCCGCCGTCGTGACGGCGTAGACGAAGCCGCTGCACACGGCCTGCATGTCGAAAGCGAAGCCGCCGGGCACACCCAGCCGCTCCTGTATCTCGACGGCGGTTGCCGGAAAGGTGTTGTTTGGCGTCGACGTCGCCAGAATGATCATGTCAATATCGTTCGCCGTCAACCCGGAGCTTTCCAGCGCGGCACGGGCGGCCGCCTCTCCAAGCGATGCCGTCGTCTCGTCCTCGGAGGCGATATGGCGCTGACGGATACCGGTGCGCTGCACGATCCACTCATCGGAAGTGTCGACAAGCTTCTCGAATTCCGCATTCTTCATAATGCGGCGCGGCAGAGCGGAGCCAATGCCACGCACGACGGATCTAATCATCACAGCGTCCTATTCATTCACGGCTGCAACGCCGGCAACCGACTGCGGCTTGCGGGCGTGATAAAGGTCGAGGGTAGCGCGCGTCTTGTCGAGCAGATGGCTGCGCGCCATTTCATATCCAAGTTCCACCGCAGCGGCGAAACCTTCCGCGTCTGCGCCGCCATGACTTTTGACGACGATGCCGTTGAGACCGAGGAACACACCGCCATTGATCTTGCGCACATCCATCTTTTCGCCCAGACGCTGGAAAGCGCCACGCGCGAACAGATAGCCGATGCGCGCCATCACCGTACGGCCCATTGCCTCACGGAGATAGCCGCCAATCTGTCGCGCCGTGCCTTCGGCGGTTTTCAATGCGATGTTGCCGGAGAACCCTTCGGTGACGACCACATCGACAGTGCCCTTGCCGATATCGTCGCCTTCAACGAAACCTTCGTAACGCATGGAGTTCAACGCCGCCTCACGCAACATGCGTCCGGCTTCCTTGACCTCTTCCTGCCCCTTGATTTCCTCTACGCCAACATTGAGGAGACCCACCGTGGGACGGTCGAGATCGAAGAGGGCATTGGCCATGGCCGCACCGAGAATCGCGAAATCGACGAGTTGCTGGGCGTCGGCTCCAATGGTCGCACCGACGTCGAGCACGATGCTTTCGCTGCGGATTGTCGGCCAAATCGCTGCGATCGCCGGCCGCTCGATATCGGCCATGGTGCGCAAGCAGAATTTCGACATGGCCATAAGGGCACCGGTGTTGCCGGCGGACACGCAACCATCAGCCTCGCCGTTCTTCACCGCCTCGATGGCCTTCCACATGGACGATTTCCAGCGCCCCTGCCGGAGCGCCTGGCTGGGCTTGTCGTCCATGCGCACCGCAACCTCGCAATGCGTGAACTCGCTCACGTCCTTGAGACCGGGCAGACTGTCAAGCACGGGAAGCACGGTGTCCTCGCGGCCGTAGATCAGAAAACGGGCGTCGGGACGCCGTTCGATGACCTTGGTCAGGCCACGCAGCGTGACCTCGGGACCATGATCCCCGCCCATAGCGTCAATCGAAATGCGTACCACGCGTGATGTGCCTCAATGGTTGATCGGGCGCCGGTATCGGCTCAAATGTGCGGCGAAAATAGCGTTTTTGGCCGGTGGCACAACCTCGTTTCGCGCCTTCGTCACGCAATTCAGGACTTTTGTCCGAGCTTGCGCAGGCCCTCATAGAGGGGCCCGGCTGCTTTCGAAGCGTCCTCTTCCACCTCCGACGCCTCCATAACAGCCCCGGGCTTGCGCGGATAGGGGTCAATGCCGAGAGTGAAAAATTCCTCAGCCAGCGCACCCGCGTCGATAATGCTGCCAAGAAACGTGTCCGGCATGTCGGGACCTTCCGCATCCAGCACGAACTCGCCGCCTTCCACCTCGTTGCGGGCAAGCCGCGACCCTTCCGGAACCAGCGTGGCCGACACCTCTTCCTCGATATGACTTGTCACCGGATCCAGGGTCACCACGCAGGACTGCGTGATATCCGCCTCCACCTTACCGGTGATGCGCACGCCATCGGCCTTCCAAGGCCGTACGGTCAGCACCGCCGCAAAGCGTTCAACGGAAAGAAGGTCGTGGGTGGCCGCCAGAGCCTTGCATTCGCTCTCATCGGCTTCAATCGAGACCGGCATCCCCTTGCGCGACAGACGGTGGACATTCACCTCACAGGAGACCGGTGTTTTCTTCTTGTCGGGCATTGCTCAACTCTCCCTTTCCGCATCAGGGAATGAAATTTCGCCCGCGATAAGATTCTCGACCGGCTGTACATCCAGCGCTGCCGCTGCGGCGAGCGCGTAGCGGGCAAGAGGCTGGGCGTCGGGCCAGCCCTCTTCGTCGGGACGAATATTGCGGCGCATAGCCACGGCGAGCGCCTCCACGTCCCCGGCATCGATCGCTTCGCCATAAGCGGCGGCACGGCCGTAAAACATCCGGGCCAGCTTCTTGATGCGCTTGGGCACACCGAGATCACCGATCCCCAATTCGCGGATCGCATGTTCCACATCCCGGAAGAAAACGTCCGTAACCTCTTGCGCCATATCGCGAATCGCTGCGCCATCCTCGCCGCGAACCCGGCGCAAGAAAAGAATCATGTGCAGGGCAATCATTTCAAACCGGCCAAGCGGCGTGTCGGGCACGTTCCAGCGCGAATAAAAGACCGGCTGCCGTGAGGACGCCACGATTCGTTCATACAAGCCGTCGATAATCGCACGGCGCGAACGCTGCCCAAAGCCAAACAGCTTCTGGAACATGAGAAATGCCCTCCCTCGGGGCTGGTTTGGGACAGGATCAGGTTGCATCGGCGCTTAAGCTGGTTTACCCGTTTTGCCGGCGGGGACAAGGGCTTTCACTCGAAAGCTCTCGCGCCGGGGACGCTATGGAGATGTCGTTGCAGGTGAAGAAAATCAACAGCAATCCTGTCGGACGCACAGTTTTGGCCGTCGCAATCGCCGGAACGGCGGCTGCATTGTCCGGCTGCAATGTCGCCAACACGCTGGATGCGCGCGAAACCCTCACCCAGGGTTACGTCATCGACGAGCAGGCGCTGGAACTGGTGCCTGTCGGCTCTAGCCGCGAGCAGGTGCTGTTGGCGCTGGGCTCGCCATCGACGACGGCGACCTTTGACAACGAAGCTTTCTATTACATCTCCCAGAAGCGTGTGCGCGGTGCAGCCTTCATGCGCCCGCGTCTGGTCGAGCAAAAGGTTCTGGCCGTGTATTTCGGCGACGACGAGCGCGTCTCGAAAATCGCCAATTACGGGTTGGAAGACGGCAAGGTGTTCGATTTCATTTCGCGCACCACGCCGACAGGAGGCAAGGAACAGACCTTCATCGGTCAGATTCTCGCCGGTGCGTCGAAAGGCGGTCCGCCTTCGGGCCTCTTCGGCGGCGGCGGTGGCTGATCGAACAGCAATCTCAGGCAACACCAAAGCCCGCGAGCATCGCTCGCGGGCTTTTTCTTTCCCATGGCGCGAAAGACCCGCCTCACCGCTTCTCCTTTTGCGAAACGGCGAGGCGGTGGCCTGTCAGTGTGCCAGAACGGCCAGCAACAAAAGCGCGATGATGTTGGTGATCTTGATCATCGGGTTCACTGCGGGGCCGGCCGTATCCTTGTAGGGATCGCCGACCGTATCGCCGGTGACGGAGGCCTTGTGTGCCTCGGAGCCTTTTTCGTGCTTGGTGCCATCGGCATCCACAAAGCCGTCCTCAAACGATTTCTTGGCATTGTCCCAGGCGCCACCGCCAGCGGTCATGGAGATCGCCACGAAAAGACCTGTGACAATGACGCCCAGAAGCATCGCGCCAAGCGCCGAGAAAGCTTCGCTCTTGCCGGCAATCGCATAAACCACCGCAAACGCCACCAGCGGCGAAAGCACCGGCAGAAGCGAAGGCACAATCATCTCCTTGATCGCAGCCTTGGTGAGAAGATCCACCGCCGTGCCGTAGTCGGGCTTTTCCTTGCCCTCCATGATGCCGGGCTTTTCGCGGAACTGCCTGCGCACCTCCTGCACGATGGCACCGCCGGCGCGGCCGACCGCCGTCATGGAAAGACCGCCGAACAGGAACGGCAACAGGCCGCCGAACAGAAGACCGACCACGACGTAAGGATTGGAGAGCGAGAAATCTACGCTCACGCCTTCAAAGAAGGTGCCGGGCTCCGCATTGGCGGCAAAGTATTTCAGATCCTCCGTATAGGCTGCGAACAGCACAAGCGCGCCGAGGCCCGCGGAACCGATGGCATAGCCTTTGGTGACAGCCTTGGTGGTGTTGCCCACCGCGTCGAGCGCATCGGTTGTCTGACGCACCTCGCTCGGCAGATCGGACATTTCGGCGATACCGCCGGCATTGTCCGTGACGGGACCGAACGCGTCGAGCGCGACCACCATGCCTGCAAGCGCCAGCATCGTCGTCACCGCGATGGCGATGCCGAACAGGCCTGCCAGATTGAACGACAGGATGATGCCGGCAATGATGACGATAGCCGGCAGCGCCGTCGCCTCGAGCGATACGGCAAGACCCTGGATGACATTGGTGCCATGCCCGGTCACCGAGGCCTGGCTAATGGAGCGCACCGGTCGGTAACCGACGCCCGTATAGTACTCGGTGATCCAGATGATGAGCCCGGTGACGCCGAGCCCGACCACACCGCACCAGAAAAGCGATGTGCCGGTGAAGGCCGAACCGTTGCTGGCCGAGAACGCTGCCGAACCACCGAGCCAGCCCCAGACGATGCCGGCCAGGGCGACGACCGACAGCGCCGCAGTCGCCCAGAAGCCCTTGTAGAGCGCGCCCATGATCGAATTGTTGGATCCGAGCTTGACGAAGAATGTGCCGATGATCGAGGTCACGACGCAGGCCGCGCCGATCACCAGCGGGAAGAGCATAAGCGTCACCGCCGTTTCGCCCGTGAAGAAAATCGACGCGAGCACCATGGTGGCGACCACCGTCACCACATAGGTTTCGAACAGATCGGCCGCCATGCCAGCACAGTCGCCGACATTGTCACCCACATTGTCGGCGATGGTGGCCGGGTTGCGCGGGTCGTCCTCGGGAATACCCGCTTCCACCTTGCCGACCAGATCGCCACCGACATCGGCACCCTTGGTAAAGATACCGCCGCCGAGACGTGCAAAAATGGAGATCAGCGACGCACCGAACCCGAGCGCCACCAGTGCGTCGATGACGATACGGTCGGTCGGCGCATGGCCGAGCAGATCAGTAAGAACCCAGAAATAGACTGACACGCCCAGCAGTGCGAGGCCGGCGACCAGAAGGCCCGTGATTGCGCCCGACTTGAAGGCGATGTCGAGCCCCGCCGCCAGGCTGTTGGAAGCGGCCTGCGCCGTGCGCACATTGGCACGTACGGAAACGTGCATGCCGATGTAACCGGCCGCGCCGGAGAGCACCGCGCCGATCAGGAAGCCGACACCGTCCTTGACGCCGAGAAACACGGCGAGCAGGACGAAGATGACGATGCCGACCATGCCGATCGTCCGATACTGGCGGTTCAGGTAGGCTTTCGCGCCCTCCTGCACCGCACCGGCGATCTGCTGCATCCGCTCGTTCCCGGCCGGCGCCGAGAGCACCGACTGCGATGCCCAGGCACCGTAAACCAGTGCCAGCACCCCGCAGCCGAGCACCAAGTACAACACGATATCCATATGGAGTTCCCTCGAGATAGATTGGTCCAACCCGCTTTACGCAGGCCGGGCGCTAGATTCGCTGCCCGCTCGCAGCGCCCCAGAATCGCGCGGAAAATGCCAGAACCGGTCTACGATAGCAACCGTTTGCGCGCCGATGGCCCGCCACACCCTGCCGATCTGATTAGGCGCGACGCCGGCGATCCAGCCACAACACCGCGCCGGTGGCGATGACGACGGGGAAGATGATGCCGATGTTGACCGCCTGCCAGCCGATGGTGCTGAAGATCACGCCGGAGGCCAGCGCGGTGACCGCGGTGGTGCCGAAGACCATGAACTCGTTGAAGGCCTGAACCCGAGCCTGCTCCTCGACCCGGTAGGGCTCGGTCAGCAGTGAGGTGCCGCCGACGAACATGAAGTTCCAGCCGACGCCCAGCAGGACCAGGGCGGCCCAGAACTGCAGCACCTCGACCCCGGTCAGGTTGATCAGGGCGCAGCCCAGAATCAACAGGCCGCCGACGGCGATGACCCGCTCCGCCCCCACCCGGTGAATGATGTGCCCGGTCACGAAGGACGGCGCGAACATGCCGACCACGTGCCACTGGATGACGAAGGCCGCGGTCTCGAACGGATGGGCGCAGGCCACCATGGCCAGGGGCGTCGAGACCATCACCAGGTTCATGGCGCCGTAGGCCACCATGGCGCAGAGCACCGCGACGATCAGCGCCGGCTGACGCAGGACTTCGGCCAGAGGGCGGCCCTTGCCGCGATCCTTCATCGACAGCGGCGGCGGCAGCGCCGCGAACTGGATCAGCACCAGGGTGAGGAAACCCA
>ENA-ORCW01000625-ORCW01000625.1-marine-metagenome-genome-assembly--contig:-NODE-625-length-15712-cov-2.774864_pt1 | contig 15712 bp, 15 predicted proteins | sample MGYA00237784_ERZ508517 | MGnify/ENA primary metagenome ERZ508517 (study PRJEB26187, sample SAMN06268979) | marine metagenome | isolation source: Tt ae E1 feedstock associated aerobic enrichment on... | reverse complement strand
TCCTTGAAGTAAATCGCGTCGGAGATATTCTGGAGCAGATTCTGCAGGTAGATCTTGGCGTCTTCCGACTCAAGGGACCAGGTGAGTTTCTTGACCATGAATTCAGTATCCGGAGAGGTGATGCGCGCACCGGCCGCGAACGGGCAGGATCAGGTTAGATTTGTCCTGCAGCATGATCCTCCAGCCCGGTGGCTGGCAATTAATTAAATTTCCGGAGGAACGATTGGTAGCAGGGGCCGGGATCGAACCGGCGACCTCGGGCTTATGAGTCCCACGCTCTAACCGACTGAGCTACCCTGCCACGGTAAAGGGTTAGTAATCATAGGGCGGCGGAGGCCAAGTCAAGCCGCAAAGGGCGAAAAAAAACGGCCCCGCCGGCAAAGGCGGGACCGCAGTGAAGGGAGGATGATTTCAAATTCGGGCGACGTCTAGTCGGTCGGCACTTCCTCGATGGTCTTGAGGATGCGGCCAATGACCTTGTAGGGATCGGCCTGGGAGTTCGGACGACGGTCTTCCAGGTAGCCCTTGTAGTCGTTTTTGACGAAGCTGTGCGGGACCCGGATGGAAGCGCCGCGGTCGGCCACGCCCCAGTTGAACTTGTCGATGGACTGGGTTTCGTGGAGGCCGGTCAGGCGCATCTGGTTGTCGGGACCATAGGCCGCGATGTGCTCGTCCTTGTTCTTTTCAAAGGCGTCCATCAGCTTCAGGAAGTACTCCTTGCCGCCCTTGTCGCGCAGGTAGTCGGTGGAGAAGTTGCAGTGCATCCCGGAACCGTTCCAGTCGCCGGACAAAGGCTTGCAATGGAGCTCGATGTTGACCCCGTACTTCTCGGTCAGGCGCATCAGCAGGTAGCGGGCGACCCAGACATCGTCGGCCGCAGACTTGGAACCCTTGGCGAAGACCTGGAATTCCCACTGGCCCTTGGCCACTTCGGCGTTGATCCCCTCGTGGTTGATTCCGGCTTCGAGGCAAAGTTCAAGGTGCTCATCGGCGATCTCGCGGGCGATTTCACCCACATGCTCATAGCCGACGCCGGTGTAGTACTTGCCCTGCGGGTTCGGGTAACCGAATTCCGGGAAGCCCAGCGGACGGCCGTCCTGCATCATGAAGTATTCCTGCTCGAAACCGGCCCAGGTTCCCGGATCATCGAGGATCTTGGCCCGGAAATTGGTCGGGTGTGGATCACCGCTCGGAAGGTAGACTTCGCAAAGCACGATGAAAGCGTTTTTGCGACCCGCATCCGGATAGAGCCGGACCGGCTTCAGGATACAGTCGGAATCGTGTCCGTCAGCCTGAAGGGTGGAACTGCCGTCGAATCCCCATTCCGGACAATCATCAACGGTCTTGGGCGCTTCGGAAGCGATCCGGGTCTTTCCGCGGAGGTTCGGCTCCGGCATGTAGCCGTCGAGCCAAATGTACTCAAGCTTGTATTTAGCCATAATATAGATTTGTTTCAGGTGTCAGTTTACCGGTTCAATGGCATCGCCATCTGGCGAAACCGTTTCCGGCTCGCGATCCTGAAATGCAGTTTCCGGGCCAAAAGTTCAAGAACCTTTAATTTTTTCCACAAGCTTCCAGATACCTGAAAGATTCCAGTAATGTATGATGTAAAAGATTCCAAGCAGGCCACCGTACGTATCGGGTACGATGGACGGGTTCACAAAACCTTCCGCGGACCCCTGGCCAAAAAGCGCTTCGAAAACGAATTGAAAGTCCTGAAATACCTGGAGAAACAGCACTGCCCCTTCGTGCCGAGAATCCTGGCCCATGATGTTGAAAAATTATACATGGAAACCACCAATTGCGGGACCATAGTGGATAAAATTAGTCAGGAGAAGCTGGACCACCTGTTTCAGGAACTGGAGCAGTACGGGGTGCGGCACAACGATCCCTATCCCCGCAACGTGACTTACAACGCCGACCTGGGGCGGTTTTGCCTGATCGATTTCGAATTCGCCACCATTACCGCCACCGGGGAAGGGTTTTCCCTGGAGGAGCTCCAGGAATTGAACAAGGACAAGAAAAACCTCAAGGCGCTCCAGGAACTGGAAGCGATTGAGAAGCAGGTCCGGGAAGAGAAGGCAGCCAGGGACAAGTGATGGGGGGAGAGCGCGCCGACACCTGTGACCTGAAGTGGTGGGGACTGACCGACAAGGGCCCGTTCCGGAAGAACAACGAGGATGCTTTCCTGGCTTTGACCTTCGACCAGTACGACTTGCGCCTGCTGGGCAAGGAGGGCGAGGCCGATTTTGAACTGGGTGACTTTGTCTTTGCCGTCAGCGACGGAATGGGGGGCGCCAACGCGGGCGAATTCGCCAGCCGGATCGCCATTTCCAGGATCACGGAGCGTTTTCCCAAGCAGTACCGGACCGAGGCCATCAAGCAGCCGGGCGCCCACGAAGCGGCCCTGGTGCGCCTGTTCGAGGTGATCCATGCGGAAATGACGGTGATGGGCATGCATTACGAGGAATGCCGGGGCATGGGCGCCACCCTGAGCCTGATGTGGCTGACTCCCGGAATGGGGTATTTCTGCCATGCCGGGGACAGCCGGATCTATCATCTCCCCGGGGGCGGCGAGGATATCATCCAGTTGACCGAGGACCACACCCACGTGGGCTGGTTGTTCCGCCAGGGGAAGATCAACGAGCGCGAAGCGCGCTTCCATGAAGGGCGGCACATGCTGCAGATGGCGATGGGCGGCCGGCACTCCGACATCAGTCCGCAGGTCGGCTCGGTGGAAATCAAACCCGGGGACCGCTTTGTGTTCTGCACGGACGGTCTCATCGAGGGGCTCTGGGACAACACCATCAACCGCCTGGTCCGCAATCCGCCCCCCCGCCTGGCCGGGGAGCAGCCCGCCCGGCGTCTCCTTAAGGAAGCCCTCAATGAATCCGGCCGCGACAATACCACCGTCATCGTTCTCGAGTTCCCCGCCTGATCCTCCCGCAACCCCATAAAAAGATTCCCGGTCACCGCATACTGACACCAGGAGACATGCGACAACCGGGAATGGATGAGGGAAAATCTGGTTTTCCTCCCCACGGATAAAGCACATTGCGTGCCTCTTCTGGCGAATGTTGTCGCGAATTCCGCCAGTCGAACAGGCGGCTGCAACGGACAGATATTTGCATTGTAGTAAATATTTCAGGGGCCTAGGCATTGCTTGTCATGAACCGGAATTCAGCTCACCGAATACCCTTGATTGCAACTTGTCTGGTCCTGGCCTGTCTGCTCCTGATGAGCGGATGTGCCACGGACCTGACCTCAACAGTGGCCCCGGGTACGGACCTGGAGGCGGTCAAGACCGCTTTTGTGGAGCGGTTGCCGGCCGACGATCGGGGGGTTGAAAAGCTGATTGCGGAGGAGCTGGCCCGGATGGGCATCCAGGCCGCCTCGGGCGATGCCATGCCAGCGGACCAGGATTACGATATCCTGGTCACTTATCGGGACAAATGGATGTGGGACATCACCATGTACATGATTGAGCTGAGGGTCCAGATCCTCAAGCCGGACACGCGATTCGTCATGGCTTCTGGATACACCTTCAGGACCTCCCTGGCTCGCAAGAGTCCGGAGGAAATGGTAACCGAAGTAATGGGAGAGATCTTCAATGAAAAGTAAGCGTCAACTACAAGTATCCGTGGCTGTACTGGCCCTCCTGGGCCTCCTCTTGAACGGCTGTGCGATTGGCAACCAATACACCTTCCGGGACGAGAACATCGGCCTGCCGATGGCTCCCGCGGAGAAGGGAATGGCCCTCAGTACAGGGGTCAGCGAACAGCGTCCCTACATCCTCGACGGGGACAAGGACCCGGACTTTATCGGGCTCCAGCGTGGCGGTTTCGGCAATCCCTTTGACGTGACCACGGCCTCCGGAAACGCCTTCGTGGAGGACGTCCAGCGCGTCTTCAACAACATGCTTCAATACGGGGGCTATGACGTGGCCTTCACGACCCGGCTGGAAAGCCTCGAGGACTTCATCGCCGCAAACCGGGACCAGGGCACCACCAGGGGGCTCTTCCTGGAAGTCCGTGACTGGAAGACCGATGTCGGCATGCGGGTCACCCTGCACTATGACCTGGTGCTGACGGTGGTGGACGAAAACGGCCAGGTTCTGGCCACCTCATCACAGCAGGGTCTTGAAGCAGCCGGCGGGGCTTCCCTCGGGGAGGAGGGCAACGGCGAGACGGCCAGCCGGATGCTCTCGACCAAATTGTCCTACCTGTTTCTCGATCCGGAAGTCCAGGCCGCCCTGAAATAGGCGGCCGCGGACTTGCGCGGAAACCGGGTTCTCAATCTGCTCCCCGGGCCGGGTCCTACCAACCCACGGAGGATCGTTTGCCCTGCTTGGTGATCTGCTTTTCGTCTTCCCAGACCGCCAGGCCGGTGGCGACCTCGGTCAGGGTCATCTGGAAAGTGTAGGTCACCTGGCGGGTGCGGCCCGTGCTGGACCGGTCCTCCAGCAGCTTGCCGGAGAGGGTGTACTGCGGCATGGCGCCGGCCGGGTTCGGCTGGTCGTTCATGAAGGCCTGGTACTCGGCTGTTTCCTTGGCCAGGGGATCCTCCACGCGGCCGCCCAGCCCGACTGTGGTGGTGGTGACCACCTTGCCGGTCTTGTTCAGGTCGACCCGGATCTTCTTGACCAGGGAATCGGTATCCACCTGCTGCATGGTGTTGTTGGTGATGCGGCTGATGCCGAGGATGACCGGTTGTTCGGGGGCCCGTTCCAGGACGCCCGACTCGAGCAGGGAAGTGACCAGCTCATTGGCGGCGTTGTTCCAGTCCTGGATGTTGATCTGGTCCAGGGTGACAATGGTTTCCGTGCCTTCGGAATCGATGTAGCGGGCGGACTGGCAGCCGGAAAAGGCCAGCAGTCCGAGCCCGAGGCCGGAAATTGCGACAAGGCGAACGAGAGCGTTACGGTTTTTCATAATTCAATGACCTTCCTGATGGGATTAGGGTTCCTGCAGTTTGAGCATGAAGTCCACCGCATTGGGGGTGGGCGCCACCGCGGAGATGGACCGCACCTCGCCGCCCATGAGACGGAGCGACTTCCAGGTGCTGGAGGAGGCGGAGACCTGCATGCCGTCCAGGTCGCGCCATTCGAAGAGGTAATTGACGGTCAGGGCCCGGCGGGTCTTGTTGACCAGGGTAACCTGGATCTTGGCCAGGTTGCCACTGACCTGTCCCTCGGCGACCTCGATCACCGAGACATTGCCCTCCAGTCCGGGATCGGTGGTGATGCGCCTGTCGTTAACGATGTTGGGGGAGCCGACATTCTCGGCCCGGGTGACCGTGTTCACGCTGGAGCAGCCGCTGATGAAGGCCGTGGCGGCCATGGCGGCCAGAATTGGAATCAGTTTTTTCATGATGCGATGCGGGTTAGTTAAGGGTAAAATGGGACACGATGGGAAAGGCTGAGCTGTTGACGCTGCGGACCAGGATGAAATTGGCTTTTCCGGGCACTACTTCAACACTGGAATCGTACATGCCGGCCTTGAAATTGACCTGGCCGTCCTCGGGGGTGGGCATCCGGACGTAGGTGAAAGCCTTGGGCAAGGTGGTCCAGGTCCGCAGGTCGGCGACGTTGGTTGAGGCCTGGTAGCCGATGTTGACGATCTGGGCCAGGAACCGGACGGCCTCGTCCTCCCGCTTGACGGAATCCTCGAGGGCATAGCCGGCGAGAGCCTTGACGGCCGTGGTCAGGAGGGTGTTGGTCATCACGGCGGGCCATTCGTTGCGGAAATCCCGGGCGATGACGGAATCCATGCTGCAGAGCATCTGGGTCGGGTACTCCTCCCCGTCGTTGTTGAAGGCGATCAACTGGGGGGAGTAGCGGCTGGAGAATTCCAGGCGGGGAAAGGAGGCGGCGACATAGGAAACCTCCCGGGAGACCAGCCAGAGGGGAATCTCGATCTTGTTCTCACTCCGGGTGGGAGCGGACCCGGTGGCAAAGACAAGGTAGGTCACGATGTCGACCGGTCCCCCCGAGGCGACCCGCTCGGCCATGGCCCGGTCCGCCTCGGTGTACGGCCCGGGAGACATGGCGGCCACCCGCTCGAAGGATTTCCGGGCCCGTTCCAGGTCCGAGCCGTCGACTCCATAGTAACAGAAGAACAGGCCGTCGAGGAAGACCGCGAACGGATTGACGTAATCCGCATAGGGCAGGATGTGGTCCTCCAGCCGGTTCATTTCCGCCTCCGTGGCATTGGCGAATCGGGGATCCTCCTGGGCCCGCGCGACATCGTAGCCGGGTGCGGTCGAGCCGTCCGTTTTCTCCAGCCGGCCCTTCCGGGCCGCCTCGGCCTGGTCCACCGCCTCCTGGATGCGGCGGCTGTTTTCGTCGACCGCGTCGCGCTGCCGCTGCATGGCCCGGTTGAGCTCCACCCGGGCAGCCGCCGGATTGTCCGCCTCCATGTAATTGAGCGCCTTGTAGGCGTTCATCATGATCTTGTCGTAGGCCCGGCCCCGGTAGGGCAGGACGGCCTGGTTGGTCAAGAGCGAGGCGGTGCGTCCCCCGAGCTTGATTTTGGCGTCGTTCTCGAACTGGTTGACCAGCGATTCCGCCCGGTCGAAGGCCTCGGTGCTGTTCTCCAGCTGACCGGCCTTGGCCAGGGTGGTGCCCTGTTCGAGCCGCCACAGAAGCTCGTCGCGGCCGCCGGCCGCTTCTTCAGCCCGGCGGGTGGCCTCGCTGGCGGCGGCTTCCGCATTGCCGCCCTGCCAGGCGGAATACATGCCGGCGCTTTTCGAATTATAGGTCTGGCAACCGGCCAGGCCGAGCAGGCCGGCCAGGAGGGCGGGCAACAGGCGGGCAGCGCTTCCGGAAGCGGGCGATTGCATGGGAAGTCTGGACCGGACCGGGAGCCGCTCAGTTGGCCATGCGGACCACGGCATTCTTTTCGATACCGTAATCCTCGACAATGGTGGCGGTGGAGAAGCGCGGGGTGATCCGGTCGACGCGGACCTGGCCGACCATGACTTCGCTCCTGCCCAGGGATTCCCCGGTATCGGGATCAATCAACTCCTCCCCGAGGGCAAAAACGTCCCACAACTGGTCCAGCGCGATTCCGGTCCCGTCGCCGCGGTTGATGGTCACCTGCTTGCCTGTCATGGCGAGGATGCGGGCCGGGAAAATGACATCCAGCACCCGGCCGGCAATCTGCCCGGCCATGTCCCGGGCAATCTGGCGCAGCAGCTCGTCCGAGTATTCCCCGCTTTTGGCCGATTGCTGGAGGAGATTCTCGACATGCTTGTTGTCGAGCTGGAAGTTGGTCGACTCGATGAGGCGGCTGGTCCGGGTATCGTAAATCCGGGCCACCATGCCGAGGCGGAGCTTGCGCTTTTGCGCCACGGTCCCGATGGCGCTGAATTCGGCCCGCTCCACGTAATCCTGAAAATCGTCGATGACCGGAACCACCAGGTAATCCGCCTCGCCGGGATCGACCGCCTGGCCGGAGATACCCCCTTCCTCAAGCAGGGCGTCGAGATCACTGCGGGCCACGATCTCGAATTTGCGGGTTCCATTGAGGGCATCGATCAACTGCCCGTCGATGGCCTGGGCGACCCGGTTGAGGGAGGTACCGGTCCCCTCGTTGCGGGCGGAGGCCTCCACGGCCGGCAGGATCTTGACCGAGCCCGCGGCCAGCACCTTGCGCTGGGCCTGAAGCGGGTTGGCCAACGTTATCGTAAGCAGAAGGACAATGAATAGGGACAGGTTTTTCATGATAAAGGGAATGGATTGGATCAGCGCTGTTTCATCAGGCTCTGGTTGTGCTCGATGACGACGCCTTCATCGGTGTCGACCCGGAATCCGGATTGGCGCAGCATCTGGGCCTGGCCCCGCAGGACTTCCGCCTGGGCCTCGGTCAGTATGGTGCCGGCCTTCAGCCCCTGCAGGAGGGCGGTGTTCTCCAGCCACTGGCGCCTGGCCTCCTCATCGAGCTGCATGGCCATGTTCAGCTGGAGATCCTCACGAATATTGACCATGCGCTCCACCGGCTCGAGGTCGCCGCGGGACAGTCGCAGCCGGTGCAGGCCCGGGCTGGCCGTGAAGCTGGCCGGTCCGCTGTCGCTGGAGGTGGTCCCGATCAGGATTCCGTCCAGTTCCACCGAGACCGCCATCGGCTGAACGTTTAGCCGGTTGCCGGTGGCCACCGGCCGTCCCTGGTCATCCAGGTCGACTTCCGGGAAGCTGACTTCATCGAGCCGGACATGGATCGAAAAGGGAACCGAGGCATCGCTCAGACTGACCTTGGGCAGGGCTCCGGCTCCGCCGCGGGCGGAGAGGCCGGTGGCGATTTCGCGGCTGGCCTCCATCAGCAACTGGCGGACTATCCCGTTGGTCGAGGTATGCGCGTGTTCGGTCTGCTGGATGGTCCGGCTGGGGTTGACCACCCCCGCCGTGACGGCGGCTCCGGTCGCCCCGTTGAGAATCCGGTAGGTGGCCTGCAGGGAATATTCGTTGTTCTGGAAATTGACATCGTAGGCCCGCACGTCGCGGGTCTCGGTGGTCAGGCCGTCAATGGTGGCGTAGAGGATATAGCTGGCGCCAAGGTTCTGGGAGAGGCGCAGGGCGGAGGACTGTTGCTCGAGCAGGGCGTCCAGCTCATTCTGCTCTTCCACCCGCTTGAGGTCGGAAACGGCTCCGAGGGCGATCTCGTGGCTGATCACCTGGAATCCGAGATCGGCGACATTGGCCACCAGGAGGTCCTCGAAGACGGGAACCAACTCGTTCATTGCCGGATCGCCCCGGTTGGAAGCGAAGACCGCCACGGATTGAGCCGGTTCTGGATCCTCCGCGATCAGGAAGTTTGCGGCAAGGAGCCCCAGGGCTCCAAGGAGGGGCAGGCATTTTCTGACTTTCATGGCGACAGGGTCTTACGGTTAAGGGCGTGTTTTCGTCTGATTCAAACCAGTTGTTTATCAGGCCCGCAGAGGCTGGCAAGGGTGGATCTTGGCAGGTTGGACGCCGGCTGACCGCGATTTATTCAAGCGGACTGCAAAACCAGGGTGACATTCGCCCCGCCGAAGCCGCTGCTGTTGCTGAGAATGGTCTGTACGGGTTTTTCGACCGAGGCCACGGGAAGGTCGAGGGCATTGCATTCCGGATCGACGTTCCGCAGGTGGGCATTGCCCGGATAGAAACCATTTTCCAGCATCAGGGTGCAGAAGGCGGCCTCCATGGCCCCGGCCATGGAGAGGGCATGCCCGGTAATGGCCTTGGTGCTGGAGACCGGCGGCTGGTGGCCCTGCCGGGAAAATACACGTTCGATGGCCCGTGCCTCGGACAGGTCGCCGACCCGGGTCGAGGTGGCGTGGGCATTGATGTAGTCGATATCCCCAGGGCCGATTCCAGCATCCCGCAGCGCGTTTTCCATGGCGCGGCTGAGGCCGGTCCCCTCCGGGTGTGAGGAGGTCCGGTCCACCCCGTCGGAAGACTGCCCCCATCCGGTGACCCGGGCCAGGACTTTGGCCCCGCGGCGCCGGGCATGTTCGGGCGATTCCAATAGCAGGGCGGCGGCTCCCCCGGTGGCCACGAAACCGTCCCGCCGCTGGTCCCAGGGGCAGGAGGCATCGCTTCCTTCCTGTCTCGAGAGGGCGTTCATGGCGGCGAAGGGGAGGAGGCTTTCCGCGGCGAAATCCTCCGCGCCAACAACCAGCACCGCTTCCTGGCGGCCCAGGCGAATCTCGTCGAGGGCATATCCGATGGCATGGCTGGAAGAGGCGCAGGCGGAGACAAAACCGAGGTTGGCGCCCTGGATCCGGTAATGGGCGGCGAGATTGAAATTGAGAGTGCCGGAAATGGTGCTGACGACGCCAAAGGGAGCCCCGCGCCGTCCCTGGGACTGGGTCAGCTGGGACAGGTAGCGGTGCATCAGCATCGGCGACCCGGCCGAGGCACAGTAGAGACCGAAGGCGGGATTGGAAACCTGTTCGCCGGACAGCCCGGCCTGGGCCAGGACCTGCTCGATCGCGCAGTAGGAGTACACCCCGTGGGGTGGCAGGCCGCGCAAGGTTTCCTTGGGAATGGAATAGCGATCCGGATACTTCCATCCGGCCCAGCTGGCGGCCTTGAAATCAAATTCCTCGACCACGCCGGCAACCTTGATGTCGGAACGGTCTTCCTCGCCGAGGAAGCGGTGCGGCTTGATTCCGCTGCGCAAGTTTTTCAAGCTCTCCAGGACCGCGGCGGCATCATTTCCAATACTGGTAATGAAACCCAGCCCGGTGACGCAGGCGTATGGAGCGAGCCAGTTCATGTGCGCCCGCTCAGGCCACCTTGGAGAGGATGTACTGCTTCAGTTCCCCGACGGTGTGGATGTTCATCAGGTCCTGGTTGTCGATTTCGATTTCGAAGATTTCCTCCAGTTGGAAAATGACTTCCGCGATGGTGATGGAATCCACCCCAAGGTCTTCCCTGAGCTGGGTTGAATCCGACAACCCGGTGGTGGCGGTCGTCTCGTCGGCGTCCTGCAGGAAGCGCAGCAGCCCGATGACAAATCCGTGCAGGTAAGCCTGGTCACGGGTTTCCTGGTACCGCTCGTACTGCTCCAGGATTGGCTCCGGATAGCCGCATAACTTTTCTCGAATAGCTTCGTTTGAAATCATAGTGGTAATGGAATGCCGGTTTCAGGTAACTGGTTGGCCGATCCTCCTGGACAAGGCAAGGTATTCCCACAGCGGACCCTGCTTTCCCTTCTCCCGGAGACGGGCGGTCAGCTTGAAATTGCTGTTCGCATGGTCGCTGAGAATCCAGTTTGGCAGGTTCGCCGTGGCCTCCCGGATGATCCGCTCCCGCTCCTTGTCGGGCAGGCCGGGCGGGGTATAGTAGGCCGGGTCCAGCAGCTCTCCCGGCTTCTTGTCCGTCCCGGATTTTTCATAGAGGGGGGTATGGGGATAGATCCGCATCCCGGAAAAGGCGAAGATGGGCACATCGGGCAGCAATTTCGAGTTTTCCACAGTTTCCCGGATTGTTTCCCCGGTCTCACCCGGGCCGCCGAAGATCACGTAATGGCAGGCATGGACCCGTCGCTTGGCGGCCATCCGGCTTGTTTCGAGGATGTCCTTGAAACGAAAGCTCTTTCCGTAGCTTTCCAGGGTCCGGTCGGAAAAGCTGTCCGAACCGAATTCGATATGCTTCAGGCCGGCCTCGATCATCAGGTCGAGGAGATCGCCTTCCAGCTTTTGCGGACGGGCAAAACAGCCCCAGTCCATTTTCAGGCCGGCCTCGATAATGGCGCGGCAGACTTCCCGCACATGCCGGGGAGAGGTGTTGAAGACGCTGTCCGTGAGGAAAACATAGCGGACCCCGGCGGAACGCAGGTGACGCATCTCGGCCACAATGTCGACCGGATCGCGGTGGCGGTAGCATTTGCCCTCGATCCAAGGATAGGTGCAGTAGGTGCAGTGAAAGGCGCAGCCGCGCTGGCTCTGGATGTTCAACATGCCGCCCCGGTCCAGGTAGGCGGCGACAAGGGCCGGATCCGGCCGGATGACCGGGATGTCTGCCGGGGGGATGGATTGGGGAATATTGGCGGCGATCGTGCCGTCCGCATTCCGGTAGACCAGTCCCGGGATGGTTTCCAGGTCACGATGCCCGTTCAGGGCGTGGATCCAGTCCACCAGGGCGGTTTCCGCTTCGCCCTGGATGCCGAATTGCAAGCCCAGATCCTGCAGCATCTCCCGGGGAAATATGGAGAAGGCGGAACCGCCGCCGATCAGGGGCAACTCCTTGTGCCGGCGGATTTTTTGGAGAAGTGCCTTGTACTGGCCCAGGTAGCCCTCGGGGGCCGTGGAGGAAACATTGTCCACGTTGCGAAAGGAAAGTCCGGCGGCATGCGCCCAGTCCAGGTCCTCGAGAAGCCGGTCACCGGAATGGATAAGCTGGTCCCAGATCCGCACCTCGAAACCGGACTTGAGAAGGGCGGATTCCAGAAAGGCCAATCCGAGCGGGAAGACCGGATACGGATTGGTCACAGTGTTGGCACTGACCAGAAGGATCCGGTGGATGGAAGCGGTGTTCATTTACAAAGCGTTCAGGCTGGAGCGACCCAAAATTCTCAAGCAGCCACTGCCGGCTTTTCAAGCTGATAAATACGGGCCTTCAAAATTTGCTCTTGTCGGTAGGAGAGGCCGGTTTAGTCTTCGGTCATGAATTTATCGAGGTTTTTGAACTCCCTTTTGGTCGCCGGGCTTTGGATGCCGAAGGGGTTCCGGGCCAGGAACGACAAGGATGTGCTTGCCCTTCTCGGGCTTCTTCCTACGGCATAATGACTCGATGAGGTCGGAGATCGCTGATTCCAAACCTGCCGGAGTGCCGAAGAGGGAAGGGCGGTGGATCATTGCCACCACCCCGGATTCGGGCTGCTTGAGATTTTTCACGGGGCAGGAGCCGGCCAGCGCCCGGGACCCGGTCTTCGTCGATACCGGCCAGCCGCTGCTGGACGGCCTGGCCCGGGAGGGGTTTGTCCTCGGGGATGCCGCCTGCTGGCGCAACGGCCCGGTGGAGTGGATTGAGAATCCGTTGTTTATCCTCGGGAAGGCGCAGGTACAGGTCAGTCCGGCCACCATGGAGGAGGAAAGCCACCGGCTCTACGGGAAAATCCTTGAGGTCGTGGGGCAGCGTTCCCTGTACCGGATCTGGAATTATGTTCCGCACATCAATCAGGAGGAACCGGGCCGCCTGGAGAACTACAAACTCTTTTGCGTCGGCCGTTCCCGGGCCTTCGGGGAAAGTTACGGGGATGCGGATACCAGCCATTTCCCCTCCGCTTCCGCCACCGGGTGCTCCTCGGACATGCTGACCGTGGTCTTCATGGCCGGCTTCCCGGAAGCCAACCACTGGGAGAACCCGGAGCAGGTGCCGGCCTACAAATATCCCGAGCAGTACGGCCCGCGCTCCCCCGCCTTCGCCCGCGCCAGCCGCTTTACCGGGCGGGATGGAAATGAATGGATCTTTATCGCCGGGACCGCCGCCATCAAGGGAAGCGAGACCCAGCACCCCGGGGAGTTCGAGAAACAACTGGAAGTCACCTTTGAGAACATCGGCATCATGCTGTCCCAGGTCGGGATGGACCTGCATGTCCCGCAGCCGGACCGGCGCCGGCACTTCAAGGTCTTCCTGCGCCACCCGGAATATCTCGACCGGATGAACCGGGAACTGGAAACCTACCTGCAGGGCAGGGATACCTTCAGCATAGTGGAGGCCGATATCTGCCGGGCCGACCTCGAGGTGGAAATCGAACTGATCATCTTTCCCTCGGATCCAACGCCTGCCCAATAAGGGTTTCCAGCCGCCTGGTATTGACCTTGCCGCGGGCGTTCAGGGGGAATTTTTCCAGGCCCAGCCATTTGCTGGGGATTTTCCACGGGGGGAGGAATCTGCGCAGCGCCTCCCGGACAAGCTCGACCGGCATTTCCGGACTGTAGGCCGCCGCCAGGCGGGTCCGGCCGCCGGCGTCCCGGTAGTCGCGCACATGGGCCGCCTCGAGGCCGTCGATCCGCAGTAGCTGCTTCTCGATTTCCCCAAGGTTGACCCGCTTCCCGGACATCTTGACCATGCGGGACCGGCGCCCCTGCAGGCTGATGCTGCCGTCGTCGAGAATCCGGGCCAGATCGGCCAGGAGGGGTTCGCCGATCCGGCCCCGCCGGTGCGGGTTGTCCCGCCGGTAGACCGCCCTGCTGCGGATATGGAGCCGTCCCGAGCCGCTGATGCTGGCTTCGACTCCCTCCAGCGGCTGGCCCACGGAGCGGCCGCTGAGGGTCTCCCTTCCGGTCCGGTCAAAGGCGATGCCTCCCGTTTCGGAAGAACCGTAGAAATTGTGAATCGGGGTACCGATCCGCTCATGGAAAAGAGCGGCGTCCGCTGCCTGAAGGGGACTTCCGGCGGATATCCACAGGCGGACACTGGCCACGGTCTCAGGATCGATACCGGCCCTGGCCAGGCCGTTGAGCAGGGCCGGGACAGCCGGCACGACCGTGGCCCGGGTCCTGGCAATGAGGCCGGCAATACTGTGGGGAAAGGGATCGCTGCAGACGGCGACGGGCGTGCCGAACTGGATCAGGGGCATGACCAGGTTGCCGAGGCCGTAGGAATGCCCGAAGGGTACCAGGGCCAGGTTCAGGTCCTCCCCGTGGATTCCCATGGTCCGGCAGACCTGTTCTCCGTCGGCCAGCATTTCCTCGTCACTGAAAACGAGCGGCCTGGGTGCCCCGGTGCTGCCCGAGGTCAGCTTGACCAGGCAGGCCGGGCCTTTGCGGCGTGAACCGGGGAGCCTTTGCAACCCGCTGTCATTCCAGAGGGCGGCGGGTTTGACCTGGTGCAGGATATGGTTCAATCCATCCGGGGGCACGTCCGGATCAAATGGCAGGATAATGGCCCCGGCGGCCCGGCCGGCCAGAAAGGCCTCCAGCCAGCGGCTGGAATTTTCAAATTGAATGGCCAGGATGCGGTTGCGGCAACCTTCGAGGTCCGGGAAGCGGAGCAGGTTGGCCTCGACCGCCTCCTGGATCCCGGCAAAGCTGACGCTGCTGCCGTCAGCCTCGCGAACAGCGGTCTGGTTCGGTCGCGATTGGACGGTTCGCAGCCAGGTCTGGTACAAAGCGCGGCCCATGGGATTATTCGGATTTTTCCTCCGGCGGAATGAATATGGAGAATGCCGCCTTGAGGTACAGGTTATCCGTTTCATCACGACAGTCGCCGCGGAACATGAGCAGGCCCTCCCTTTCCTCACTCAAGGATTCGACCCCGGTGATGACGGGGAGGTCTCCCCGGTCCAGCATCCGTTCCACCCGGCAGTCCTGGACCACGACCAGCATGCCCTGGCGGCGCTGGCCGGCTTGTCCCCGGGTATGGGCCAGATGGACCGCGGCCGCCTGGGCCATGGCCTCCAGCATCCATTCTTCACCGGAAAGCCCGCCACTGCGGGCGCTGCAGGCGATCCGGATCCGCCTGGGACCCCCCGAAAGCACGCGATCCAGGTAAAGGGCTTCCGCCCCGTGCGGCAACTGCCGGAACTGGAGCCGCCCGGCCACGGCCCCGCGGCGCAGGAAGGGCCAGCCGGCGAGGATCAGGAGGAGGGCGGCGACCATGACCAGGAGGACCGTTCCGGCCAGCTGCTGGATGGCCGGGATGTGGCTGGTGGCGAGAATCCCGAAGACGCCGATTGTAGTGGCGGCGGAAATACTCACCGAGCCGGGCATGCGGTGCCAGTGGGCGTGCGACTCGATGGCGAACAGGGCATAGTCGAGGGCCATGCAGAAGGCCAGAAGGGTGCCCACGATATGGAAGAGGGTCAGGCTGGTCCCGGTGTATCCGGAAAGGCCATAGGTCATGAGAATGGCCAGGAGGGGCAGGGCGATGGCGGCCAGCCCTTTCCGGATACCGTAGGCGAGGAGGACCGCGGCCGCCAGGGCCAGCAGGCAGATCCCGGCAAAGGTCATCATGGTCGACCGGTAATAGCCGAAGGCCTCCGAAAACATGCGGCTCTGGTTGAGCGGGATGACTCCTTCTCCACGTGGCATGGGGTACGATTCAGGGGCCAGGACCATAAACCAGGCGATGCTGTCGCTTCCATGAATGAGATTGGCCAGCGGACCGGGAAGGCTGTCCGCGAGGCGCTGCAGGCCAGCGAGGTAGGTTTCCTCATCGAGTGGTCGGGACAGGTAGTCCCGCCAGGCTTCGAAGAAGGGATCGAAGGGATCGGGGAGGGAG
>ENA-ORCW01000624-ORCW01000624.1-marine-metagenome-genome-assembly--contig:-NODE-624-length-15721-cov-2.814114_pt1 | contig 15721 bp, 15 predicted proteins | sample MGYA00237784_ERZ508517 | MGnify/ENA primary metagenome ERZ508517 (study PRJEB26187, sample SAMN06268979) | marine metagenome | isolation source: Tt ae E1 feedstock associated aerobic enrichment on... | reverse complement strand
CCGTTCAGGGGGCGAATTTGTAAGGGATGGAGCGGGGGCGGGCAAGCCGTGCCCCGGCAACAATGCTATCCCCAATAGCGACCGGTCGCGCCGACGATGATGGTGATCCAGCCGAGCCCCAGATTGGTTGCGACAATCATGCGGATCCGGTTAAGGCGCTGGCCCGCCGCCGGAAAGTCTTCGCCGTCCACCGCGCGGCGGAATTTGCTCCATTCGGCGAAATAGAGATGGCCGAACAGACCCATCATCAGGAAGCCGGTGAGGTTCATGATGTGGATGTGGATGCCGGCATAGGCGAAGCCGCCGCGGTCGAGGTCCGCGCTGAGGCGCCCGTCTTCCCCGTAGGTGCCGTGGATGATGGGCAGCACGAGGTGCCTCCCGCGGTCGAGCTCGGCCGGCAGCTCGTGGCCCGGCAGCTGCATCAGGTCGCAGGGCAGGCCGTGGTTGCGGACCGCATCGGCCACGGACCGCCCGGAGACCAGCGAGACCGCGCGCTCGGATCCGGCGCCGCCGCAGAGGACGGCCACCCGGCATCGGGTCTTGAGAATTTCGCTACAAACGTCCATTGGCCATTATTCCCCCCGGCTGGTCGGCGCGGGTGTCCGGGTTCAGGGGCGCGTCCAGGTAGCGCGCCTGGACGAACCGGCAGATATCCATGGCCGGATCCCCGTAATTGAGCCGGCGCAGGTTTCCCCGCAACTGGCCCAGCAGCCAGTCGTTGTAGATCAGGTCGTGCACTTCCCGGTAGAGGGTTTTCAGCTTTTCCTGCTCGACCAGGATGGTGCCACCGCGGCGCTCCAGGTCGCGCGCGTTGGCCAGCTGGTGCTGGTCGGCGGCATAGGGAAAGGGAATCAGGATGCTCGGGGTCAGGCAGGCCACCAGCTCGGCGATGGTTCCGGCGCCGGCCCTGCTGACGACCACGTCCGAGGCGCTGAACAGCTCGTGCAGGGCGGTATGGAAAGCGAAAGTGCGGACCTCGACCGGGCCGGCCTGGTCGGACTGGTAGGTTTCCAGTTCCGGCAGGGACTGCTTGCCCGGTCCGGCCACGAGGAATATCCAGATCCCCTCCGAGGCGATGGAGGCGCGGTGGCGCTCCACCCACTGGTTGAGGGCCAGCGCGCCCTGGCTGCCTCCGACCACGGTCAGGACCTTGGCATGGAGCGGAATTCCGAGGCGGCTGCGGATCTCATCCTTGGGAATGTGCTCCACCTCGCGGCGCAGGGGCATGCCCAGATGCCGCACCCGGCGCGGCGGCAGTCCGCCCAGGGTGACCCCGTCGGGAAGAAAGACCATGTCCGCCATCCTGGAAAGGCTCCGGATGGAGCGGCCCACCTTGCGGTTGGCCTCGTGCAGGATAACCGGCACCTTGTGCATCCGGGCGGCGATGCAGAAACTCACGCTGAGGAATCCCCCGAAGGCCAGCACCGCGGCGGGGCGCCGGGTGCGGATCAGGTTGTAGCTTTGCCAGAATCCCAGGAAGGTCTTGCCGATGAAGGCCCCCAGGCGGGCGGGCTTCCAGCCGAAGGGCGCCCCCTTGGCCCGCCTGTAGGGAATATCCGGATACGACTGCAGCAGCCGGCTGTCGACCTCCTTCTCGCTGATGACCAGCTCCACCGGTAATTTCATTTCCTGAAACCGCTGGGCGGTGGCGATCCCGGGGGCCAGATGCCCTCCCGTTCCACCACAGACAATGTAGACCGGTCCTGCCATGCTTAAACGCTGACTTCCCGCGGCTCGAAGCGGGGTGGACTGTTCCAGGACCAAATACTTCGGCAAATCACGCCGAAGAGGAACCAGGTGACGACGAGGTTGGATCCCCCGTAGCTGATAAACGGAAGCGACATCCCCTTGGTGGGCAGGCAGCCGGTGGAGACCCCCATGTTGATCATGGCCTGCAGGGTGATGAAGAGGAGGCATCCGGAAACCAGGAGAAACTGGTACAGGTTGGGCGCCTTCTGCAACTGGTGCCAGACCACAATGAAGAACAGGACGAAGGCGAGGACCACGGAGATGGTGAAGATCAATCCCAATTCCTCCCCGATGATCGGGAAAATAAAGTCCGTATGGGCCTCCGGGAGGAAAGCGAACTGCTGCCGGCCGTTGCCCAGGCCGACGCCGTTGACACCGCCGACCCCGAAACCGATCAGGCCCTGCCAGAGCTGGTAGGCCCCCTCGGAACGGTTGCCCTCCACATCAAGAAAGGAGGTGATCCGGGCCAGGCGGACGGGATCCTGGGCGATCGCCGCGGCGAAGAGCCCGCCACCGGCCACTCCGGTGGGGACCAGGAACTTCAGCGGCACCCCGGCCAGGAAAAGCAGGGTTCCTCCGACCAGGCCGAAGAGGAAGGCGGTCCCGAAATCCGGCTGGATCAGGATCAGCCCGAAGAAGAGGCCGATGATCCCGACCGGAAGCAGGTATCCCTTGAGGAAGGTCTGCCGGTCCCGCTGGATCACGGAAAAGTACTGGGCCAGGCAGAAGACGTAGCCGATTTTCGCTACGTCGGATACCTGCATGTTCATCGGGCCGATGTCGATCCAGCGCCGCGCCCCGTTGATCCGCAGGCCGATCCCGGGGACCAGGACCAGGACCAGCAGGGCCAGGCCGAACAAGGCGATCCACCAGGAGGCCTTCCTCCATTTCTCGTAGTCGAAGAGCAGCGCCCCGGAAAAGGCGGTCAGGGCAATCCCGACCCAGAGGCACTGGCGGAAGAAATAGCCGCCCATGCCGCTTTCATAGGCCCGGTTGATGCTCAGCAGCATGATCAGGCCGAGGCCGTTCAGGAAAAGGACGGAGAGCCCGAGAAATACCACCGGAATCCGGCGGCCGACCGTGTAGCTCCAAATTCTCTGGCTGTCCGTGGCCTGCATCAATTACCGGAGTTGTTTCCCTCCTCGACAACTTCCACGTCCACATAGGGCAGGTCCTCGTCCTCAAGCGCTTCCAGGACCGACATCGGATCCTCGGCCGAGGGCTCGCTTATTTCCGGCTGGCTGGGCGGCGGGGTGGTTGTGGCGGAGTTGGAACGGGCTACCGGCTGGGAATTGCTTGCCGGGCGGGAATTGGTCTGGGCGGGTGCGGATCCGCCGCCGGGGATGACCAGGGTCTGGCCTACCCGCAGCTTGCGCGGATCGGAAATGTTGTTGGCCGCCATCAGCTGGCTGGCGTTGAGGCCGAACTTGCTGGCGATTCCGCCGGGCGTGTCGCCCGCCTGTACCGTGTAACTGGTCCCGCCCGAAACCTGCGAAGGCCGGCTGGCCTGGGAGGAGCTGCCGCTGGAGGAGGTGCTGCCGGAAACGCCGGAACCCTCCGGAACGGCCAGGCGCTGGCCGACATAGATCCGGTCGCTGGTCAGGCCGTTGAGGGACTTGAGGGCGTTGACGGAGGTGCCCGCGCGGGAGGCGATCGAGCTCAGGGTGTCCCCCCTCTCGACGACCACTTCCCTGCCGGAATGTTCCAACTCGGCCGAAGCCGTATCCTCCGGCGCGGACTGGGAGGGAACCAGCAGGGACTGGCCGACATAAATGGTCGAGGACTTGGTCAGGCCGTTGGCGGCCAGGAGGTCGTTCAGGGAGATGCCTTCCTTCTTGGCGATGCCGCTCAGGGTGTCGCCCTTCTGGACCTTGTACTCGGAAGTGACCGGGGGCACGCTGAGGTTGTCCCGGACCGGTTCCAGGACCGGTTCCAGGCCCCCCGTCTGCGGGCTCGTGCGGGTGACCCCGGAGGGTCGGGTGGGCGCGCTGAGGTTGCCCCGGTTGGCCGAGGCGGTGGGCAATCCGCTGTTGAAGGCCGGGTCCAGATCCGGCTGCTGGACAGGCTGGGACAAGGACTCGGAGGAACCCGCGGCCGTCATCGACGGATCGGGTTGATCCCCCGTTGTACTCTGGCAACCCGGCTGGATTAACAATAACCCCAGGATCGCGAAATGAAAGACAATTACGAGACTGAACACACTCCAGATTTTCATGTTAATATAACCTTTTTCGTTCACTTAGACACTCCCCTTCTGATGCTTCAAACCTAAAACCGCATTTTCAAAACAGATTCCACGTTCCATGAAATCACCGTACTCTTCACCCGTGATAAATCCCGGGCTGTAAACCACCGGAGCCTTGCTCCGGGCCATGTCGAAAGCGACTTCCACGGCCTGTCTCAAGTTGAGCACCCCGCGACAGGGGATCTTCCTATCTTCGAGGATAGGCAGTAAATGCCAAGCCGCATTTCCGGTAATGACAGCACCCTTCAGTTTTTCACGGATTTTTTCCACAAAACGGTCCAGATTGCCGCCGCGGTAATTGCCTCCGCCGATCCAGACCACCGGTTTGTCGAAGTTGCTCATGGCCGCTTCCGTGGCGGCGAAGTTTCCGGCATGGGCGTCGTTCCAGAAATCCGTCTTACCGATGCGGGTAATGACATGCAGCCGGTGGGCCCGCACCTCGAAATGCTCTGCCGCCCCCTTGAGGAGGGAGTCGGCAAATCCCATATCCAGCCAGTACCTCCGGAAGAGGGCCAGGGCCGGGCGGTGGATGCTGGTCGCAAAGGCCGATCCGGCCGGCAGTTCCCAGTCCGGATAATCCTCCTTCCGCGCGGTCAGGACATTCTCCGGCAGCGGCCGTCCCAGCTCCCCGGCGCTGTCGATCACCGACTGGCCAAGATAGAAGCGGGCCTGGGAACTCAGCTGCATGAGGCGGCGAAAGCCGTCGAAGGCGTCGCGGCGTTCCCCGGGATCGTCAATGTGGTCCTCGTGAAAATTGGTCCAGAAGAGGGCGTCGAAACGGAAAGCCTTGAGGGGCCGGATATAGGACGGCCCCAGCTCGCAGACGGCGGTCACCCCGTCCAGCTCGGGACGGACGGCGAGGCGGGACAGCGGATAGGAATTCTGTCCGGCGGCCACGGCGCTGACCGCGGCCCGCTTGAGGGCGAAGGTGATGAATTCCTGGAGGGTCGTCTTGCCGTTGGTGCCGGTCACGACAATAGTGGGGCCGCGGCGGAACTGCTGGGCGAAATCCGATTCACTGACCACGCAACAGCCGTTGCCGAGGGCGCATTCCAGCCAGGGGTGATTCATCCCGAAAGCCGGGCTGTGAATGACCAGGCGATGGTCCGCGGCGGCTTTACCGTCGAAGGTCCGCACCACTTCCTCGTCCCCCACCCGCTCGTCGTAGAGGGTGAAGGTCACCCCCAGGCGCTCCAGGAGGACCGCCACCGCGTGGCCGCCGGCGCCCTGGCCGAAAACCGCCACCGGCTTGTCGAGGAGATCCTTGTAGATCGGGGGAATGTTTTCTTCGAGACTCACCTTAACTTAAGCGTTGCCAGACCGATTACAGCAAATACGAGGGACAAAATCCAGAAGCGAATCACCACCTGGGTCTCGGCCCAGCCTTTGAGTTCGAAGTGGTGGTGGATCGGGGACAGGAGGAAGATGCGCTTCTTCCTCAGCTTGAAGGAGCCGACCTGCAGGATGACCGACATGGCCTCCATGACGAAAACCCCGCCGATGAGAACCAGGGTGATGGGCTGCAGGATCATGAAGGCGACAATCCCGACCAGGCCGCCGAGGGCCAGGCTGCCGGTGTCCCCCATGAAGACCATGGCCGGATGGGCGTTGAACCAGAGGAAGGCCAGGCAGGCCCCGCAGAGGATGGAGAGGACAATGGTCAGCTCGCCGGCCCCGGGCATGAACGGCACGAGGAGGTAATCGGCGTAGATGGCGTTGCCGGCGGCATAGGCCATGAGGGCGTAGGCCATGGCCACGGTGACCGTGCAGCCGATGGCCAGGCCGTCGACCCCGTCGGTCAGGTTGATGGCGTTGCTCGAACCCGAGAGGACAAAATACAGGAAGACCAGCATCAGCGGCAGCGGCATGACGTGGATGATCGGTTCCTTGTAGAAGGGCAGCCAAAGCTGACGGACGAAGCCGGAGCTGTCCGGGCTGTTCAGCAGCAGGACCAGGGCGATGACGGTCAGGACGGCCTGTCCCATGAGTTTCATCCGTCCGGAAAGCCCCTTGCTGGATTTGCGCTTGATGATCAGGTAGTCGTCGAGGAAGCCGATCAAGGTCAGCCCGGCGTAGACAACCAGGGCGGTGAGGACGAAAATGTTGAGCCGCGCCCACAGGAGGGTGCTGATGGTAACCGAGGAAAAGACAATCAGCCCGCCCATGGTCGGGGTGTCCTTCTTCTTGTTGTGGAGATCGGCCAGCTTCCCGACTTCCTCCGCGGTGCGCAGGACCTGCGCGGCCTTGAGGGCCTTGAGCCGGGCGATAATCCAGGGGGCCAGGGCCATTCCGACGACCAGCGCGGTGGCCGAGCCTCCCATGGCCCGGAAGGAAATGTAGCGGAAGAGGCGCAGGGGACCCCACAGGCCCTCGAGGTCGGCCAGGTAGCTCAGCATGGCTGGGCTCCTTTCGGGAGGACAGCTTCCAGGCCGAGGCTGCGGCTTCCCTTGAGGAAGATCGCCCCGGCAAAGCCGTCCAGGCTGCGGCGCAGGTGATCCAGTTCATGGACCAGGTGGATCTGCTCCTGGGAAATTCCCCGTTCCCGCAGGCCGTCCGCCAGCTCGGGAGCCATTTCCCCGACGAGGTAGATGTCGGAGCCGGCCTGGAGGGAAATTTCCCGGGCCGTTTTGCGGTGCCAGTAGGCGGACTGCTCCCCAAGCTCGTTCATCGTCCCCAGGACATAGGCGTGGGGCAGGTCCGGAAAGAGGTTCCCGAAGCGAAGGGCGCTGTCCAGCATCGAACCGGGATTGGCGTTGTAGCAATCCACATAGTAGCGGGTCGAGCCGAACTCGATCAACTCCCCGCGCTGCCGGAAGGGCCGCCATGCGTCGAGCCGGGCCTGGATGGTCGACTGGGGAACGCCGAGGTGCAGGGAAACGGCCACCACCAGGGCCAGGTTGGAGACCATGCCCGGACTGGCGGCACGGAAGGAAAAACTCCCGGGGATCATGGGCGGCCGGGTTTCCAGCACACCCATTCCCCGGGATTCAGTCTCGTTGGTCCAGTTGTAGTGGTACAAGAATACATTGGGGCTCTGCGACCAGGTGGGATCCACCTCCACTCCGGGACCGGCCAGGGCATGGACGCCGATGGTCTCCGGAATGTCGCGAAAAGATGCATACTGCAGCAGGCCGGCGGGAAGGAAGACATTGCCGCCCGGCTTGACCGCATGGGCCAGGATGGATTTCTCGGAAGCCACGCTGTCGAGATCCCCCAGCCGCTCCAGGTGGGCCGGGCCCACCGCGGTGATGATGGCCAGGCTGGGCTGGATCAGGCCGGCCAGGAAATCCATTTCCCCGGCGGAGTTGATCCCGGCCTCGAGGATGGCTCCGGCGTGCCGGTAGGGATCCATTTCCAGCAGGCTCAGCGGGACCCCGATATGGTTGTTGTAGTTGCCGCGGGTCCGCCACCACTGGGATCCGAGAATCTTGCCCAGCAGCTCCTTGACAGTGGTCTTGCCGTAGCTCCCGGTGATGCCGATGACGGGCGCGCTGAAGCGCGAGCGCCAGCTCCGGGCCAGGCCCTGGAGGGCTTCCAGCGAATCCTCGACCACCAGCTGCGGCAGGGAAAGCTCATGGTTGGGCTCTTCCACCAGGGCCGCCAGGGCATGGTACTCCCCGGCTTTGCCGAGGAAGGAATGGCCGTCGGCCCGATCGGTCTTGAGGGCGACGAAGGTCTCTCCCGACTGCAGGGTGCGGGTATCGATGGAAAAGGAGGTCAGGGGGGAATCCGGACGCCGGGCCATCCATCGTCCATGGGCGATGGTCGCGGCCTCATCTGGATCGATCCTTGCCATCAACGCCGGTTCCACTGCTTGTTCTGGATAATGTCGCGGGCCACCGCGCGGTCGTCGAAAGGCACCACGCAGTCCTCGAATTCCTGGAAGGTCTCATGACCCTTGCCGGCGATGAGGACGGTGTCCCCGGGCCGGGCCAGCTCGAGGGCGGCGGCGATGGCGGCCCGTCGGTCCGGGATGAACTGGAGGTTGGCCCGGTGGGTGTTGCCTTCCCGCATGTCGTCGAAGATGTCCTGCACCGCCTCGTTGCGGGGATTGTCGGCCGTGGCGATGGCCAGGTCGCTGAGCTCCGAAACAATACCGGTAATGACCGGGCGGGTCGAGGCGTCCCGGTTTCCGCCGCAGCCGAAAATGGTGATCAGCCGGCCCTTGGTCAGGTCCCGGACCATGGCCAGGCCCTTTTCGTAGGCGGCCTCGGTGTGCATGTAGTCGATCAGGACATTGAATGGCGTTGGGGCCTCGAGGCGTTCCATCCGTCCGCGCACCCCGGGAAAGGAGAGCAGCGCCGCGCCCATGTCGGGAGGATCAATACCCTCGGCATAGCCGGCGGCGATGGCGGCCAGGACATTCTGCAGGTTGAACTCTCCCAGCAGCGGGCTGACCAGCTTGACGCTGCCGCCCGGCCAGACCAGGAGGAAGCGGGTGTCCCGTTCGCTGTAGCGGATGTCCTCGGCCCGGATCAGCGCGTCCGGGGAAGTGCCGCAGGTGATGGTCTTCTGCAGCAATTCAGCCGGGGCCGACTCGACGAGGGCGTAGACCCCGGGATCGTCGACGCAGGCGATAAAGTGTTTCAATCCCTCCGTCTGGCTCAGGATAAAGTTCCGCTCCAGCTCCAGGTAAGCCTCCATTGACCCGTGGTAATTGAGGTGCTCCGGGGTCAGGTTCAGGAGGACGAGGCTCTGGAACTGAAGTCCGCGGACGCGGTCCTGGTCAATGCCATGGGAGCTGACCTCGATGAGGGCCCGCTGGCAATCATGCTCCAGGATCTGGGCCAGGAGGGCCTGCATCTCGATCGGCTCGGGCGTGGTCCGGTGGGCCGGCAGGGTCCGGTTTCCGACTGCGTAGTGGATCGTCCCCAGCATGCCCACGGGTCCCTGCGGCAGCAGGAAATGGCGCAGCAGGCTGGAGGCCACGGTCTTGCCGCTGGTGCCGAGAAAACCGGTCAGCCCCAGCCTGGAGGCGGGATCCCCGTAGAAGCGGGAGGCCACCCGGGCCACCACCTCGCGCATGTTCTTGACCTGGATCAGGGTCACCTGCGGCGGGACCCAGTAGTCCTTCTCGCTGACAATGGCCACCGCGCCCCGGTCAATGGCTTCGGAAATGTAGAAATGCCCGTCGGTGCGCAGCCCCGGCAGGGCGAAAAAGAGGGAACCGGGCCCGACCCGGCGGCTGTCGGTGGCAAGGGAAAGGATCGGCGTGGTGTCCTTGCCCTTCACCTCCACGCCGCTGATTCCAGCCAGCAACTGTTTCAGGGTTTGCGTCATGTGCCTCCTTCTTGCCGCCTGTTGGACCAGCATCCCGGAGCCGTGCGCGCGACAGTCAGCCAGCCGGTTGCCACGGATGGGCCGGGCGGTTGCGTTTCTTAAAAGGTTTATACTGATTTCAGTCATTTGATACGACAAAGGGTTCCCATTTTTCCGGCTTCCGGATGGCCATGTGCGGGATCAGTTTTTCGCCGATGGAGCGGAAGACAGGCGCCGCGACCAGTCCCCCGTAGGCGGGACCCGGCACCTGCGCGTCATCGACGACAACTGTAATGACCACCTCCGGCTTGTTGGCCGGGAAAAATCCACTGAATGAGCCCACGTGATGGTTGTGGCTGTATTGACCGTCGATGATCTTGCGGCTGGTCCCGGTCTTGCCGGCCACGCCGTATCCCGGCAGGGCGGCCCGGCTGGCCGTGCCCTCGGGACTGACCACGCTCATCAACATTTCACGGAGCAGGCGGGCCGTGTGCACGGAAACCACCCGCTGGCCCTTTTCCGGCTCCAGGGGCAGCTCCACCTGGCTCTCCGGGTCAATCACCTCCTTGAGCAGCTTGGGACGCAGGCGGACCCCGTCGTTGGCGATGGTCGCCATGGCCTGGTGGACCTGCATGGCGGTTGTCCCCACGGCATAGCCGGTCGGGAGACGGCTGATGGTCAGCCCGTCCCACTTCTCCACCGGGGCCAGGGTCCCGCTGATCTCGCCCGCCAGCGGCCAGCCGACATCCTGGCCAAAGCCGAAACGCCGGGCATACTCGTACATGCGCTGCTCGCCCAGCAGCATGCCGATCTGGGCGGCGCCGCGGTTGCTGGACTTGGTCACCACGGTGGTCACCGGAACCGGTCCCAGGTTGCGGTGGTCGTTCGGCATGCGGATGTTGACTCCGTGGTAGAAGACCTCGGCCGCACCGCAGTTGATAATGGTATCGGGCTGGATCACGCCTTCCTCGAGCCCGGCCGCAACGGGGACGATCTTGAAGGTCGAGCCGGGCTCATACTGGTCGGTGAGGGCCCGGTTGCGCTGGTTCTCCAGCGGAAAGTCCCAGAAATGATTGGGATTGAAAGTCGGATAATTAGCCAGGCCGAGGATTTCCCCGGTATGCGGATCGGAGACGATGATGCTGGCCCCGGCCGGATGCAGTTCCCCGACCATGTCCTCCATGGCGGCCTCGATCACGGATTGCACGAAGAGGTCAAGGGTCAGCTGGACATGGAGGCCGTTGCGGGACTCGACTTCCCGTTCCCGGAAGGCGGCCAATTCGCGTCTCCGTCCGTCGACCTCGGTCTCCCGCCAGCCGGCCTGTCCCCGCAGGTAATAGTCCAGCGCCAGCTCGACTCCCATGACCGGGGTTTTTTCCTTGTTGATAAAGCCGATGACCTGCGAAGCCATCTGGTCGCCCGGATAGTAGCGCTCGTAAAATCGGTCGCCGCGAACACCGTCGATATCGATCCGGCGGATCAGATCGTAGAGGTCCTCGTCGATCTCCGCCAGCGGCACCCATTGCACGGTCCGCCGCTCGCCCGCGCTGTCGATGCGCTCCTTGCGGTTGCACTTCTCCATCAGCTCGGGGAAAGGCATGTCGAGGATACCGGCCAGCCGGGCCAGCTTGTCCACGTCGGAGGTGTCCACCACCTGGGGGTCCACGCCCAGCTTGATCCGGGACCGGGTTCCGGCCAGGAGGTTGCCGTTGCGGTCCAGGATATCCCCGCGGCGGGGCTCCAGCTTGACCAGGATCTTGCGGGAGGACTCGACCTCGCTGGAGATGTTTTCCGCATCCAGCACCTGCAGGAAGTACAGGCGCCCGCAAATCATCGCGAACCCGGCCAGGAGTAGGACGGTGCAAAGCCGGTACCGGGATCGTTTGACGCAGGCCTGGGACATTAATCGATGGGCGTCAGGGATTCCATCACGGCCAGGTCAATCGAGTAACGGTAGGGATCGCGCTCGCGCCGCTTTTCCTCGGGGCGGTCCTCGCGGGCATAGGCCCGGTTGTAGGCCGGCACCCCGTCCATGTAGAAAATCTGGTCGGCCCGCGGCGGGTGCAGGGGCAGGCGGTGCTTCTCGATCTGCTTGAGCAGGTACTGCGGCTGGTGGATGGAGGCGATGCGGTTGTTGAGGAACTGCAGGCGCCGCTCCTCCTTGACGATCTCCTCCTCCAGCTGCCGGGTGGCCTGGGCGGTTATTTCAATCTTCTGCCGCATCCAGAGCAGGCCCAGGCAGCCGCTGACCGTGACCACCGCCAGCACGACCAGGAGGGTCAGGATCTGTTTGTACAAGAAGGCTTCTTTTTGAATGACGGGGCTCATGCGGCTTTCCTTTCCTTTTCGATGACCCGCAGCTTGGCGGAGCGGGACCTGGGGTTGCGGCTGGTTTCCGCCTCATCGGCCACCACCGGCTTGCGGGTCAGCAGTTCAGCCTGGCGGACGCGGAATTGTCCGGGGAGGGAATCGCGGCCATGCTCCGGCCGGCCAGCCATGCGGCGGAAGAAGCGCTTGACGATGCGATCCTCGAGGGAGTGGAAACTGATGGCGGCCAGGCGGCCTCCATCGAGAAGCTTGTCGAAGGCGGCCGGGAGGGCGCTCTCGATAACCGACAGCTCCCGGTTGACGGCGATGCGCACACCCTGGAAGGTCCGGGTGGCCGGATGGATCCGCTCCGTGGGGCGGCGGCCGCCGACGGCTTCCTCCACCAGTGCGGCGAAGGCCAGGGTCCGCTCCAGGCGCCCGCTGCCGCGGGAATCCTCGATGGCGGTGACAATCCGGCGCCAGCGGGGCTCCTCCCCGAAATCCCGGACCGCCTGGACCAGCTCGCTGTGGCTGGCCGTGCGGAGGAAATCGCTGGCCGGCACGCCGGCCTCCGGGTTGAGGCGCATGTCCAGCGGACCGTCCTCGCGGAAGGAAAAGCCGCGCCGGGCCTCGTCGAAGTGATAGGAGCTGACCCCGAAATCAAAGAGGATGCCGGTAAAGCCGTCCTCCCCGAGCTGCCCGAGATCCTCGAAATTCAGGTGGTGCAGGGTCAGGCGGCCGGGAAAGGCGGCCTGCAGCAGGCGGCCCCGCTCGATGGCCTCGGGGTCCCAGTCCAGCGCCACCACGCTGTTGCGGCGGTCCGCCTCCAGCAGGGCACGGGTATGTCCGCCTCCGCCAAAGGTGGCGTCGAGATAAGTCCCGCAGCGCCCCTCTGTCAGAAACGCGACAACCGGTCCCAACAGAACCGGCTCGTGTCCACTGGATTCACCTGTCCCCACGTCCGTCATCCTCTCCTCAGTGAGTGCCAGACCTGAAGCCAGCCGGCCCGTCCCCGCGAAACGAGGGGGGCATGGGCTTTCTGGCGCCGGTAAAGGGCTTCGCCGAGGGTCCCGTTGAAGGACAGGTTGAGCCGGGGCACCTGCGGCAGCTCCCACGAGGCATAGTGTCTCGGTTCACCGCTGTTGAGGACCCCGCTCTGCATCAGTCGTTTCGTTTTCATAGCCCAGTCTCCAGTCGATTGCCCGTTCGTTTGGTCAGATGTCCATGGCTTCCATGGCTTCCAGCAGGTTAAAGTCTTCCTCTTCCGTCTCCACGCGGTCCGAGTCCCAGATTTGGAAATAATGGCCGAGCCCGATCAGGGTGACCTTCTTCTCGATCCCGGCATGGCCCTTGAGCTGGTCCGGGAGGAGAATCCGCCCCTGCTTGTCGCAGCCGAACTTGAAGGCCCGGCCAAACAGCTTGCGGAGGGCCGTCTGCCCCCGGACATCGCTCTGGCGGATATTGCGCGCCTTTTGCAGGAGCTCCTCGGTCATGTGGGGCGGATACACGGCGATGCAGCCCTCGGGATGCGGCCAGGCGAAGTAGTAGTTACCGTCGTCCCCGGCGACCCGCCAGCTGGAGGGTACGGTCACGCGATTGCGGGCATCGAGTTGATGCACGAATTCGCCGACGTAAGCCATGGTCTGGACGGTTTCAGTCATTCAGTATCTGCCCTTGCTCTCCACTTTCGCCCATTTTTTGACATTCCGCCCCACATTGGTCAAGTCTGATCTCCCATTTTTTTGCCCGGTAAAACCTTCGTAACTTTCTGAAAAAGAAGTGTTTACCGGGGTTATTCACGAGTTATTAACAGCCCTCCGAGGGGCTCTGGCGGATCCCCGGGACGCCCCACCGCCCTGTTGCCGGAAGCATCACCAACCGGTTAAGCAACTTATTTCCAGCGACTTACGCGAATACACACAGTTGCCGCAAAAGCGCCGGCCACGGGGGAGAGCGGGATTTTCCAGAAATGCGGAGCAATTTACCCACACCGGGTTCCGGGGGCTGGGAATTGTAAAATGAGGGACGGTCCGGCGTCCAATTGACAAAAAGGCACCGGATGCCGCATAAAACGGGCATGGCAAAGGGCCGGAAGCGGTTGGACGAGATACTGGTGGAGCGTGGACTGGCGGAGAGCCGGAGCCGGGCCAAGGCGCTGATCATGGCCGGGAAGGTCCGCCACGGGACGGAAATCCTGGACAAGGCGGGGAAGGAGTATCCGGTGGGGATCGGGCTCGAGCTGGAGGAACCGAGCCGGTATGTGTCCCGGGGTGCCGAGAAGCTGGAGGGCTGGTTCCGGAAGCACCCCTGGGAGATTGCCGGGAAGCGTTTCCTGGACATCGGGGCCTCGACGGGAGGCTTCAGCGACTACCTGCTCCAGGAAGGGGCGGTGGAGGGGACCTGCGTCGATGTCGGGCATGGCCAGCTGCATTACAAGCTGCGGCAGGACCCGCGGATTCTCAACCTGGAGCGGGTCAACGCGCGCCACCTGCAGCCCGGGCAGCTCCCGCACCCGGCCTACCCGTTGATCGTGATGGACCTCTCCTTTATCTCCCTGAAGCTGATCCTGCCGGTGGCCTGGAGCTTCCTGGAGCCGGGCGGCCTCATGGTCTCCCTGGTCAAGCCGCAGTTCGAGGCCGGCAAGGAGGAGGCGGACCGTTTTCGCGGGGTCATCACCGATCCGGAAATCCGGCAACGGATCCTCAACGAGGTGCTGGACTTTGCCGCCGTGGAGCTTCCGGACAACCGCCTGCTGGGCTGGTGTGAATCCCCGATCACCGGGATGAACGGCAACCTGGAATTCCTTGCCGGCTGGACCCGCCAGGGCGGCGGGCAATCTTGACTTTGCATTTCCGCCGGATGTTAATCCCGCCATGGGGCGCCTGAAAGACATCCTCTTCGTCGTCAACTGCAGCAAGCAGGGAGCGGAGGAACTGGTACAGGACCTGAGCCGGCTGACCGAGGAAGCGGGAGCGCGGGCCACGGTCATAACGGAATTCCCCCTTCCTTCCGAGGCCATGAAGGGGCGCGACCTCTGCGTGGTGGTGGGCGGCGACGGTACCCTCCTGGGGGTGGTCGAGGCGGCCTCCAGCTGGCAGGTCCCGGTGCTCGGGGTCAACCTCGGGCGGCTCGGCTTCATGGCCAGTTTCTCGCCCGTGGACATCATGGACCAGTTCAAGGAGTTCCTGACCGGGACGCTCACCTACCGCAACCTGGCGGTGCTGAGTTGCGAGTCGCCCGGGCTGGGCCCCGTCCACGCCCTCAATGACATTGTCATCAAGGCCAGGTCGTCGCGCCTGATCCGCCTCGAGGTGCATTGCGAGGACGAGCACATGAACACCTATCATGCGGACGGGATCATCATTTCCACCCCGACCGGATCGACCGCCTACAACCTCTCGGCCGGCGGACCGATCGTCCATCCCTCCGCCAGGGTCATGGTGGTAACCCCGATCAACCCCCACACCCTGTCCAACCGGGCTATCGTCCTCGATGATTCACATGTCATCGCGGTGCACCTGCTGGGCGATTCCCACGAGGTCCAGGTGGCGGCCGACGGACGCGAGATCTTCGGGACCCTGCCGCGGTTCCCGGTCCAGGTCCGGGTCCACCCGGAGCGGACGTTCCACCTCGTCCAGCCCGAGAGCTACTCCCACTATTACGTCCTCCGCAACAAGCTCCGCTGGACCGGCAATGCCGTATTTTCCACTCCCCACGGCTGATCCCGATTCACCGGGCAGGGAAAGCCGCCAACCCCTGCAATGAACCCGTCCAAGCAAGACGACCAGGATCCCTTCAACACCAAGCGGCCCATCGTTTACGAGATCAGGGGCTGGCGCCGCGCGCTCTTCCTGCCCTTTGCCGGATTGCTCCGCCTCTATCTGCTGACCCTGCGTTTCCGGGTCGCCGGGGCGGAGCGCCCGCTCCTGCAGGCGCCACCCCGGCCGCGGCTGCTGGTCATGTGGCACAACCGGGGCCTGGTGGCCCCCATCGTCTTCAACCGGCTCCTGCAGCCGGAGAGGATCACCGTCATGGTCAGCCCCAGCAAAATGGCCGCCTGGCAGGCCGCCTTCTTCGAGTTCCTGCGGGTCAGGGTGGTCCGCGGCTCCAGCACCCGGCGCAGCATCCAGGGAACGCTGGAAGTGCTCCTGTCGATCCGCC
>ENA-ORCW01000623-ORCW01000623.1-marine-metagenome-genome-assembly--contig:-NODE-623-length-15739-cov-3.826459_pt1 | contig 15739 bp, 15 predicted proteins | sample MGYA00237784_ERZ508517 | MGnify/ENA primary metagenome ERZ508517 (study PRJEB26187, sample SAMN06268979) | marine metagenome | isolation source: Tt ae E1 feedstock associated aerobic enrichment on... | reverse complement strand
ATTTCCACCATAAAGTTGATAACTTACCTTCTGGGATGGATATCTCACTTTCTGGCTTGGTTTCTTTGGTGTTCGAAGCAAACCAAAGTGGTTGATGTTGAGTATCGGAAATTAAGCGTAAACCAAAGCCATAAGCCAGTAATAAAATGATAGACACAGGATGAATGGCAAAAATAGAGACATCAGGGCCGGTTAGTCCCACCAGAGCAATCGATAGCAAAGCGATTAACAAAGTGCATTGAACTAAATTTTCAAGCGAGGCCGCTGCGTGTTCCAAGTTAGCACGGCGGTAAATCATATCAGCGAATATTAAAAAGGTCGTTTGTGCAGCTATGCCGCCCACCGCATTACTGACAGCAAGATCCGCATAACCTTGCCAAGCTGTGCTCACTGACGTGATGATGCCCGGCAGTGAAGTAGTGCCGCCCAAAAGCACGGCACCAAATAAGGCAGATCCTATCCCAGTACGTTTTCCCAAGGCATCAGCTAACCGAGTGATACGCACACCAGCAAATAAAATAATAACGGTACAAATAGCGAAGCTGATGTAGGTAACGGCAGGCCATCCCACGAACAAATCAATCATGAGAGAGAAAAGCCTGTTAATTTGATTGTGTAATTTCGCACTTTTCGCACCTCATATGTGCATTAGCTTATTGTGTGAAATGATGAATACTTGATTAAGCGATTAGTTTACGTATTGATTTTAAGGACCAGTCAGCATCTTTGATAAACACCGCTTCTACTAGTATGCAGACTAAACTTCTTTTATGTTAGCCCTATCGAATATATGGCTGTACGGCGCTCCCTATCCACATAATAAATGACCAACAGGCTTTTCTTAAAAATTTTACTGGCGAGGAAGATCAGAAGACTTGTATTTGACCGGTACCACTTCCTCTCCCTTCTTGTTTATGTAGCCCCATAAGCCACCTTCGAGTGCTTTGTGGCCATGTTCCATTGGAGTCAGAACACAACCCTTACAGACAAGAGCCAAACCGTCATGAAACGGCCACGGCCAATCATAGCCAGTCGAAAGTACCAACTCAAAATGCTTGTCATAGAATTCGATTTTCCCGTTTTTCTGGGATCGAGTTAATCCTTCTTGAAAATAGTCAGCGCCGTTATCGTAAAACATGACAGGAAGAAATCTGCCATCTGATTTCACGTAGAAATATTGACCGGAAGTAAAAAACACAGCCAAATTTTCAGTTCCAAAATGAAGTCTCTTTCTATGCTCTTGCGATATTCGTAGATCACCAGCGGCATAAGAAGCACAGCGATCAAACACTTCCCATTCTGGATATTGATATTGCTCAGTCTTCTTTGGGGTATAACCGCAAGATCCAAAATCTTCGGCCTGCACTGAGCCGATAAATATCAAGATGAATATTGAGATGACTCTTTTCATAGACCTTATAACCCCGGTCCGCAAAGGTCAGCGTTAGCGAGTCCAGGCCGCGCTTCTTACAGCTGATTTTGCCTACCTTATAGGTGTGTTTAAGTACATATTTATTAAATAGTTTGATTATGCCAAAAAATAACCCGACATAGATAAAAGAGAATATGAAGCCGGTTATTGGTGCGAAAGTTCGTCCTGTATCTTGAATGTAACGATTCATTGCTTCTTCTGCGTCAGAGGTAAACTCAGCATCGGAAAAACTTCCATCCCTGTCTATATCATAAGAATCAAGCTCTTGTTTAAGTTGATAATTGGTAAACTCGGCTGAACCAACTATGAACACATAAAGAATGACGAAACTAATACCTGCAAGTTTACCTAAACCTTTTACAGGTAAAAGATTTTCTTTAGATAGTACATAAACTACAAACGGCGACCCGAATAAAAAAAGTATATAAAGTACAGCTTCAATTTGCATAGTCAGAACACCTAACGCCAATGTTCATGGGGTATGCCACTGAGTTCAAGTTCAAAGGGTCAGCTTACCAATCGAGTCTGACACCATTGGTCTTATGCCCATTAAGCAACTTGTTATACGGTAATGGCTAACATGCGTTAAAAGGGGGCTCTGTGCTATAAAAATATGCCATTGCTATTTTTAACCCCATCCAACCTTCGTATGTAAACATTTCTTGAGGTGCATTTAAAGGAGAAGCTATATATTCATACATAGGATTGTTTTCATTAATATCACCTATATCAATGAACTCCCAATTCTCTTCAGCCATTTTCATTTCGGATTTAATAGTTTCAATATCTAAGCGTGTTTCCGCAATGAAAAATAATTGAGGTTTTCCACCTCGAACAAGCTCTCTGGTAAAAGCAAGAGGGATAAGGTCATATTGTTCTGGTTTCAATCCTATCTCACTTTCTATTTCTTTCTCCATACCTTGGCTGAAAAAATCAAATGATAGTGTATTTTTAATATTCTCAGACTCATCCCATGCAAAAACACCTGATGCGGAACAATGGAACTTGCCCGTACCTTCAACCATTATTGCCTGTTCAGTTCCTCTTATAGGTACCAGTACTTCTTTTGTATCTGGATTAACGAGGATAGCTGCAACACCCAAAGTATTTGCAAGTATTGATGACATAAGTGGAGGGAGTAATCCATTATGAGCTTTTTCATAATTATTTCTAATCGTTAATGACTCATCTTCACCTAATACCCCTGAAGCCCAATCTAAAGTTAAGTTAGTAGCGATTTGATCAAAATAGTTTGCGGGTTGAATGTAAACCTTATTTTCAGTTAGATCGAATTTAGTGATACGAATTGAGTAATCATTTTGCCACTCACCTGATTTTTCATTAAACCTAATTTTCTTTAATTCTTTAAATAGATCAACTGCTTTTTTTGAGTGCTCGGTTAAGTAATCTGGAGGTGTGAATTTAGCGTCTATAAAAACAACATCCAACTCATCGACATCTTTTCCATACGAAAACCCTTTATTTCCTCTCTTAAGAGGTATAGTTTCTGCATACGGTGAACGGCTAAATTTATACTCTTTTTCTAATTCATATTGATTATAAAATTGAATTAATTTTTCTGTTTTAGATTCAACAAAAGAAGTTTTTAAATCTTGGGGATTAAAACCAACTCTTGTTCTCTTCATTTTACCTTTTTCACTCAAGGGAATATTTGCAGCAAAGCCACCTACGATTGGTACACTTAATTGAATAGTAGGGTTTTCATCTTTATACCGTTCCCAAAACCTTTTCAAACTTCCGATCACTGCTTTCATTGAAACTCCTTGATATTAGAATCTGTGTAAAGTACCAACGGAATCAGAGATTACCGATGTACCGATGTACCGATAGGGTCAGACTCGATTGGTTTATATAATAGAGATGGTTGGGAACAAAAAAACGAGTAAGCGAGCTATTGTTCAACCCTTGAATAATGAGAAGCGTTTGAGCTTAAATAACTTAATTCTCGACATCAATCATTTCAATCGAGTTTGACTCTATCGGTCTCTTGTATTGGATTAAATATTTCATAGTTTAAAAAAATCAAGGGGAATCAATTAGCTGACCCCATGATTTCTTCACAGCCAACTTGATTTTCATTCATATGCTCTTATTCCTGCAAACCTAAACACCTGTTTAATTGCTCTTAATTGATTATCTGAGTACTCACCTTTCGCTACAAATAACAACTCTGCTCCTACTTCAGTTAAAAACTCCATTTCGATTTTTCTAGGACGTAGAAAATTCAACCATGTAAGAGGGTTCAGCAATGAGAAGTTCTCTTCTATTCGTAGTTTATGATGGAAATACTCTAGATATTCAAATTCCTGGTACAAGCCTTTAACAACATTTGTCTGCATATCTTTATAGGATACTAGACCTATTTCTGCCAAATGGATTACGTCCATATGGCTCATCTGTTGATAAAGAATTTGATTTGTCTCAACGCCTAGAACTCGGGCATATACCTCGTCATTTCCATTCTTAAAGCAACATATCCCTGAACAATAATCAAAAAAAAGTGTTGCTTCTCTCGTATCCAAGGTTTTTAACAATTGCATGGCACGTAAAGAATATTTTCCTGGAGTAGAAACCTCTCCAGCCAATAATCGCGCCCAAAGAGTTTGCAAATTATCATCAGATACATCTTGGCATAGATTAAAAAACTCACTCATCCAATCTTCGTTTGGTTGTGTGTTGTCAGATTCTTCAGGGAGTTCGGAAAATGCTTTTTCGCTAATTGATTCGATATTCTTTTGTCTTCTTGTTTGTGAGTGTGCAAGTCTTTCGAATGCCCTCTTTTGTAGTTCCTGCTTGTCTATTTCAGCCCTTGCTTTTATAAGATCAGACTCCGCGTTGGCTTTTGCAATTCTCTTGATATGGGTAGGCGCATAAACAGTACCAATTGCATTACTAATAGCATCAATCAATTTCGATGTAGGCTTTGATAATCCATTTAGGTCGATAACTGATGTACTTGATTTTGCCATACTAAAATCCCACTTAGCTTCATATTATGAGCTTCACATAATCAGTAAATTCATCTTTCGAATGTATTTTTCCAAGCGTTTGATTATGACAGGTATTATGTTCGTCAGAAAATTCAAAACTAATTTATATCAAATCGAATATTCCACAATTTTTGATACTAAGCAATAAAATGGAATATATTCACCCTAGCTACAACCATTCACACCTATAAATTTGAAGCATTCCCTCCCTCAAGCTACTATCTGATTTTCTCCAAGAAAAATACTCATGAAACGAAGTAAAGAAGACGCAGCAAAAACCCGGCAGAAAGTGATTGATGCAGCGTTAAAGTTATTTGGTCAGCGTGGTTACAGTGGCACGACCTTACGGTTGATTGCTGATGAGGCCGGTTGTTCACGTGGGCCAATTTACTGGCACTTTGCTAATAAAGAAGAGTTGTTTGAAGAGATTATCGCCTACTCTCAGGCACCATTAGAGAAGTTGATTGCTCAGTGTGATGACAGTCAGGAGCCCATCGAGGCAGCCAGTAATTTTGCTCGCCAATGGCTGAGTTTATTGTTTGATGATGCATATTACCGTCAGTCGTTTGAAATTTTGCTGAATAAAACCGAATACACGGAATCGGTATCGCCATCACTGGAGCGTGAACGCGCCTTAACGGTATCGCTCATCACCACCTTTGCTAGTTTTGTTGAACGCTATCGCCAGCAATCAGATAGCAAAGCCAGTGCGGATAGCCAGGTGGTGGCCATGTCTATGTATAGCTATCTGATGGGCGTAACACAAAGTTGGATGGTGAATCCCAAGCTTAACCAGCTTGAATACAATATTGAGTTTTATGTGACTGAGTTTGTGCGTTTATTACAAAGCCCTCAGTAAACACCGAGGGCTTTTTACATTAAAAGGCAGTGAGAAAACTCAAGGCATCGACACCCACTGCTCTGCCCTCTTTTAATGATGTTGTTACTTCATCATCACCGTATTCTTCAGCATAAATCCTAGCAACACGATGCTTGTGATAAGAACGAGCTTGCTCCCAGAAAGTCAGCGTTTGTGGTGCGACTTTTTCACCCATTTCTTTGTGTAAGGCTGGCAGCTCATACCAATTAAGAATCGGCTTTTGATGGTGAGCATTGTGATAACAGAAATTCAGCACCAGCATATTCAGCCAAGGATAACGGTGTGACAATAAGTTGCTGTAGGTATTGGCCTGCTCGTACTCAAAATCCCGGCGATGAGGGAAGACGGCATCCGGATCATCCAGATTAAAAATGACCTCGTAGTTATGCTGGTAACAGTCCATAAACCGTAACACCGTGAACAACACGAGCTGAGCGACGCAGTACAGTACAAATGCTTTGACACTGATCAATAACACCGCCAGCAATATCGCGCCTCTAATTAACACGACCGTTAAAACACGAGCACGTTGATCACGTTTTGATTCAATCGCCCACGGTGCAAACACCAGCATGGTATGCATCATAATTTCAATGGCTGGTATGTATGCCCATTCCGCTGCTTTGACGACCTTTTCCATAACTGGATGTCGTTTTAAAAAGCTACGGTAATCCCATACTACGGGATCACAGTTATCGACATGATGACGCATGTGTTTATAACGAATATCTTCAAAGCGACCGTAACAACTGCCGGTAATCCAGTTAAGCACTTTGCCGAGTTTAGCGTTGTCCTTATTGTCTTTAAATAAGGCGTTATGACCACATTCGTGTAATAAATAAGCCGCGATAATCATGCCGTGAGCACAAGCCAGCATCCCCAGAATATTGATTATCCAGTTATTGGCAAACATCGCTGCCCAGCCACCAAAGTAAGTAATGGTAATGTAAGCCAATACACCGATACTGTATTTTGCCCCAGCGGGATCACGTAGTTGGAATGTTTTAGCCATGTGACACCTCAGCTAACTTGGTGGCATTTTGCCACTGCTCGAAATGCTGCTGCTCAGAGTGACCAATCCAGCTATTGATTTGCCATAGGTCTGCAATGGGGGCATTGGTAAATGGCAGATGATGTAAATAACCATCTGGTCCAAATTCTGGGGTCATAGTGGTTTCTGTATAACCACGCTCTCGCTGAGTAGTCCAAATGGCTTCCCAACAACGTTGATGACTTTCCAAAGCCGCTTGATATTCTGGTGCAGCGGGATGTGGCACTTGTGGCCCTTGGTCATACCCTACTCGACTATGAATATGATGAGCATGTTGGGCGGCGAGTTCGATGGCATCCCATTCGCTATCCATCAAGCGTTCACTGACCACCACCCAATGGCTGAAATCACAGGTAATTTTAATATCTGGCAGGTGTTCTAAAATCGCCATGGTATTCCATGGGCAATAAAAACTACGACCACGATGCGTTTCAAAGGAACATAACACGCCATGTTTATCTGCAATATCCATAGCGGCTTTAAAAAAGTCGATGCTAGTTTGAATTGGCCAGGCATCACAACCGCCCATCACGTTTACAAATTTAGGTTTGAGCGATTTACCTAAAATGATTTGTGATTCCAGATCAGCGAGATGTTCTTCCACACTGGCACGACGTCTCGGTACATAAGACCCTGCGGTGCAGATTTCTTGAATCCATTCAATATTGTGTTTTTCAATCGCTGCTTGCAGTGCTGGGAAGTGGTTTGGATCGTCATGTTTGGCAGGCGCTTCCAGACCTGAAAAGCCGGCTTCTTTTGCCATGGTTACAGCTTCTTCAATAGTGCCGGTATGACCCCAGACTGTTTTGAAATTCTTTAGCTTCATTGTCATCTGTATGGTCTCTTCATTAATAAACAATATGAATGCAGCAAACAACATGCCAATGTGTATGCATAAATATCAATATCCATCAAAACCTTACCATGACTTACATAGCAGCGAATGCCTTGTGTCTGATAATTTAAAAGTGGAGATGATGAAGGTCTTTATTGCACTGGGTTTGTGCTGGCGATGTTAATTTTTGGGGCGATATCAAAAAGCAAAGATAAATTGAAGTAATAATAAAACTTTACCTTTCTAAACCCGCATTAACCTATGTCAGCAATAGAATTGATGAAACACTTTGCTATGACTATGGAAACGCGCTTAATGACTAAGTATTTGATTATTACTTTTGATTTTTCAAATGACCCAAACGCTGAAAAATCTTTGCCAGCATCAGCCAGAAAAATTCAGTATCAAGATAAAACCTATTTTATTATTAATAAAAACGAGTATTTAGGGCTCACAGGCAATCATATTGCCCGTTATTTGGTATCAAACCCGGTGCCAGAAAATAACTTTTAAAAGGAGTTTTTATGCATAAACAATGTATATCAGGTGTTTTTATCACACTGCTTTTTGCCATGGTGGCCCCATCTTATGCTGTTGATGACAGCATGGTGCCTAAAGAACTGGAAGACGCAATGAAGTCATGCCGTGATTCTGCCCAGGGTAGTGTTGAATCATTCGATAGCTGTATGGAGAAAAAGGGATTTGATGAAAAGCCACAGTCATCTGTACCAGCACCATCTAAAGAAGTTGATGAACAGCTGAAATCAGCCGTAAAAGACTGCCATGAAACTAGCAGTGGTAACCTCCCCGCTTTTGAAAATTGCATGGAACAAAAAGGCTTTAACAAACCAAGAATAGAAGCGCCAGACTAAACTCAGACTTTCCAGCACGACATGGATGTCGATTTTTGCCACTTTGCGATATTGGTCTATTCAGATCTCACTAGTATTGATAGCAGAAAAACAATACGACGAGGTCACTATGAATCACGCATTAGAAACATCCTATAAACCCGAAACCACACCTGGCGTTAAAGCCAGTCATCCACTTGACCCATTAACGATAGAAGAAATTGCTATCGCTTCTGATTTACTCAGAAAAGAAAAAGGCTTGGGGGCTGAGTGTCGTTTTCCTTATGTACAACTTGAAGAGCCATCAAAAGCTGAAGTATTAGCGTTTGAAGAAGGGCAACCATTTTCACGTCGCGCTTTTGCTGTTGTATTAGATAAAGCTTCAGGTGATATCCATGAAACGATGATTGATCTGAATACCAACACCATTACACGCTGGGAACAGATTGACCCTGAAGTCACCGGACAACCCGCCATCATGATGGAAGAGTTCTTTACTTGTGTCGATATCGTTCAGGCAGATCCTGGTTTTATTGAAGCGGTGAAACGTCGTGGCTTAACCGATAAAGATATTGAAACCATTCAAATTGACCCGTGGTCGTTTGGTTACTTTGGTGATGATGAAAAATATCGCGGTCGTCGATTGATGCGAGGCGTGGCCTTTGTTCGTGATGATATTGTCGATAATGGCTATGCAAGACCCATCGATGGTTTGGTCGCTATTATTGATTTAAATGAAGGTAAGGTCATCGAGCTATTAGATGATGGTCAGAATATTCCCGTCCCTAAAACTAAACACAACTACGACACCCCATCACTCGCCAAGCCACGTGATGATCTTAAACCTCTGCAAATAACTCAGCCAGAAGGTGTGAGCTTCAGCGTTGATGGCTGGAAGGTTAACTGGCAGAAATGGCAATTCCGTTTGGGTTATAACCCTCGGGAAGGTTTAGTACTTAACCAATTAAGTTATCAGGATGGTGATCGTCTGCGTCCCATTATTTATCGAGCCAGCATTAACGATATGGCTGTGCCCTACTCTGACACGAATCTGAACCACTATTGGAAATGTGCATTTGATGGTGGTGAATATGGTCTGGGTCGCCTGGCTAATCAGCTAGAACTGGGTTGTGATTGCCTGGGTGCGATTCGCTATTTTGATATCCCGGCTGTCGATGATAACGGTGTGCCTTTCCTGATGAAAAATGCGGTCTGTATGCATGAGGAAGATTACGGCACTTTATGGAAACATTACGAATTCCGAAGTGAAACCTATGAAATGCGTCGCTCACGCCGATTAGTTATTAGTTTCTTCTGTACAGTGGGTAACTATGATTATGGTTTCTATTGGTACCTCTATCAGGATGGCACCATTCAACAAGAAACCAAACTGACCGGTATTATTCAAACAGGTGCGTTGGTTCCTGGTGAAAAACCCAAGTTTGGTGGCATGGTGACACCCGAAATCTATGGCCCAACCCATCAGCATTTCTTCAGTGCTCGTCTGCATATGATGCTTGATGGTGAAAATAATTCGGTGGTCGAAACCAACTTCACGCCACGCGAAATGGATGAAGATGAAAACCCATGGGGCAATTTGTTTAATACAGAAGCTACCGTGTTAAAAACAGAACTGGAAGCGGCTCGTGAAGCCAATGGTCAAACCGGCCGGTTCTGGAAAATTATCAACCCCAACAGCATCAACGCCGTGGGTAATCCGACCGGCTATAAACTCGTTGCTGAGCATAACCCGGTGATGCTGGCTCACAATAATAGTTATGTTGCCAAGCGTGCTGGCTTTGCTAAAAAGCATTTATGGGTAACGCCTTATGATCCGGCCGAGATGAATGCGTCCGGCTTTTATCCTAATCAAAATAAAGGTGAAGGTTTACCGTATTACGTGCAAAAAGACCGTCCGATTGAAAATACGGATATCGTGGTCTGGCATACCTTTGGTCACACACATGTATGTAAACCAGAGGACTTCCCCATCATGCCAGTGGAGTATGTTGGCTTTACCTTGAAACCCAATAACTTCTTTATGGGTAATGCGGCAATGGATGTGCCTGCTGAAGGGAATAACCATAGCGTTGATACCGTGACCGGTTCGGTAAAATCTGGCTCAAGCTGCTGTTCTGAATAGTCAGATGTGGTTAGTTTCAGTGGATTTATTGTGCAGCGTGATAGTCATTATCACGCTGCAACAATGGGCTGTTAAGAAAAACTTACTGGCGAAACCGGGCATATTTCTCACTGGTAACCTGGTATTTTTGCTTGGCATGCTGCCGTGGTTTGATGACTTGGCTCGTTATTCGATTAGCTTGCACAGTTTACAAAGCGTCATGGTGCATCATTTTGCCCCATTATTATGGATTGGCGCTTTACGTCATAAAGAGTCATCCATTACCAGAGCACATAACACCTTATCGCATTGGCCTACTACGTTATTGATGAGCATTTTTGCAGTATTGACCTGGGTATGGATGTTACCGTCATTCCATCCACTGTTAATGCAGAGTGCCATTATCTATAGCGGTATGAAATGGTTAATGGCATTAAGTGGGCTGGCCTTATGTTTATCCATGCTCAGTCACCATCAAAAATCATCTTATTGGCAGAAATTAAATAATGTCACAGTGGTGATGCCCTTATTACTATGGGGACTGTTGATGTTTATCTTTCCCACAATGTATGCCGATACACATACCAGCCATCATCATATGATGATGAGTCATCTACCCGCCTGGCTTCAGCTATCACCCATTCAGGATCAATTTATCGGTGGTCTGCTCTTTATTGTGTCGGGTTTCCTTTACTGGCAATCAAACTCGATCAGCGTAGCGTTTACGCGTCATGCTCGGCGTTTCTCCAAATAAACGACGATATTCCTGAGAAAAATAGCCCATATGGAAAAAGCCATAATTAGCTGCCACATCAGTGACTGAAAGACCACTTGTTATTAGTTCACGTTTGGCTGCATTGAGCTTTACGGCTCCCAGATATTGCATTGGTGAAGTGCCTGTCGCTTTATGGAAACTATAATTCAAGGTGCGGTGTGGGATAGACAAGGCCTTGCATATATCCACAATACTGGCACAACTTCCTTCACTGGAGGCCACATACTCATGACAACGCTGCACAATGTAGTTGTGTTGATTGCCCAGACGTTTTAACGAGTTATTATGCGTTTCTTCGCTTTCGTAAATAGTCAAAGCAAACTGGATTATTTTATCCTCTATCGCTTTGAATAACTGTTTAGCATAGCTCGCAGTCTTATTCACAGTTCTCAGATTATCTACGAGCAATGCCAGATCATGGCGTAAGGTGTTGAGCATGTCAGCGTCCATTTTGACACCGTAACTTTTTTTAAACCCAATCAGTCGAGTATAAGTATCGTGACTCAACAGTTCGGCTAATGGCTGATGGTCAATGGAAACAATGCTGTAGTCGAGTTGGGCTGGCCCCACAAAGGAAAAGTCGCTTTCATATGGTAATAAGGTAATACCCGATGACAAAATCTGACGTGCTTGTTCTGAGGCATCACTCGCTTCAACATGGTGTGGAATCATCAAACTGATTTTACCCTTTGGCGTATGCGTATCTTGCACCACACTTTGCTTCATGCGTTCTCTAAACACGCGAACCGAATCCAGCTGAATATCTTCAAGAAAGCCTTCAAACCGCCCCGCACTTATTTGATCGTATTCCTGTGGCCAGTTTTGCAGGGAGTGAGCATGTTGATTCACATCATCAAACGTAGCGGACTGACTGAACATGATGTAGATCCCCAGGATGGCTAAGAATAAGAGATCTAAGCAAAAAATGAACCGCTGTTTAATGAGGCAAAGTGTAATGGCTACTCTGGCATTATTAATTCAATAAAATCAATAACTTTAATTTACAAGCAAAGAGATTTATCAATATAGATGAGAGCGCTTATCTTAATAAGCCTGCCCTTATTTGGAGCATTTCCCGCTAAGTTGATAAAAATGGGGCATCCTCAAAAGAGGATGCCCCACTGTTAAGCATGTTTATTTTTTATTTTGAGTAGCGATGCAGTTGATTGAAGTATTCATCCAGTAAGTCATCAATGGCACTGACTACCTGAATACTGGCATGCTCCATCGCCGACAACATATTGAGTGTTTCTGCTTTATCACCATTCGCTGCCGCTTGAATCGCCGCTTTACCAGAAACATGAACCTGTTCATGCGGTTTTTCGATAGATTTATAGTTACTAAGTGATACGTACTCACTGGCACCCGCTCCGCGATAGTACCATTCGCCCAGTCGACATTGAGTGTGATCGTTTACGGAAAATTGATAATTCTCAGTATCGATAGCGGCATAAATCTGATTTTTCCAGACAGCGTGATCTAACTTCACCGTATTGAGAAATGAGGCCGTTGATGCCATCAGAATAATCTTTTGCATTTGATTTGAACGCTGTAGCACTTCACTCACTACAGCCCCAATTTGTTCTGATGAGGTCGATACTTCACGCGCACCTTCTTGATTGTCCTGCACCATGCCTTTGATATTACTGGTCTGATTTAGAACCTGACTGACTAATGATTCAATCTTGTCACTGGCATCATGGGCTTTTGAGGCAAGATTTCTGACTTCATCGGCAACAACAGCAAAACCTCGACCGGCATCACCGGCCCTGGCGGCCTCGATCGCAGCATTTAACGCGAGTAAGTTAGTTTGCTCTGAGATTTCTTGAATGGTGGCAACCAATACATTGATATCGTTAGCTGTTTTATCTAGCACCCCAACAACTGTAATACTCTCATTTGCATGAGCATTAATGGTTTCAGCTCGTTGATTTAATTTCTCAACGGCTTGTGTGGTCTGAGCAAAAATCTCTTTTAACTGATCCAGCGTTTCTCTCTCTTCCCTAAGACTTGTTGCACTCTGTAATAATCCATCACGGACAGTTTGAAGCATCTTGCCGCCTTCTAACTGAACACCTATCAGTCCTTCACCCTGACTGAGCTGTCTTTTTAAACTCGCTATTTCACTCTCTTTTTGAGCTAGCTGGGATATCAGCTCATTTTGTTGCGTTTGATGTTGTTTTTCTCTCTCTTTCAGTTCTCGCTCTAATGCTGCTATTTGTTGTTTTAGTTTTTTTGAAAACACAGTTAATTCATCCTTAAAGGTTCACTAAGTAACGCTCACAAAACACTGCTAAGTTTTATGAGTTATAACCACAGACAGTTCGGGGAGTAAACGGGCAAAAAAATAAACGGGGCTCGACTCATGCGCTCATCTTCAACCAAACTGAAAAGTTAGGTGACTAAGATTGGCTCATCAATCAGTTTATCAATATTGAAATAAAGACAATCGGGGCTATTGTCTCGTGTATAGATACCATCCAGTACTTTTGCTATCTGACTTAACTGAGCCAGGGCGCCCGCATTACTAGCCTGAAACTCACTCGCGTCATAGCTAATCACATCGTTTATTTCGTCTATCAACAATGCAAATCTGGGCGTTTTTCCATCTTCAGTCACGAATAACAAGACTTGTCTCATAGCAGCTTGTAAATGCTCAACAGCACGAGCAAATAATGTACTCATGCGCTGGATGGTGGCACCACGTTCGCGGCGCAATAATTCCATTGCATCCTGACTGTTGCCACTATTGCTCAGTGTAAGCAAACGTTCTGCCATTTCATAGAGTGTCTGCTGAGTCACATCAAACAAAGACAATAACTCCATCAAAGTGTCATCTCTGGTTTGAAACTGTTTTCGCCATTGACTAAATTGGCTTTTTTTCAAGTCTGTAGAGTATGTGAATTCACTGCTATTTTTGACGGCCATTTCCAGCGCATTGACCCACTCATTGAGCTCCTGCTCATGCAGCTTCAATTCGGCGATGATTTTGGCCTTACTATCGATACCAGAGTTAACACCCACCCGGTGGGCAAAATCCAATACCGGCACCACAATACCCTGATATTTAATCACCCCTTTCAGACCACGTTCTTCCACCGGGACCTTTTGAACGGAGTCGACATCCTGCCCCAGCATCAGCACATAATCGACATTGAGACCAAACATCATGTCTTCGATAAAGAAGGTGAAAACCTGAGTCTTCTCTGATGCCTTACCGGCATTAGCCGCCTGAGCAGAATGCAGTGTCATATGCTGTCTCCATCCAAAAACTAGTATGCTTATATGAAGCTATATCGGCTGCTGAATCGAAGACTAAAACAAATTTTAGTCTTATCAGTGCAGGTCAGCTCTTAAACGGGTTTCATCTATCTGTGCCCCAAGTCGCCCACACACAAATCGTAAATCCAGTTCGGCGTTTTCCAGACAACTGGTCGCTCCTGGTGAAGGAGTCATATTAAAGACGATACCTGTACCCGGGTTGATTTTCGCTTCGCCCAGCATCAATTGAGATGATTTTTTATCAATTAACTGAGGACGAACACCGCCAAAACCTTTGGCAAAGGTGACATCTTTTAATTGCAGAGAAGGTACGATTTTTCGTGCATCTTTCATAAACAACCAGCGGCGTAGCAGTGGTACTTCAAACAGGAAGTTTTTCAGAATGTAGTTACGAATGTCTTTGACCTTAAACAAATCCCAGAAGACTTTCATCACTCGTGAATCCAGCTTTAATACACGTAAGAACTCAAAAAAGGTTTTGCTGTTGTAGCGTTCCAGCATGGGTAATAACAACGCAGTGGGTCCAAAGCGAGTCTTACCCTCAATCAACACATCTGGATCCCCATGCACTGCGGCAAAAGGCAATTTGTCGTTTTGTACAGTGTAAACCTTGCCATTGAGTAAGGGCGGAGTGAAATAGAAACTACCGGCAACGGGTAAACAGGAGAATTCAAGACCATATCCCATTTGCTGGGCTAATAGCAGGCTGTGTCCACCAGCAGAAACGACGACTGTTTTGGCTTTGATAACCGCGTTCTGGGTAACAATTGAAAACACACCATCTTTTTCAATGATGTCTTCAACGTGACTGTTCAGAAATAGCTTGAGATCTTTATCTGTTCGCTTTTGTGCCTGTTCGACAAAGCTTTCAGCCAAACGCTGGTAATCCACTGCTGAATATTCATCTAACACAGCCAATGCCACACAAGGTTCTTCACGCATCTTGCCATCGACCATCACCACATTGGGTTCGATCTCAGCGATTTGCTCTTTTTCCAGCAGCTGCATTGAAGTGAAGACGGTGCGGAAACGTTCGAAACGCTCACGTAACATGGCACACTCTTTTTCACCCACGCCCAATACCATTTTGGGGTATTTAAAAATGATTTCATCACGTTCTGCCAGCTCATCAGCATAGTTGACAATCATCTGGGCCGCGGCTTTGACCTTTGCGGCTTTCTCAAGGGTGTAATTCGTTTCAATATCACCGCAGTGAAGCGTCTGACTATTATTTCTGCCGTTAGAGTTCACTTTGGCAACATGGTCGTATTTTTCAACCAGAGCGATATGTTGTATATCGGTGTATTCAGTGAGCAAATACATCAGTGCTGTACCGCATACGCCACCACCGATAATGGCTACATCATGGACTTGTTCTGTCATTTTTTATCCCAGCAAAAACTGCCGGCGATTTTAACAGAATCAGCGTTTCACCGCAGTCAAAAAATAGCGATGAAACGCGGCGATGAAACCTACTGACTAATCCTAATCTTTTTTCTT